>ERZ650312.2023-NODE-2023-length-11303-cov-12.907895_pt1 | contig 11303 bp, 7 predicted proteins | sample MGYA00376248_ERZ650312 | MGnify/ENA primary metagenome ERZ650312 (study PRJEB26733, sample SAMN07839316) | wastewater metagenome | biome: urban; feature: wastewater treatment plant; material: waste water | place: USA: North Carolina | collected 2016-07-28 ... | reverse complement strand
TGAGCAGGGCCGCGTTGGTCTGCTCCACCAGGCCGCGGATCTCCTGGGCCAGGCGACCCCGGGCCTCGCGAGCCTGATCCCGGTCGTGACGGTATTCGATGTAGGCACGGGCGATGGCCTTGTCGTCGGAGGCCATCAGGTGGTTCTCGACCCGGTTCTGGATCTCGTGGATGTCTACCTCCCCTCGCCCCTCCAGCTCCTGGCTGACAGCGGCGGCAATGCGCTCTGCCAGCGCCGGACTGGCCTGATTGACCGCTGCCGCCGCTCGGCTGACCGCATCGCGGATCAGTTGGCCATTGAATGGTGCACGACATCCATCGCGTTTGATCACTACCGGTTTCATCGATTTTCCCCGTATTGAAAGACCTGGTGGCCACCCTCGGCTCACCCTCGTTGAGTCCCCTTCTCCACGCCCGTCCCCGGCGCAAACAAGGTCAGCCAAGGCTTGAAACACCTGGGCTGACACTGAGAGGGCGACCACTTATGCACAGCTTTATGACACTATATATGGGTGTTTTTTTTATGCTTACCCCTATATGTGGGGTCTATTAGGCACCAAAGCGGTACCCTGTTTCTTGATCCAGAACAGGTTTTGGAAGGAGTGGGGCAGTTCACGACCAGCGCCAAAAGACGCTCTTTTTGCTCACCCCAGACGGGATGCGGGCTCCCGCCCGGCAAGGGATAAAAAGAGAGGGGCACGCCTTCCGACAACAATTGACCGAGGCGCCAGAGAGCGGGAGAGCACATACTGGGGAACAGTCTGTCCCTTGCGGAAAACACACGTGACCAAGGTCTTGCTCCTGCTCTCCCTCTTCTCCCTCCCGCTGCTGGCCGCCGAGATCCTGGTGATCAGCAGCTATCACCAGAGCAACCAGTGGGATCAGAGCTACAGTGCCGGCCTCGAGCAACACCTCAAGCAGGCGCATCACCTCGGCTATCTCTATCTGGACACCAAGCGCCAGCCCGGCCAGACCCGTGACGAACTGCTCGCCAAGGGAATGGCCGCCTACCGGACCCACCAGCCGGCGCTGGTGATCCTGGGGGATGACAACGCCATCAACGCCCTCGCCCGACCCATCGCCGCCCGGGGAACGCCCGTGGTGTTTCTCGGGATGAACGAGAATCCGCGCCCCAAGGGGCTGGTCGGCCACCCCCTGATCACCGGCGTACTGGAACGCCCCCTGCTCAAGCGCAGCATCAGCGAGATGAGTCAGTTGATGGGAGGACTGGAGCGCGCCCTGGTGCTGTTTGACGAAAGCGAGGTGTCCCGCACCGCCGTCGCCCACGAGTTTAAGGGGCGAGGCGAGCTGACGATCGGCCAGACCCGGGTCAGCAGCCGCCAGTTCACCGACTACGGACGCTGGCAGGAGGCAGTGCTCGCCAGCCGGGAAAATGGCTATCAGACGCTCTTCCTCGGCCTCTACCACACTCTCACCGACGCTCAGGGCCAGCATGTAAGCGAGCAACAGGTGCTGGCATGGACCAGCGCCAACAGCCCGGTGCCACTGTTCTGCTTCTGGGCCTTTGCGGTGGGCAGGGGAGCCGCCATCGGCGGTCTGGTGCTCGACGGCCACAGCCAGGGAGAGAGAGCCGCCGAACTGGCCAATGCCATCCTCTCGGGCACGGCGCCCGGCGCCCTCTCCCCCCGCGCCGCATCCCGCGGGGAATACCTGTTCAGCAAGAGCGAACTGGCACGCTGGCACCTGACGGCTCCCGATGCCTGGCAGGACAAGGTGAGCTACGTCGAGTGAGCCCACCTACGACAAACCCGGCCAGTAGGCCGGGTTTGTCTGCTCAAACGTGCATTCTCAGGGCTGAATGGCCGCCTGCAACTCGGCTTCGGTCCAGATGGTGATCCCCAGCTCCTGGGCCTTGGCAAGCTTGGAGCCAGCGGCTTCACCTGCCACCAGCACGTCGGTCTTGGCGGACACCGAGCCTGCCACCTTGGCCCCCAGCGCCTGCAGCGCCGCCTTGGCGTCGTTGCGCGACAAGGTGGTGAGGGTGCCGGTCAGCACGAAGGTCTTGCCGGCAAAAGGTTGATCGCTTGCCTCCTTCTTCTCGATGCCCGGCCAGTGGATCCCGGCGGCCAGCAGGGCGTCGAGCACCTCGATGTTGTGGGGCTGGCGCAGGAAGTAGTAGACGTGCTTGGCCACTATGTCTCCCACGTCGGCCACTTCCAGCAACTGCTCCACCGAGGCGGCGCGCAGGGCATCCAGAGTGAGGAAGTGGTTGGCGAGGTTCAAGGCGGTCGCCTCCCCTACTTCGCGGATCCCCAGGGCAAACAGGAAGCGGGGCAGGGTGGTGCTGCGGGCGGCATCGATGGCGGCCACCAGGTTGAGGGCCGATTTTTGCCCCATCCGCTCGAGACCGGCCAGCTGGATGGCGTTGAGGCTGAACAGGTCCGCCGGGGTCTTCACCAGCCCCTTGTCCACCAGTTGCTCCACTATCTTGTCGCCAAGGCCATCCACATCCATGGCGCGACGCGCCGCGAAGTGCTTGATGGCGGCCGCCCGCTGGGCCTCGCAGAAGAGACCGCCGGAACAGCGGGCCACGGCCTCCCCTTCCAGCCGCTCCACCGCCGAGCCGCACACCGGGCACTCGGTCGGGAAGAGGATCGCGCGGGCATCCGCCGGGCGCTGCGCCTCCACCACAGCCACGACCTGGGGGATCACATCCCCGGCCCGACGCACGATCACGGTGTCGCCGATCATCACGCCAAGGCGCGCGATCTCGTCCGCATTATGCAAGGTGGCGTTGGAAACGGTGACGCCGCCGACAAACACCGGCTTGAGCTTGGCCACCGGGGTGATGGCACCGGTGCGGCCCACCTGGAACTCGACGTTCTCAAGCGCCGTCATCTCCTCTTCTGCCGGGAACTTGTGGGCAGTGGCCCAGCGCGGCGCGCGGGCCACGAAACCGAGCTCCCCTTGCAGGGCGATGTCATCCACCTTGTAGACCACGCCGTCGATCTCGTAGGGGAGATCCCCGCGGCGCGCCAGGATATCATCGTGAAACGCCTGGCAGCCGGCGGCACCCTCTTTGAGCTTCACTTCCGGGCTGAGCGGCAGACCCCAGGCCTTGAGCTGATTGAGGCGACCGAAGTGGGACTCCCCCAGCTCGTCGCCACCGACTCCCACGCCGTAGGCATAGAAGCTGAGGGGGCGGCTGGCGGTGATGCGTGAATCGAGCTGGCGCAGGCTGCCGGCAGCGGCGTTGCGCGGGTTGACGAACACCTTCTCCCCCGCCGCCAGCGCATCGCGGTTCATCGCCTCGAACCCCGCCTTGGGCATGAAGACCTCCCCACGCACCTCCAGCCGCGCAGGCCACCCCTGGCCGCGCAGGGTCAGGGGAATGGCCTTGATGGTGCGCACGTTCTCCGTGATCTCCTCCCCCGTGGTGCCGTCCCCGCGAGTGGCGGCCTGTACCAGCTGGCCATCCACGTAGAGCAGGCTCACCGCCAGACCGTCGAGCTTGGGTTCGCAACAGAAGGTGAAATTCACCTCCCGCTTGAGGCGATCACTCATGCGTTGCTCGAACGCCTGCAACTCCTCGCTGCTGAAGACGTTGTCCAGACTCAGCATGGGGATCTCGTGGCGTACCTGCTTGAAGGCGGTCAGCGGCTGGCCTCCCACCCGCACGCTCGGCGAGGCCGGGGTTTTCAGCTCGGGATGCTCGGCCTCCAGCGCAATCAGCTCGCGCATCAGGCGATCGTATTCGGCGTCCGGCACCGTGGGGTTGTCCAGCACATAGTACTGATGGCCGTACTCGGTCAGCAGCTCACACAGTTGACGGTGGCGGGAGAGGATATCGCTCATGAAAAAGTCTCGAAGTGTGATGGAACATTCAGTCTGGGGCAGAAACAAAAATGCGGCACCGGGGTACCGCACTTTTCATTGTTCAAGCCCCATGGCGCATCAGTCGCGGCTGGCCTCGTAGGCCGCCAGCTCGTGACGGTAGCGGGCGATGTCGTCGTCGCTGAGGGGACTGCGCGAGGCGTCGGTCAGCATGGCATCGAGATCGCTCGCCAGCTGATCCGCGGCCTGCAACATGTGCTCGAAGGCGAAGGCGGCATTGCTGCGAAGGGGCAGTTGCATGAAGAGGGACACACCCGGGGTGCTGAACTGCTCCATGCGATAGGGGTTGAAGGTACCCGGCTTGACCATGTTGATCATGGAGAAGAGCACCTCCCCCTTGCCGCCCAGATCTTCGTGACGGTGGAAGATGTCCATCTCGCCAAACTTGAAGCCCAGCGCCAGCAGGGAAGAGAGCAGAGTCGCACCTTGCAGATCGTGGCCGGGACGGGCCATCAGGTTGATGACATAGACATCCTGCCAGATCTTCTCGACCGGGGCCGGAGCGGGTTCTGGCTCGGCTGCGTGAACCGGCTCTTCATAGGCTGGCTCGTCATCGTAAGCGGGCTCTTCATAAGCCGGCTGGGCGTAGCGGGGAGCCTGCTGGGCAACCGGTGCCGGCTCGCGTGCACCGAAGGTCGGCGCCTGGGCATAGGCCGGCTCCACCAGCGGCTCTTCGTCCAGCGGCTGCATCATGGGCTCGCGCTGCGGACGGGAACGGTGTACCGGCGTACGGCGGATCACCTGTGCAGGTTTGCGCACCGGCGCGGCAGGGGCCTCTTCAACAGGGGCGGCAACCGGCTCGTCATAGTCCTCTTCTTCCTCATACACAGGCTGAGGGGGGACAGGGCGAGCGGCAGGCTTGCGCACCACGGGAGGCGGCAGATCGGCGTCGTCATCTTCATCATCGAAGGCGGGAACGGGGGCGACACGGCGGGGTTCGGGCTGACGGGCCTCGTCGCTGCGCAGTTTGGGCTCGGCACGACGGCCACCGCTCACCACACGCACCTGACCGATGCCATCGCTGTCGAAGGCGTCGTTGTCACGCTCACGGGACTTGGACTCCATCCGACCCAGGGGTTTCTCCTTGATCGGTGCCTGACGATTCTTTCTGTTGCTCCACAACCCGTGAATGAGCAATGCCGCGATGGCAATACCGCCCAGGGCAACCAAGATGTAACGCAATTCCTGCATTAGCTGCTTCTCTTTCTAGTTTTGCTCAGCCAAAGCGACGGCTTCACCGATATCGACCGACACTATGCGCGAAACCCCGGGCTCTTGCATCGTGACGCCAACCAGCTGCTCGGCCATCTCCATGGAGACCTTATTATGACTGATGTAAACGAACTGTACTGTGCTCGACATCTCTTTGACAAGAGAACAGAAGCGACCGACGTTCACTTCATCGAGCGGTGCATCCACCTCATCCAGCAGACAAAATGGTGCTGGATTGAGTCTGAAGATGGCAAAAACCAGCGCAAGGGCGGTTAGCGCCTTCTCCCCCCCGGAAAGCAGGGCAATGGTAGCATTCTTCTTGCCCGGAGGTCTTGCCATGATGCTCACTCCGGCCTCCAAAAGATCATCCGAGGTCAGCTCAAGCCAGGCACTGCCCCCCCCGAACACTTTTGGGAACAGGGATTTTAAATCTTCATTGACCTTATCGAAAGTGTCGCGGAAGCGTATTTGTGTTTCTTTATCAATTCTTTTAATGGCTTGGCTCAAGGTGTCGAGGGCCTGCTCCAGATCCTGGCACTGATTTTCCAGGTAGCTTGAACGGGTTTTCGCCTCCTCATACTCCTCCAGTGCCGCCAGGTTGATGGCGCCAAGCGCCTCCACCTGCGCCTCCAGCGTCTGGATCTCCTGGCGCAGCTTGCCGCGATCAGCGGCAATCAGCACCGCCTGATCGAGGTCCACCAGGCGCACGCCCAGCTCTTCGAACTGCTCGTGCAGTCCCTGCCTGCGCGTCAGGTTGCGCTCGCGCTCGAGCCGCAGAGTCGCCAGCTTCTCCTGAATTTTCACCAGCTGCTTGTGATCGGCGCTTCTGGCCTGCTCCAGCTCGGTCAGCTGACGATCCAGCTCTGCGAGCCGCTGGTGACAGGCCAGTTGCTGCGCCTCAAGATTGCGCTGTTCGACCAGCAGGGGCGACAGATCCTGACTCGGAGCGGCCCCTGGCTCCTTGAGTTCCGCCAGCTCCAGGCCGAGACGGGCCAGCTCCTGCTCGCGCAGCGTGATGAGCTGGCGCTGGTTCTGCTGCTCCAGTTGCAACCGCTGGCAGGCCGCCTGCTGCTGCTCCCGGCGAAGGCGCGCCTCTTCCAGCGCCCGTTCCGCCCCGCTTACCTGCTCCTGGGCAAGCAGCAGCGCCTCGGCGAGTACCTCCCCCTGCTCCTGCAGCTCGCCAAGGGCCGCTTCATCCTGCTCAAGCCGCTCCCCGGCCGACGCCAGCCGCTGCGCCTCCTCAGCCTGCTCCTTGTCGAGCCGGGCCAGCTCTTCCCCCAGCTGGCCCAGGCGCTGCAAGCGCTCCTGGCGCTGCCCCTCGCGCAGACTCCAGGCTTCGCGCAGTTGCTGCCACCGCTGCTCCTGCTCGCGCAGGGTGCGCTGAGCCAGCTCATGCGCTCCATGCTGCTGGGCCCGCGCTGCATCGGCGGCGACAAGCTGCTCGTCGAGTCTGTGCAGCGCCTCCCGACCCGCGGCCAGCTCGGTGTGCAGCCGTTCACGCTCACCGAGCAACGCCAGCGTACCCAGGGCCATGCCCTCCCCCAGATCCGCCCAGTTGGGGCCGAACCAGTCGCCGGCGGGAGTGAGCAGCGACTCACCGGCAGAGAGGCTGTGCAGGCGGGACAGCGCCTCCTCCCTGCTCTCTGCCAGCCAGATGGCATTGAGGAAAGCCGGAATGTGCTCGCCCCCCAGTTGCGCCGCCAGGGTACCGGCCCTGGCTGGCTGGGCCGGGCCGATCCAGAGTCCGGGTTGCGCCAGGTTGCACTCGTCCGCCGGGATTGCGGTGAGCCAGCGGCCGAGCACCTTGTCCAGCCCCCGGGCCCACTCGGGGGGAACCTGCAACCGATCCGCCAGGGTCGCGCCCGCCATCTGCTCCCCCAGGATCTGATCCAGGGTGGCGAGGCGCGCCTCCAGCTCGCGCAGCAGGCCCTGCTGGCGACCCTGCTCTGCCTTGAGCTCTTCATGGCGCGACACACCGGCCTGCCACGCCGCATCGGCTTCCTCATGGCGGGCGCGGGAGAGCGAGAGTTCCGCCGCCAGGGCATCGAGCGCCGGTTGCAGGTTCTCCCCCTCCCCGCCAAGGGGCCCGGCCTGTTCGTCTTCCAGCTTGAGGCGGGCCAGCCGGGTCTTGGCCTGCAGCTCCTGCAGACCGTTCACCTCGGCGCGGGTCTGGTTGAGCCGCCCCTGCAACTGGCCCAGCTGCTGCTGCCACTGCTGCTGACGCTGGCGCGCCTGCTCGAGCCGATCGCCCGCTACCGCACGCACGCTCTGCTGGTCGGTAAGCAACTGCTCACACTGCTCGAGGCGGGCCGACGCCACCTCCCCCTGCAACGTGCTGTCGCTCAGCTGTTCCAGCTGGCCGGCCAGCTGGGCCTTGAGACCGTCGATACGCTCGCCGAGGGCCTGCCGCCTCGCCTGCCAGTCACGACCGAGTTCGTTCTGGTGCAATTGCTGCTGCTCGAGGCGGGCGATGGCTTGCCCGCCGAGAAAAATCTGTTGCTGGCGGCTCGCCTGCTCGGCCTGCGCCTCCTGGCGGGCCACCGACAGGGTGACGTGACGCCCCTCGTCGGCGGTGCGCTTGGCATCGAGGGCCGCCAGCGCCTGTTCAGTCTGGGCCAGTTCGGTCTTGGCTTCGCCAAGACGCGTCTCCAGCGCCCACAGTTCCGAGCCGATCAGTTCGCTGCGGGCCGCGCGACTGCGACTCTTGAGCTGCTTGTAGCGCTCGGCGGTTTCGGCCTGGGCCTTGAGATGTTCGAGGCGCGAGCCCAGTTCGCCACGGATGTCGCCAAGGCGTTCCAGGTTCTCCTGGGTATGGCGGATGCGCTGCTCGGTCTCGCGGCGCCGCTCCTTGTAGCGGGAGACCCCGGCGGCCTCTTCCATGAACAGCTTGAGATCGGCGGGGCGGGACTCCACCAGCCGGCTGACGGTGCCCTGTTCGATGATGGCGTAACTGCGGGGCCCAAGGCCGGTGCCGAGGAAGAGGTCGGTCACGTCCTTGCGGCGGCACTTCTGGCCGTTGATCTGGTAGTGATTGGAGCCGTCGCGCAGCACTTCGCGGCGCACCGAGATCTCGGTAAAGCGGCCGAACTCGCCGGGTACCCGGTTGTGGGGATTGTCGAACACCAGCTCCACCGAGGCGCGGCCATGGGCGCTGCGGTTGATGGAGCCGTTGAAGATGACGTCGGTCATGTTCTCGCCGCGCAGATGGCGGGCGGAGCTCTCCCCCAGCACCCAGCGCACGGCGTCGATGACGTTGGATTTGCCGCAGCCGTTGGGGCCCACCACGGCGGTCATGTCGGCGTTGAGTTCGATGCGGGTCGGCTCGACAAACGACTTGAAACCGGCGAGTTTGATCAATTTCAGACGCATGGCGGCCTATGTGGGTAACGAAATAAAGAGGAGGCGGGCAGGCGACTTTACCAAATCAAAGGCTTGTTTGTAATATGCTGGCACTTTCCCCATTCACTGATGGAGCTCACATGAGCCAATCACCCCACATGGTCAAAGATTCGGTCAGCGGTGCAGACTACTTCCTGCGCGGCTTCTCGCTCATCCGCCAGCCCGGCATCCGCACCTTCGTGCTGATCCCCCTGCTGGTCAACTTCGTGCTCTTTGCCGGTGCCTTCTACGCCCTGTTGCTACAACTGGACGGCCTGTTCGCCTGGCTGCACCAGCAGATCCCGAGCTGGCTCTCCTGGCTTGATTACCTGCTCTGGCCCATCGCCCTCATCACCATACTGGTGGTCTTCTCCTTCATCTTCAGCTCGGTGGCCAACTGGATAGCTGCCCCTTTCAACGGCCTGCTGGCAGAGAAGGTGGAACAGATCCTCACCGGTGAAGCCATGAATGACACCGGCATGCTGGATGTGGTGAAAGATGTGCCCCGTACCTTCGGCCGCGAATGGACCAAGCTGAAATACTATCTGCCCAAGGCCATCGGCTGCCTGATCCTCTTCCTGATCCCGGTAGTGGGCCAGACCCTGGCACCCGTGCTCTGGTTCCTGCTCAGCGCCTGGATGATGGCGATCCAGTATGTCGATTATCCGTTCGACAACCACAAGATCGGCTTCATCACCATGCGCGACGCCCTCAAGCAGCGTCGTGGAAAGTGCCTGAGCTTCGGCGCCCTGGTGACCCTCTTCTCCGCCATCCCGGTGGTGAATCTCTTCGTGATGCCGGTGGCCATCTGTGGCGCCACCGCCATGTGGGTAGACCAATACCGCAGCGAGCAACTTGGACGCTGAACCGCGTCATCATGATCAAAAGAGGGGGCGAAAGCCCCCTTTTCATTACTTAATCTAATGCATAACCAAGATAGCTTGTCCCCCCAGCGCAGGGTTGTTAGGATGCGGACCTTTCTCGCACCCTGGGATATCTCATGTTACATGCACTCTTCTTGCTCGGCCTGGTGGCCGAAGGGATGACTGGCGCGCTGGCAGCGGGTCGGCGACGGATGGATCTGTTTGGCGTCGTGATCATCGCCTCGGCGACGGCCATCGGTGGCGGTACCATTCGGGATGTGCTGCTGGGCCACTATCCCCTGCTCTGGGTCGAGCACCCCGAATACGTGCTGCTGGTGGCGGGCGCCGCCATGGCCGGGGTCATCTCGGCCCCGCTGATGCGCTACCTTGGCAAGCTGTTCCTGGCGCTCGATGCCCTGGGGCTCGTGGTCTTCTCCATCTTCGGGGCTGCCCGGGCGCTCGAGATGGGCCACGGGGCCGGCATCGCCTGCATCATGGCCGTGGTGACCGGCGTGTTCGGGGGGGTGCTGCGGGACTTGCTGTGCCAGCGTATCCCGCTGGTGTTCAAGCGCGAGCTCTATGCCGCCGTCTCGCTGATCACCGCCGCGCTCTACTGCTTTGCGCTGCACCATGGGCTGCCCAACGACTGGGCCGCTTTCGGTGCCATCGGCATCGGCTTCGTGCTGCGCCTCCTGGCGGTACGCTTCAAGTGGGGACTGCCCACCTTCAACTATCAGTATGCCACCCATTGATCGCGCCAGTTCCTGGCCATATCGCACGGATAACGAGCAACAAAAAAGCGCCATCAGGAGTATATAGTGAAAACTATGTATCTTGTCTAGTGAGTGAGTGAACCACACGCCACCACTGGCTTTGCTGTAAGCACAGAATCGTACATGCTATGTATTATGGTGTGTACGATTTTTTTATGCCATCACTAGGCTAGCTATCCAAGGCTGACGTATCAGCGCCTTTAGGTGTTTCATTCAGTGGGGAGATTAGTCATCCTGGTCAACATCAGCCTAGGTCGGAGAGCAATCGCCTCATTTCGTCTTCTGGGTTGTACTGCTTGCAGGGCTCGGCTTGCTTCAATGCGTGGTTTACTTTTCTGGTCATCCCATGCAGTGAAGTGTCGAAATCCTGCTGGCATTGGTTCAGGGCTTTCCCGATTGCGATCTGCGCATGGAACAGCTCCCTACCCTGTAGATGGTCAGTAGCTTTTTTGACGGCACCTCGGTACATAGTGTCGAGGGTATCCTCGCTTTTAGCGCGTTTGAATCGGGTGAGCATGTTTTCATAGCTAAAGAACACAGTGTTATCTATGTCGATGATTTTTTCTTTCATACCGCGCTTCTGACTCAGTTAGGTGAAAAGTGCATGAGGGCTGTGATCCAGGTTCGTGCGAGAACATTTTACTAAAATGCAGTTGACATAGAAAGGCACCAAAAGACCACCCCCGCAGTCAACTTGCAATCAATCTCTACCCCCAGGGCGGCCAAAACTGCCCCTCGGACAATAACGCACCGCGACAATATACTCATGCTCCCGCTCTGGGTGGGGGCCAAAGAGTCCAGCAGGCAGACTCATGTGATGTGGACTTTAAAGCTATTTCTATTTGCCTTTGCATAGCTTATTTTATGTTCAATACCTAACGCCCATAGAACTTGAAGCAATTTAACATGGTCATCACTGCCTATTTTTTCGCCAATAATGACCCTGACTAATGAATCAGGATCATATGGCTTTTCACCAGAACATTTGGCAATAAAACGAAACTCTTGTTCATCTTTAAAAGAAGAAGGTTTGTTAAAAAAACACACATCATAGATGCGCTGTAAGTTTTGGAATTTAAATTCGACGCCAGGAAGATTTTCTAATCCCCATGATTCGTTTATCAAGTTGTCGCTGGACAGCAATGGCCCATGTGTTTGATAATTTACACGGTGAAATTTTTCAACATCATCTTCAATGCCATCTATGAATTTATCGGAATCAA
>ERZ650312.2022-NODE-2022-length-11310-cov-4.382408_pt1 | contig 11310 bp, 8 predicted proteins | sample MGYA00376248_ERZ650312 | MGnify/ENA primary metagenome ERZ650312 (study PRJEB26733, sample SAMN07839316) | wastewater metagenome | biome: urban; feature: wastewater treatment plant; material: waste water | place: USA: North Carolina | collected 2016-07-28 ... | reverse complement strand
GCAGGTCAAGGTTGACGAGAAAACTGTCCGCAACATCTTTGACGAGTACGTAGCGGTACTGGCCAAGGAGTATCGGCGTGAAACACCTGTGTGGCTGGGTATCGATGAAATCAAGCTCAAGCGCTTCCGGTCTATTTTCACGAACCTGCACGGCAGATCGCTCATCGATATGTTGCCAGACCGGTATGTTTCAACCGTCACGGCTTTTCTGGCGTCCATGCCGGACAAGGATCGAATCACGCACGTTGCCATCGACATGTGGTCCGGATACCGTCGTGCTGCTCAGGAAGCCTTGCCGAATGCCAAGATCGTGGTCGACAAGTTCCACGTTCTAATGAAAGCCAACATGGCGTTCGAGGCAGTGCGGCGCAAGATCGCCAGAGAAAGCAGCAACGGCGCCGGCCTTGGACTCAAACGAGCCCACAAACTGTTCGATAAGCGAGCCAAGGATTTGAATGACGAGCAATACTTGACCGTCTCTGGCTGGCTAAACACCTTCCCTCTTTTGGCTTCTGCCTACGATCTCAAGGAACGTCTGTACACGATCTACGAGGTCAAGACGCCCGAGGAAGCCTGGGGAGAGTATCTGCACTGGGAAAGTACCATCCCCAGTGAACTCGCAAAGCCGTTCCGGGTGGTGAAGACGGCCTTTCGCAACTGGAAGCCCTACATCTTGAATTACTTCGACGATCAGCGGGTGACCAACGCCTTCACCGAGAGTTTCAATGCCAAGGTTCGGGCCGTCTATCGCAATGGACGCGGCTACACCTTTGAGCGGCTACGCGCCAAGGTTCTCTATACAGACATGTTCCAGAAACGTGTACGAATGCAGGAAAAAGTTCGGGTTAGGAAACAGAAATTCGAAGATGTGGCGATGGTGCGATACATGTGTCTGGCAACCATGGACGACGAGTACGAGACACGCATTCAAACCCGGGTGGTAAACCTTGGAGTAGACCTGTCCACACTGGAGCAGGCTTTTGATTCAGGCAAGTTCTGATGTGAAATCAGGCTCCGTCCACCCGATAATCCGGAAACCCGCAAAAACATAGGCGAGCGGCAGTCCGCCATCGATTTCCATGCCAAGGACAGCGGCATTGAAGACAATGTTGAAGAAGAGCCGCAGGTAGAACTGCAGGTCGTACATCAGGTCGAAGCAGACCCGGAAGGCTTCATTGGTCAGAAAGGGTTCGGTACGCTCCCGCGCCGGGGCGTCGCCGAGCAAGGCTGTGCGAAAGCGATTTGTCCGGGCGAAATGGAGCAGGTACTTGCCGAAAGCGGCAAAACCGGTTCGCTCGGCGTAGATCCAGCTCACGGCGCCAGCCAGGTAGGCAAAGGTCTGGGTTACAACGATCCAGACAAAATCGCTGGCCGTGACCTGAGCTTCCGTGATGTCGCGAGCGATCCGGATGACCAGCCAGGTCGTTCCGGCGCCGAACAGTTCCTGCACCTGCACGAATTCGCCGTAATCGACGATGCAACGAATCACTTCGAGCATGTCGTAGGGCTGACGTTCGTTGGTGGGCACGATGGTGGCAAGTCGCTTGGCGGTCTCGCGTTCGGCGCGGGTGACGGCGTAGGCGTAGACCGGCGGCTTGCTTTCGCTGTTGGACGGCAGGTAGGCGAGCACGGTGCGCGCATAGTCGATGGCGTCGGATTCGTCCTCGCCGAGGTAGTGGGCCACGCCGGACACCCGGTTGTGCACTTCGCCGCCGCCGAGGTCGGCCATGGAGATGGTCTCGCCGGTCGAGGCCTTGACCACGTCCGGTCCGGTGACGAACATGTTCGAGTTCTCACGGGTCATGATGATGAGGTCCGTCAGGGCCGGGCAGTAGACGGCACCGCCGGCGCAGGGGCCGAGAATCAGGCTCAGCTGGGGCACGAAGCCGCTGGCCTCGCAAGTCTTGCGGAAGATGCGACCGTACTGGGTCAGGGCGGCCACGCCCTCCTGGATGCGGGCGCCGCCGGAGTCCACGATGGCCACGATCGGCACTTTGAGGTCGATGGCCATGTCCATCAGTCGGCAGATCTTCTCGCCTTCGGCGGTGCCGAGGGTGCCGCCCTTGACGGAGAAGTCCTGGGCGTAGACGGCCACTTTGCGGCCGTAGACCTGGCCGAAGCCGGTGATGACGGCCGCACCGGCGTTGCCGCCGGCGATATTGCCGCCCTGGAAGCGGCCGATCTCCTCGAACGTGCCGGTGTCGAAGAGCAGGTCGAGGCGTTCGCGCGCGGTTTTCTTGCCTTTGGCGTGCTGCTTGTCGCGGGCGCGCTCTTCGGCGGCGCGGGCCAGTTCGGCGGCCTTGACCACAGCGGTGCGCAGCGGCTGGTGGGCCGAAGGCTGGGCGGCGTTGGCGGCCGAGGCCGCAGCCGCGGCCTTCACGGCCTGCGAATCCATGATGTCAGTCATTGCCACCCTCCTTCTTGGCGTCGGTGGCCTTATCGGCTCCTTCTGACGAGGGAGCTGTCGACGCAGCCGCCTGAGGGAGAGATCCCGGCGCAGCCGCAGCAGCCTTGGCCTTGCCGGCGTTCACGTCCAGCGTGACCAGCGTGTCGCCGGCCTCCACGCCGTCGGCCGGGCCAACGAAAATCTTCTTCACTTCGCCGGCGGCCGGCGCGTACACGTAGTTCTCCATCTTCATGGATTCGAGCACCACCAGAAGGTCGCCCTTGGCCACTTGCTGGCCTTCGGACACGTTGATGCGCGTGACCACGGCCTGCATCGGGGAGGCGATGACGCCGGATTTGGCGCCGTCGTTGGCCGCGGCGGCACTGGAGGCCACGTTGTGCAGTCCCGCACCGCGCAACGGCTGGGTGGGTCGCTTGGCACCGCGGGCGCGGGCCGAGCCGGTGATGTTCTCCACGATGTCGAGTGGCACGGTGAGCTTGACGCGGCGGTTGTTCATCTCGATGACGAACGTCTCCGACTTGGACTTGTCGGGCGCGGCCGGGGCAGCGGCACCCGGGGCGGCGGCCAAGGAGGCCGGCTGGCCGGAGGCGGCGGAAGCCGGTGTGCGGTTCAGGTACGTGCGCTCCAGCCACTTGGTGGACACGGCGAACGGGTGGCCATGCTCGGCGGTGAAGTCGTCGTTGCGGAAGATTTCCTTGAACAGCGGAATCGGCGTGGGCACGCCTTCGATCACAAGCTCATCGAGCACGCGGCGCACACGGGCCACGGCGTCGAGACGGTTCTGGGCGGTGACGATGACCTTGCCCATCATCGAATCGAACTTCGGGGAGATGGTGTCGCCCTGTTCCACACCGGTATCGATGCGCACGCCGGGGCCGGCCGGCCACTGGATCTTCTCCAAGGTGCCGGAGCCGGGGGTCAGGTTGGTGGCCGGGTCTTCGCTGGTGATGCGCAGTTCGAAGCTGTGGCCGCGCAGTTCGGGGGCGCGGGTGAGCTCGCCACCGGCGGCGATATTGAGCTGTTCGCGCACCAGGTCGAGGCCGCTGACCTCTTCGGAGACGGTGTGCTCCACCTGCAAGCGCGGGTTGACTTCCAGGAAGTACACCTTGCCGTTCGGGGTCACCATGAATTCGCAGGTGCCCAGGCCCACGTAGCCGACCGTGGTGAACAGGCGGCGGGAGTATTCCTCGAGCGTGCTGATGATTTCCTCGGACAGGAAGGGCGCGGGTGCCTCTTCCACGAGTTTCTGGTTGCGGCGCTGCAGCGAGCAGTCACGGGTGGAGTACACGGTGAAGTTGCCGTGCGAGTCGCGCCCGGACTGGGTCTCGACGTGGCGTGCCTTGTCCACGAACTTCTCGATGAAGTATTCCTTCAGATCGCCGCCTTGCAGCGCGTCGTGGTTCATGTAGAAGCGGCGCAGCTCCTCGTCGTCATGCACCACGGTGATGCCGTGGCCGCCACCGCCATCAGTGCGCTTCATCATGATCGGGTAGCCGTGGGTGTGTGCGAAGTCGAGCAGCGTGCGCACGTCGGTCACCGGTTCGGACAGGCCGGGCACTGGCGGCACTTTGGCGCGTAGGGCCACGCGGCGGGCGGTAATCTTGTCGCCCAAATCCACCAGCGCGGTGTGGTGCGGGCCCACCCAGATGGCACCGGCATCCTCGACCTTCTGCGCGAAGCTCGGCACTTCGGAAAGGAATCCGTAGCCGGGGTGCACGGCATTCGCACCGGTCTTGTGCAGGATGTCAATCAGCAGATCTTCGTTGAGGTACGTGTCCTTGTAGGTGTCGCCGGAGAGCAGGTATGCCTCGTCGGCCATGTCCACATAGCGGCTATTGCGGTCCTGTTCGGAGTAGACGGCCACGGTGGAGATACCCATCTCCTTGGCCGTGCGCACCACGCGAAGCGCAATCTCGCCTCGGTTCGCAATCAGCAGTTTTTTGACGATAGAAGCCATAGTGTCAAATTGTGCTCTCTATATAGAGGAGAGGGCAAGCCGCGTTCACACAAAAGCTTTCACGCCCTTTTGTAGGCTACGAACAAACGCGCGCGTAGGTTCCGGCAACGTAACCGTTGGCGCCTGCTATCAAAAACGTTGCAAATCCGCCGATTGCACATCCTTGCGCGCCGGCTCAAGAAGTTGACGTTACGGTTGTGTTCGTCAACTTATGACAAATCGAAATCGACAATTTTGTAAATTGGTACGAAACCGCACGAAATCGAACACCTCTACGATGGCAACCGTAAGTTCGGGGGAAGGCTCATCTGCGGGCGAACGGAAGGTGACCGGACCGGCATCGGTCCATCGCCGCACGATTCGCCCGCACAGGGTCGGATTCATTTGGGACCGTCCACCATATGGACGGTTCGGACTGTCGGGGATACCGCACGACCCGCCGGAACCTCCCCTCATCCATCGCATACCGCCCGCCGTTCACGGCGATATCACGCAACATAGGGGTCATTGATATGCAGACTTCACACACCACCGCATCCGCTGCGGCCACCACATCGCTCGCCCGTCGTATCGTCGCCGCATCCTGGAAGCCGGTGCTGTTCGCCGTGCTGATGTGGCTGTCCGCGGCCGCCGGCGAGATTCCGATTCCGGGCACGCCGGTGCCGATCACGCTGCAGACGTTCGTGGTGATGCTCGCCGGTCTTATGCTGCCGTGGCGTCAGGCCGGCGCCGCCGTCGCCACCTATCTGGCGGCCGGTGCGGTCGGCCTGCCGGTGTTTGCCGGCGGCACCTCCACGCTGGCCCTGGTCGGCCCGAGCGCCGGCTTCCTCTTCGGCTTCCTGCCGGGTGTGGTGGCCATCGCCCTGCTGCGCGGCAAGTCCGACACTTCGTCCTTCGCGGCCGCCGCGCGCACCGCGGGCCGCTACCTGCTGGCCGCGCTGGTCGGCGGCGTCGTGGTGGTGTACGCCTTCGGCTTCGTCATCCAGTCCGCGCTGACCGGTGCGCCGCTCGCCGCCGTGGCCCTGGCCTCCATGGGCTTCGTGGTTGGCGACGCCATCAAGGCCGTGGTGGCCTCTCTGGCCGCCGCCGGCCTGTCCAAGCTCGGTCGCTGACCTGAGCTACTAGCTAGCTACTGGCCGGCTATTACAGCACTCCCACATCGGCGGTGCGGACCGTATGGTCCGTGCCGTCTTGTGTTCTCAGGATCAGTGAGGCGTCTTCGTTGAGGCCGATGGCTTCGCCGGTCAGCGTGGTGCCGTCCGTGAAGTGCGCCTCGACCTGACGGCCGCGCGCCCAGCACACCGCCTTCACCTCCTCGCGCAACGACTCGGCCTGGCCCTTCGGGTCGGCGATGAACTTCACCAACCGCTCGCGGAAGCCCTCGACCTGACGTTCGGCCACCGCATCGCGCATCTCGCCGAACGACGGCAGCCCGGAGACATGCAGCTGCAGCGAGGTCGATTGCGGCGTGGGCAGCCGACAGGCGCCCAAGGCCAGGTTCAGGCCGACGCCGAACACGATGACGACGTCGTCATCGGCATCAGCATCAGTACCGGTACCGGACGACGGCGGAATCACCAGTTCCGAGAGCAGCCCGCCCAGCTTGAGCCCGTGGCAGAACACGTCGTTCGGCCATTTGAGTTCCAGCGAGCAGTCCGGCTGGTTCGGCGCGGCACCGTATTCCTCGATCATGCCGTTCAGGGCGTCCAGCGTGACCAGTCCGGCGATCATCTGCAGCCAGCCATTGACGGATTCGTCGGTGGCGATCGCGCGCGGAATGCGCACGGCATAGGACATCGTCGAGCAACGGCCGGGCTGACTGACCCACTTGTGACCATTGCGCCCACGGCCGGCGGTCTGCCGGTCGGCGGCCACCACGGCCACCGCCAGTTCGCCATCCTGGTGGTCGGGCAACGTCAACGACCCGTCGCCAATCATCTGTACGGCCAGCGCGTTGGTCGAATCGGTTTCGTCCACGGCGACCACATGATCTGCGACGGCTGTAGTTCTGGGTAGCTGCGGCGTTGCAGCTTTCAACGCAATCATCATGGGCACTACGTTACCTCGATTTTGGCGCGATATGCCCGCGTTATTCCATGGAAAAGCGCGCAAAATCAACTATTTTCACCCACATAGCCCATGTTAACGTTCACAACTTCGGAAATTCCGCATTCGCCGACCCCACGCATGCACCCGGCCGTCATATTGGCTTGCGAACAATGGCGATGCCCGGCAGACATCGAATATCAACCGTTGACCTGTGCGGCTACCATATATTGTCATGACGTCACCAGCCACCGCGAAGCTTGCCGCCGTATCCAGCCGCCAGTCCCACCCGCATCTTGCGCGCGCGGGCGCTGCCGCGCGCTGGACACTGGCCGTGCTGGCCGGCCTGTGGCTTGCACTGTGCACGGCGGTCGGCCCGCTGTACTGGGACGAGGAGAACGGCACCCTCGCCCATTGGAACTGGGCCAATACCGCAATATTCGTCGTGTCATTCCTGATATATCTCGGAATCATCACGCTGATGGTGCGATTCGCAGCAGGCCAGCGCATACTGCCGAGGGCTATCGGCGAGCGACTACGTCAACATCAGCGGAATAGCGAAACATCACGGCCCGCCACCGATCAGCAGGCCAGCCAACCAGCCAAGACCCGTCGTACCGTTCGCGCTATCGTCACGTCCACCGTCACTGTTCTGGACCGCTGGATCACACGCGGCACGAACCGGTTCTGGAAGCTTATGCTGGTGTTTTTTGTCGGCTGGCTCTGGGTGCCGACCACTCTGCTGGCCGCATTCGGTGCGGACCTCCGCTCACAGATCCGTGAATTCAGCTGGGCCTGGAACCAGTGGACCGGCCTGAAACAGCCCTATATCGGCTTCTTCTCCTTCGTGCCGATGGACATCTACCCCACTGCGCACTACATGTGGCCGTCCGATCCCACGTATCTGACCGACCAGCACAATGTGGTACTCACTGTGTTCTATGGCGCGATGGTCACGTTTGCGAGGCATCTGACCGGCTCAAACGATGCCGGTATCGTGACGTTGGCTGCCCTGCAGACGCTGTTCGCCGTGTTCTGCTGCGCTGCCGCCGCCAATCGATTCCTGAACCGGCCTTGGATAGGAAAAACGGCAACGGATTCCGCCGCTCCCCCACAGGCCGGAGGATTGGCTCGATTCCTGATTCTGCTGTTCTTTATGGTCTGCCCGCTGGCCGTGTTTTCCACTATCTCCATCACCAAATCGCCGCTGTTCGCGTTCTCGTTCGTCTGGTGGTTCAGCGTCTGGTATGAACTCGTCCAGACCTGGCACCCCGCCGGCACCCGCAAACATCCTCAGACCCCTGCCATCGCCACGCCCGTCCACTTGCCGCGTCACAGTTTCATCGCCTTTATCCTGGCCACGTCGGTAATGCTGATTTCCGCGAAATATGCGTGGTACATCATCGCCCTACAAATCGTGCTGGCTCTGATCGCCGACCGCAAGCGCTGGGCGACTTACGTCGTGGCGCTGCTCATCCCCACCGTACTGATTCACGGCGGCATCTCCTTCGCCATCTCCTCTGGCGCGATCATCGGCGGCGACCCAATCGAAAGCCGCGGCGTACAGCTGCAAATGATCGCCCGCGTGGCCCAGCGCAATCCGGACGGCATTTCAGACGAAGCCAAAAAGAACCTCGCGCCCGTCTTCAATCTCGATCAGATGGCCGACGCTTACTCCCAGCAGGACGCCGACCCGGTGAAATCCTCCGGCATTCAGGCCAAGAAGGTCAGCTACAAGTGGCGCACGGTGACGCCCGAGGATATGACCAATTTCAACAAGGCATGGTTCGAAATCGTCAAGGACAATCCAATCATCGCGCTGGATGCGTTGCTGGCCAAATGCTTCGGATACTTCAATGTGAACGATCAGCCGTACGTATCGATGGATTATTACGTGACCAGCGATTACGTGCAGAAAAACTCCACATGGATCAAGGATTACAACCATGACTGGCGTGAGCACATCGCCGGCTTCACTCGCGTATGGGGCGGTATTCCCGTACTCGGCTGGCCTACGCACGGCAATTTCTACGTGGTGATGACATTGCTGATCGGCGCGGCCGAGGTGATTCGCCGACGTTGGCTCACCCTCATGACCCATATTCCGCTGCTACTGCTGATGGGCGTGATGATCACCGCGCCGGCCAATAATTTCGAGCGGCACATGTTGCCGGTTGCGTTTGTATTCGGATTCGTGGTGCTGACGTATTGGCGAGAGTCTTTGGCTGAAAGGCAACGCCAATCAGCGACGCTACACTAGTGACTATGTCAGATTTTCTCGAACTTCTTGCTGCCGACGTTGCCGATTCGTCCGGTGCATCCGGTATGCCGGGTGCGCCCGATTCATCCGATTCGGCCGCACCCGGCATCACCGCGACCAACCGCGTACGCACCGTGCTGTTCGAGTGCCTGTTCAATCATCTGGCCGACGAACGAGTGGAGTCCCTGTTCACCATCCTCGGCTTCGAGCATGACTTCGATTGTTACGCCATCGCCGGATACCCTGCCCGGTCCGCCGCACGTACGGCCAAGGAAATCGAGAAAATCGTGGCCGATTTCGGCGGTGTGTGTCTGACCGCCAAGCGCCCGATCGGCAACAGCACCGCCGTAGTGGCGTTGATTCGTCCGGTCGGTGCGGCCACGCCGGAAATCATCTGCAATACCATCGCCCCGTCGTTCGCCGCCGATCGGCCAATCGCCTTGGGTCCGCAGCGTACCGGTGCCGATGGCGCGATGCGTTCGATTCAGGCCACGCTTTACTGTCTTCAGGCCGCGCCGGCTCTGGCCGCCACCGTGCAGCCATTGCCGCGCCCGTTACGCACCGACGACGCCCTGCCCGAACGTGCGTTGATCGGCGACGCGGACGCCCGTGACGAACTGGTCCGCGTGGTCTACGGAAGCCTGACAGCAGCAGGCCCGGATGATCCGACGCTGCTCACCGTCTCCACATTCCTGAAGTTCGGCGGTTCGCTCGAGACCACGGCCAAGGAGCTCAACGTACATCCCAATACGATCCGCTACCGTTTGAAGCGTGCCGCCGAATCCACCGGCTGGGATGCCACCGACCCGCGCGAGGCGTACGTGCTGATCACCGCCATCGCGTTGGGTCGTGTGGCCGAAGCGTAACGGACCGCAACGTAGTCGGGCAGAAGCATAACCAGCAGAACCGTAGCCGGCAAAGGCCATAGCTGACCGGACATAACCGTCCAGCCCGACAGCCTAGCGGGCCGAATCAGGCTGCCTGAATCTCGTGTACGCCATCGTGCAGTAACGCGGCCAAGGATTCTTGAGTGGCTAACACTTCGTCCACGAATCCACCGGCGGACAGGCTGGCGATCACGCGACCGGACTCGTTGTCCACAATCGGTACACCGACGGCACCGACACCCAACGTCACATCCTCATCCGACAGTGCATATCCACGTTCGCGAGTCAAGCGAATATCCTCGCGCAACTGTTCCACACTGACCAGCGTGTTCTCGTTATATGCCGGGAACGGCGCTCCTGCAAGATAGCGTTCGACATCGGCATCCTCGAAATACGCCAAGGCCACGCGGCCGGCCGCGCCAGCATGTAGAGGCAGCACGCGGCCCGGGCGCAGGATCAGCGAATCGATGGCATGACCTTGCGCGCATTCCACGCATACCAATTCAGTGCCGGAGACCACACTGAGGAATGAGGTCATGCCGGTTTGCGCGGTGATGGCATGCATGACCGCAATCGCAGGCTGCCATTCGGTACGAGACGTGCGAGCGGCATCAGCCAATCGCAGCCAGTCCAGCGATAATGAGTAGTTGCCATCCGTATCTGTTACGGCCCACCCCACATCGACCAGTCCATCCAGCACGCGGTATACGGAGGATCGCGGGATATCACAGGCGTCGGCGATATCTGCCGGAGACAGGCCATTCTCCGCCGCCAATGCGTCCATCACACGACTCGCCTTGTCTAAAGCGCGGGTCGGTTCACGTTTGTCTTCCGCCATCGCCGACGTTCCTTCCCCCTGACTTATCCCTGACTCATCGTATTCAACTGTTCAGGCCAAGATGATCACCACTGTATCCAAGGCCTCGCGACACCTCGCGGCCGGCAGTCTGCACCAATTGCACCATGTCTTGAGCCGATGCCGTTGCCGGTTGCCCATCTACCAGACAGGCCAGCTCAGGTTCCAAGGAGCGGGAAAGGCCACTCAGGGCGATTGCCGCCTGAATCTCTCCGGCGTGATTGAATACCGGTACGCTGATAGTCACGGAGCCGGCCATGGTCTGGCCGACGTCATAGGTGAAGCCGCATTCGCGTATATGACGAGCCTGTCCCATTGCTGTGGCACGCATCGTGGAGAATGTGCCGCCGAGCTCGTTGTTATAGGCATAGTGTTCCAACAGCTGCTCGTAGCGAGCCGGGGGAAGCCAGGCCGTCAGTACATGAGAGGGAGCGCTCATGCTCAGAGGCAAGCTATTGCCCACCAGCTGTGCATAGCTTTGCAATGCCTCACGGGTGCGTGTCTCGATACACACCGTGCGCAATCGCCTCCGAACGAACAGACCCCAGATGCCGAACTGGCCACGATGGGCGCGGAAGGTACGGCGAGCGATCTGCTGAATGTCCAGTCTGCTTTCGATTTGGCCGCCGATACGTACGCAATCGATGCCAAGCCGATACTCGCCACGATTGATGCCCCGTTCCACCCAACCGACTGCGGCGAGATTATCCAGCAAACGATACGTTGAGCTTACGGGTTCACCAGTACGTTCGCTTATGGTTTTTGCGGTGCTTGGTCCCAGTTCCGCCAATACATCAAGTACTGCCTTGGATTTCACCAATGCATCTACGCTACGGTCATCACGGCTTGGCGCCACCATGCGCGTCACCTCCTGGCCTGTATGTTGATACCTCAGCC
>ERZ650312.2020-NODE-2020-length-11311-cov-2.937811_pt1 | contig 11311 bp, 9 predicted proteins | sample MGYA00376248_ERZ650312 | MGnify/ENA primary metagenome ERZ650312 (study PRJEB26733, sample SAMN07839316) | wastewater metagenome | biome: urban; feature: wastewater treatment plant; material: waste water | place: USA: North Carolina | collected 2016-07-28 ... | reverse complement strand
TTCCCGGTCTCAGCTTTATTGGAGAGCACTGACCCTGGAGGCGTTCGACGGACGACGCTGGTCGCAGTCCAGCGCTGCGCGGTTGCCGATGTCTCCCAGTTGGCAGAAGGTCGGCTCCCCGATCAGCTACAGCATCGTGATGCAGCCCAGTGGCCAAAGCTGGCTATTCGCGCTTGATACAGCCGAAAGCGCCTTGTCCGGTGTCAGGCAGATGAGTGATTTCCGCCTCGAAAACAACAGGCCGGTTTTTCAGAATCTGCTCTATCAGGTGCAATCCTGGCCTGCCGCGATTAGGCAGCTGGATCTGCCCGCCGACGTCGCACAACGCACCTTGCAGCTTCCAGAGGAGGGTGACCCACGGAGTCGGTCATGGGCCCGGCAGCTCAGGCAAGAGAATGCCGATCCACAGTCCCTCGTTTCAGCGATGTTGAGGCATTTCGCGGATGAACCCTATGGCTATACGCTGAAACCACCGCCAGTGGGGCGCAACAGCATTGATGACTTCCTTTTTCGCACGCGCAAAGGCTTCTGTGCGCACTATGCAGGCGCCATGGTTTTTGTTCTTCGCGCGGCGGGCATACCCTCGCGGGTAGTAGCCGGTTATCAGGGTGGCGAGCTTAATCAGGACGGCAACTATCTTTCTGTACGGCAGCTCGATGCCCATGCATGGGTCGAATACTGGGTGGAGGGGAGAGGCTGGATCAGTGTCGACCCAACTTTTCAAGTCGCTCCTGAGCGTATCGAATTGGGTGCCGATGAAGCCTTTGCCGACGATGACGGCTTCCTGGAAGATTCACCTTTCTCTCCACTGCATTACCGCGATCTCGCGTGGCTCAACGAGTTACGGTTCGGATGGGATAATCTCAACTACAACTGGCAACGCTGGGTTCTGGGCTACAAGAGCGAGCAGCAATTGCAGTTACTGCAACGCTGGTTCGGGACCCTCGAGTGGAGTCGTCTGGCTCTGGCGCTGGTAGGTGGGGGCGGTTTCCTGCTGGGCTTGCTGGCACTCTGGCTGTTCAAGCCCTGGCAGCGCGAGCACGATCCCCAGCAACGCCTGCTGCGGCGTTATGAGGCGTTGCTGCTGCGCCATGGCGTACGGCGCGACAAGGGCGAGGGTGTAAGGGCCTTTGCCGAGCGCGCGGCGCAACGGTTGCCGCAGCAGGCGCAGGCGATCGATGCCTTTGCCCGGGCCTTCGAGGCTCAGCGCTATGCCGGTCAGCCGGCATCCCCCGAGCAACTGCGTGAGCTGCTGCGCCGCCTGCGCCGGGCGCTGCCCTGGCGTGCCAGGCCCACCGCGGTGGCTGATGATCGGTAATCTCGTCGCTGAATCGGCTTTCCGTCGCACCGTGCTTTTCTCTAAGCTTCAGTCAGCATGACAGGAGATTGCGCATGACCTTCGCTGAACTGATCCACGCGGTGCATACCCACCCCCAACATGTCGTTGTACCCGGGCTGTGGGGGCAGGGGCGCGCCACCTTCGGTGGCCTGGTGGCCGCCATGCTTTACGAGGCCATGCGCCTCAAGGTGCCGGCCGGGCGGCCGGTGCGCTCGCTGTCGGTGACGTTCGTCGGGCCGCTGCTGATGGGCGAGCCAGCGGCTTTCGAGGTAGAAGTGCTGCGTGAGGGCAAGTCGGTCAGCCAGGTGGTCGGTCGCGCCGTGCAGAACGGTGCGGTGGTGGCCATGGCCCAGGGCAGCTTCGGTGCGTCGCGGCAGTCGGCGGTACGGGTCGAGGCCGAACCGGCGCCCGCCATGAAGGCGGTCGAGGATTGCCAGGAGCTGCCCTATGCGGCGGGCATCACCCCGGAGTTCACCCGCTTCCTGGCCATGCGCTGGGGCGAGGGCGGCATACCCTTCAGCAGCACGCCGGCACGGCATATGGGCGGTTGGGTGCGCCTGCGCAGCGACGTCAGTTATGACAAGGTGACCGAAGCCCACCTGCTGGCACTGGTCGACGCCTGGCCGCCGGCGGTGCTGTCACACCTGAGCAAGCCGGCCCCCGGCAGTTCGCTGACCTGGACCATCGAATTCGTCCATCCGATCCCCAGCCTGACCACCCACGACTGGTGCCTGTACCGTGCCGAGATCGAGCACGCCCTCGATGGCTATGGCCATATCGCGGCGCGCCTGTGGACGGCCGATGGCCAGCTGCTGGCGCTCAGCCGGCAGACCACCACGGTTTTCGACTAGATCACCGGTAACCCGAAGAAAGCCCTGGCGCAGGCTGTGCTGTGCGCGGCCAGCGCTTCCTGGCTCTCGCCACGGTGCAGCGCCACTTCGCGCAGCACCTCGGTGAGGAAGGCCGGCTCGTTGTGCCCGCTCTTCGGTTTGGGCCGCAGGCTGCGCGGCAGCAGATAGGGCGCATCGCTCTCCAGCATCAGTCGGCCGGCCGGAATGTCACGCAGCAACGGGTGCAGGTGAGTGCCCCGGCGCTCATCACAGACCCAGCCGGTGATGCCGATGTGCAGGTCGAGGTCCAGATAGCCGTACAGCGTTGCTTTGTCGCCAGTGAAACAGTGCACCACTGCCGCCGGCAGGCGGTCGCGGAACTGGCGCAGAATGCCGATGAGGCGCTCGCCGGCCTCGCGCTCGTGCAGGAACACCGGCAGCTGTAGCACCACGGCCAGTTCTAGCTGTTCTTCCAGCGCCTTTTCCTGCAGCGGACGCGGCGAGAAGTCGCGGTTGAAATCCAGCCCGCATTCGCCCACCGCGCGCACCGGCGCCTCGTCCAGCAGCGCGCGCAGCTGCCGCGCGCTGTCGGCACTCCACTGGCTGGCGTCATGCGGATGCACACCTGCCGTGCTGAACAGCTGCAGACCGCTGTCGTCCAGCTCGCGGCAGAAGGTCAGCGCCCGCTCGCTTTCCTCCAGGCTGGTGCCGGTCAGCACCAGCTGGCATACGCCGGCCGCTCTGGCGCGTTCGAGTACTGCTTCGCGTTCCCGCGCCAGGCTGGGGTGGGTCAGGTTGACGCCGATGTCGATGAGTTGCATGGTGCTACCTCGCAATCCGAGCGGGGCAGCATAGCAGAGCCTTGCTTGCCGTAATAAAGCAAGTAAATACAGGTAGTTATGTATGCTTGTTAACGTTTATTACCAGCTCGGGCTGGCCGTTTGAGCGCCGCTGTGCCAACCTCCGCGCCCCCTGCGATGGAACCATCTGTCGCCCGGTCGGGCCAAGCCGTGCCCCGTTCCAGCCCGGAGGCCCGATGACGCGAGCGCTGCTGTTCCTGCTCTGCCTGCTGGCAATGCTGCCGGCCCACGCGCGGCTGAGTGCGCTGGGCGGCAACCTGCCACACACCGGCAGCCAGCGTGACCTGGCGGAGATTCGCAAGAGCGGCGAGCTGCGCGTGCTGGTCAACCAGAGTCGCCACAGCTCGGGCGAGATCAAGGGCCAGGCCATCGGTATCGAGTACCAGCGCCTGCGCGCATTCGGCCAGTACCTCAACCGCAATGCCCGCGATGGTCGCGAGCTGCGTCTGAAGATCATTCCCAAGCCCAAGGACCAGCTGGTCGCCGCACTGCAGAAAGGCGAGGGCGACCTGGTCGCACCCGGCGAGTTGCTCGATGCGCACCCCGGGCTCGGGATCAGTCCCAGTGCGGCACTGCGCAGCGACGTGGCCCTGGTGGTGGTGGGCAATCGGCGCAATCGCCACTACAAGCGCCTGGAGGACATGTCCGGGCGCAGCCTGACGCTGCCGGTGGGCAGTGCCGTCAGTGACGCCCTGCGCGAGGTCAACCAGCAGCTGGCACAGCAAGGCAAGCCAGCGATCGCGGTGGAGTGGGCCGATGCCAGCCTGGCCGTGGAGGATGTGCTGGAGATGGTACAGGCCGGCATCTACCCCTGGACGGCAGTGGAGCTGCCGATTGCCGAGCGCTGGCAGAAGGTCATGCCGGGTCTGCGTATCGAGCGCCATCTGAGTATCGGGGCGAAGGGCGACATGAGCTGGTTCGTGCGTCGCGAGTCGCCGATGCTGCGCGCCAGCATCGATCGATTCATCGCCGGCTACCGTACGCCGAGCGATCAGGACTCCGCTTTCCAGCGCTTCTACAGGCGCTCCTACAAAGTGCGCAACCCGCTGTCGCGGATCGAGCGGCAGCGCCTGGAGAAGGTGCGTGGCGTGCTGCAGAAGCACGGCGAGAAGCAGGAGCTGGACTGGCTGCAGCTGGCCGCCGTGGCCTACAAGGAGTCCACCCTCAACCCGGCGGCGCGTGGCGCCTCGGGCGCCACCGGGCTGATGCAGATCACCCCGGCGGCGGCGCGCAGCGTTGGTGTCGGCAATATCCAGGCGCTGGACAACAATGTACTGGCCGCGACCCGTTACATGGCGCGTATTCGCCGCGAGTTCTTCGCCAGCCGGCAGATCGGCGAGAGTGAGCGCATGGCCTTTGTCCTGGCGGCCTACAACATGGGGCCGCAGCGCGTGCAGAGCCTGCGGGCCGAGGCGCGCAGGCGCGGCCTGAATCCCAATCAGTGGTTCTTTCAGGTCGAGCGCGTGGCCATGGAGCAGCTGGGGATGGGCGTGGTCAGCTATGTCAACGCGGTGAACAAGTACTACCTTGCCTATGACCGCGAGCGTTTCCTGCTGGAGCCGCAGAAGCGCAAGCTGAGCGCCAAGAAATAATCGAAAATATCGATTTTTATTAGCGCATAAGTGCGCTTTTATAATCGTTAAATTCGAATAGTATGTGCCTCACCAACCCCAACAACTCCTCCACAAGGAACTGGCACATGAACAAGCTGATCTCCACCCTGATGTCCACCAACGCCGGCTACGGCATCACCCTGCTGCGTATCGTCACCGGCCTGACCTTCGCTGCCCACGGCGCGCAGAAACTCTTCGGCTGGTTCGGTGGCTATGGCCTGGAGGGTGTCGCGCAGTGGATGGAAAGCATCGGCATCACCCCCGGCTACCTGATGGCCGCACTGGCCGGTAGCGCCGAGTTCTTCGGTGGCCTGGCGCTGGTGGTCGGCCTGCTGGTGCGCCCGGCGGCAGTTTCCCTGCTGGTGTCCATGGTGGTGGCCGCGGTGACCGTGCACTGGGCCAACGGCTTCTTCATCACCAACAACGGCTTCGAGTACGCCATGATCCTCGGCCTGATCAGTGCCGTGCTGATCATCGAAGGTGCCGGCAAGCTGTCGCTGGACCGCGCCATCGCCCGCTGATCCACTGCTTAGACAGAAGGCCCGCCGTTGCGGGCCTTTTTGCGTTCAGAGTTTCTTTTCCCGGCTCTTCGCCAGCTGCTCCGCCGCGTCCAGACGCAGGCGCTCACGCTCGTCGAAACGTTCCTCGGCGAGACTGGCGATGGCGGCCTGGCGATCCTCTTCGCTGAGGCCGCTGTTGGCCTCGATGCGCGCCTTCTCCTGGCGGTAGGCGTCCAGCCGTTGCTGCCACTGCTGACGGCGCTGATCGAGTGCTTCCAGGCGCGCGGTGGCTTCGGCGCCAACCAGTTGCAGACGCAGCTGGCGGATCTGTTCCGGGGCCGCACCCTGTGCCTGCAGGGCTGCGGTCTGCTGGCGCAGCTCGGCTTGCAGCTGCGGCACCAGCATCTCCTGCATGTCCTCCGGTAGCGTGGCGCGCAGGCGATCCATGGCCTCGGCCTTCTGCTGCTCGTTCAGCGCCTGGTCGTGGCGGATCGCCAGGCGTTGCAGGGTGAACTGGTTGTAGGCTTCCTCCTGGGCAAAGAAAGCCTGGTGCGCTTCAGGGCTGAAGATGCTCGCGCGCAGGTTTTGCACGGCCTGCTCGCGCTGGCGCATGGCCTCCAGGCTGGCCATCTGCGGCAGGTCCTTCTCCAGCTGGATCAGCTGGCGCTTGTAGTCCAGGTACTGCTCCAGCAATGCCAGGGCCTGGCCCTCGGCTGGCTCATCCAGCTGACTGCGGATATAGGCCTGCAGGCGCGCGATGCTGGTCTGGATGCGCTCTTCGCCGTAGGCGCTGAGGAAGTAATCGAAGATGCGCCGGATATCCATGCTGATCAGCAGGTTGCCGGCATCATCGAGACGGAACTGGCCGTCCACTGCAGTGCCGGCGAAAGAGGGCGGCAAGCTGCTCAAGGCGGCGCTCTCGGCGGCTGCGGGCGTTGGCTCGACTGGCGTCAACGGGTCAGCAGCCGGGACGGTCATCTGTCCGGGTAACGGCTGTGCAGTGGGCTGCGGGGATGGAGCGAGGGGGTTTAAATACAGGGTTACGGCGACGCCAGCCCCGATCAGCAGGGGCACGGCCAATAGCAGCGGCTTGTTCACGGCGAGACTCGGCGGGGAGAGAACATCGGGGCCCGGGCGGGCCCCGATCCTTGGCTCAGAGGCCGGCCAGCTTCAGGCGGTTGGCCTGCTGGCGGTACACGGTGACCGGATCGGTCTCGAACAGGCTGGTCAGGCCAAAGACCTGGTTGACCTCGTCGAGGTGGTTCATCCGGTAGTTGTCGCGAATCACCTTGCCCAGGTGCGAGCTGCAACGGCCGACCAGACCGTCGTTGGCTTCGTCGAAGGTCAGCGAGCTGGCGCCCATCAGCAGGTCGCTGACGTCGAGGATGTTGGTCAGCGGGCTGGTGCCACTCCAGGAGTAGTAGCTGACGCCATTGACCTTGTAGGCGCCCTCGCCACAGGCGCTGGTCGGAATGCCTTGCGGGTACTTGGCATTGAACACCGCGGCGCCCTGGCTGTTCAGCGACTCGAGGGCGCCCAGTGCATTCTGCGGTGTGGTGCTGGGGCTGCCGGAGAGGAAGTTGATCAGCGTGCCCAGGCCGTTGACGATACCGGCGACCAGTGCCTCGCCGGCCGAGCCCGGCGGGATCTGGCGGAGGAAGTCGGCGGTGTCGGAGCCCTTGTGCGGGGCGCCGACGCTGGTGACCGAGGCCACCAGATCCGGGCGGATGGCGGCGACGTAACGCACGGTCGGGCCGCCATGGCTGTGGCCGATCAGATTGACCTTGCCCTTGCCACTGATGGCGGCGATTTCTTCCACCTGATCGAGCAGCTCTTCGCCGCGCAGCTCGGAGGTGTTCAGCTGGCTGACTTCGGTGATGTAGACGCTGGCACCGTCTGAGCGCAGGGAGGAGGGGATGCCGTACCAGTAGTCGACGCCGAGGATGCTGTCGAAGCCCAGCATGCCGTGGGTCAGGACGATCGGATACTTGGTCTTGGTGTAGCCGGTGGAGCCGAACAGGCCGGCGTCAGCCTGGCCGGACAGCAGCAGGCTGCTACCGACACAGAGGGCGAGCAGGGTCTTCTTATTATTCATCTGGTGCTCTCGAACGGTGGAAAGGCAGTGAATCCGTCCTTGCGTCAGCCATCCGCCTCCCTCCTGGAGACGGTACTTCAGCTGGCCTGGAGGGGCATGATCTGTGCCAATTTCGACGGAATTAGAGCGAGCGCTCTAAACGGGCGTTTGTGGCGCGCCCCGCATTGCAGCCGGATCTGCTCGATAGCGGAGCTTGTTACCGAGAGAAACAGCCAGCGCGAAAACGCGCGGCTACGGCTGGCCGAGCGGCCAGCGCTGCAGGGACAGGTAGCGGCCACCCGCCGACTGGTAGAGGTGCAACTGGTCGACGTGCCAGGCAAAGCTGGGCGGTGTGCGTAACTCGGCAGGTCGGCTGTCGCGGGCCAGAGTCAGGTGCGGGCGATAGGGGCGTGGCTCCAGCGATAAGCCATCGAGCTGCAACTGCTGCTGCAGTGCGCTGGCCAGTTTCAGCAGGGCCTGCGGCGGTTGGCTGGGCGCCAGGTGCAGCAGCCCCTCGGGCCAGCAGTCGAGGCAGTCCAGGTGCAGGTCGAAGGCCAGATCGGCCAGTGCCAGCCGTGGCGGAACTCGCTGCAACTGCTGCAGACGGCTCTCCGGCACCTGGCCGAGAAAGGCCAGCGTTACATGCAGGTTGGCGGTGGGCACCGGTCTGCCGGCGAAGTGCTGGTCCTGTCGCCAGGCATCGATCTGGGCGGCGATTCCGCTTGGGCAGGGCAGGGCGAAGAACAGTCGCAGCATGGTCTCACCTTGACAGCATTGGGCGGCATTTTTAGGATCACACCCCATAGCGCCGATTTAAGAGCAACTTGCGGGGCGCTGCCCGGTTGGGCAAATACCGCTAAAGCGCTGGCCGGTGTCGCCTCCCACCGCAGTCCGGCGGGACTATGAGGCCGAGACTGTATCCATGAGCTGTCCGCGTACCCACCTGCATTTCTCCCCCCTGCCGCGCATCGCGGTCAATCGCCATCCGCATGTTCTGCTGGTTGGCAGCCATCAGCCGCGCCTGCTCAAGAGTCTGGAAGGCTGGCCCAAGCAGTGGCCGGGGGCGCGCAATTTCCTGATCCGTTTCGCCGATGCCCAGGCAAAGGCGCTGGCGGACCTGCCAGCCGATGCCTTTGACCTGGTGGTGGTGGGCGCCGAGGCGCGGCCGCTGGACAGCGAGCTGGTTGGCCAGCTGATCCGCGTGGCGCGCCAGGGCCTGATCAGCCTGCGCTGACCTGCGGGTACTCGATGGCGGTGATGTAGAACGCCTGCTCGCCTGCGGGCGTCTGCACCCGCACCTCGGCATCCAGCGCCTTGCCGACCAGGGCCCTTGCCAGCGGCGAGTCGATGCTGATCAAGCCCTGCTTGAGGTCCAGCTCGTCAGGCCCGACGATGCGGTAGCGCGATTCGGCGCCGTCATCGTCCTCCAGGGTCACCCAGGCGCCGAAGTAGACCTTGTTCGGGTCGGCCGGGCGGGCATCCACCACCTTGAGGTTCTCCAGACGCTTGGTCAGGAAACGCACGCGGCTGTCGATCTCGCGCAGCATCTTCTTGCCGTAGATGTATTCGGCGTTCTCCGAACGATCACCCAGGGCCGCCGCCTCGCTGACCGCCTGGGTCACCTGGGGGCGGCGCACGTGCCACAGCTCGTGCAGCTCGGCGCGCAGACGCGCCTCGCCTTCGGGGGTGATCAGCGGCGTGCCGGCGGTACGGGGGGGACGATAACGGCTCATGGTGCTCGCGAGGTCTTGAGGGAGAGCGATTCTAGCAAGCTCAGACTTCGCGCAGCACCGTCAGCGGCGAGGCGTTCAACGCCCGTCGCGTGCCCCAGACACCAGCGCCCCCGACCAGCAGGGCGCCGATCAGCGGCAACAGCAGCAGCCAGGGATGCGGCTGCCACTGTAACTCCAGCGCATAGCGGTACAGCAGGAAGCTCGCCAGCTCGCAGCCGACCGCCGCCAGCAATCCGCTGCCGGCGCCCAGCAGGCCGAACTCGGCACGCCGTGCGCGCAGCAGCAGGCGCCGCTCCGCACCCAGCGCGCGCAGCAGGGCGCCCTGACGCAGGCGTTCGTCTAGGGTCGCCTGCAGGCCGGCGAACAGCACCGCCAGGCCGGCCGCGAGGACGAACAGCAACACGTACTCCACCGCCAGGCTGACCTGGGCCATGATGCTGCGTAGCTGCTCCAGCAGGGCCTCGACCTGCAGCAGGGTGACGGCGGGGAACTGGCGCGACAGCTCCACCAGCTGCTTCTCGCTGTGCGGCGGCAGGTAGAAGCTGGTCAGGTAGGTGGCCGGCAGATCCTGCAAAGTGCCCGGCTCGAAGATCATGTAGAAGTTGGGCTGGAAACTGTCCCACTCCACCTGGCGCAGGCTGCTGACCCGCGCCTTGCGCTCCAGGCCACCAACACTGAAGTTCAGTTCGTCGCCCAGTTTCAGGCCGAGGCTCTCGGCCAGCTCGGACTCCACCGAGACGCCGGGCAGATCACTCTGTGGCAGGTCATTCCACCACTGGCCATCGACCAGCACGTTGCCCGCAGGAAGGTTCGCCGCCCAGGTCAGGCTGAGGTCGCGCTGGATGGCGCGCTCCCCTTGGCTGTCCTTGCTGACGATGCCCTGCACCGGCTCGCCGTTGATCAGGGTCAGGCGCCCGGCAACGATCGGGTAGAGCGGTGCCGGATGCGGCGACAGTTCAGCCAGGCGCGCGGCGAAGGCTTCGCGTTCTTCCGGCAGGACGTTGAGCGCGAAGTGGTTGGGTGATTCCGCGGGCAGCTGGTCCTGCCAGGTATCCAGCAGTTCGCCACGCAGCAGGGCGATCAGCGCCATGGCCAGCAGGATCAGGCCGAAGGCCAGCGACTGGCCGGCAGCCGCCAGCGGATGGCGCAGCAACTGGCCGAGGCCGAGGCGCCAGGGCAGGGAGGCGCGCGCGAGCAGGCGGCGCAGGGCGCTCAGGCCGAACAGCAGCGCGCCGCCGAGCAGCAGGGTGGCGAGCAGGCCGCCGCCGAGCAGACCCAGCGTCAGTTTAAGGTCCAGGCTCAGGCGCCACATGATCAGGCCCAGGGCCAGCAATGCGGCGCCATATACCAGCCAGCTGCTGGGGGGCACGGGCAGCAGGTCGCGGCGCAGTACGCGCAACGGCGGCACGCGCCCCAGGGCGGCCAGCGGTGGCAAGGCAAAGCCCGCAAGGGCTACCAGTCCAGTAGCCATTCCAGCGATTGCCGGCAGCAGGCCGCCCGGCGGCACGCCCGGAGGCAGCAGGCCCTGCAGCAATTGGAACAGCACCAGCTGGCCTATCCAGCCAAGCAGGGCGCCAGCGAGGCACGCCAACAGCCCGAGCATGGCCAGCTGCAGGCCAAAGAGACTCAGTGCTTCGCGGCGCGACAGTCCCAGGCAGCGCAGCAGCGCACTGGCGTCGAAACGACGGGCGGCGAAGCGTGCGGCAGACAGCGCCACCGCAACGCCGGCCAGCAGCACGGCAGCCAGGCTGGCCAGATTCAGGTAGCGCTCGGCGCGGCCCAGGGCGCCACCGATCTGGCGGTTACCATCGCGCGCGTCCTCCAGGCGCTGGTGAGCGGCCAGGCTTTTCTCGGTCGCTTCGCGATAACGCGCCAGCGTCTCGCTATCGCCACGCCAGAGGTCGCGGTAGCGGACCCGGCTGCCCGGCTGCACCACGCCGGTGGAGGCCAGGTCTTCAAGGTTGATCAGCACGCGTGGCGTGAGGCTGTAGAAGTCGCCGGCGCGATCCGGCTCGTAAGTCAGCACTCGGGTCAGGCGTAACTGGCGGCTGCCGACCTCGATGCTCTGGCCGATCCGCAGATCCAGCGCGGCAAACAGGCGGGCCTCGGCCCAGGCTTCACCGGGGCCGGGGCCACCGCCAGGCTGTTCGGCGGCGTAAGGCTCGGCGGCACTCTTCAGTTCGCCGCGCAGCGGATAGCCGCCGCTGGCGGCCTTGATACTGGCCAGCTGAATGCTCTGCTCGCCGGCAATCACACTGGCGAACTCGACCACCTGGGCATGCTCCAGCCCCAGCTGTGTGCCGGCCTCGATCTGCTCGGGCAGGGCGGCAGCGCTGCCGCCCAGCACCAGGTCGGCGCCGAG
>ERZ650312.2018-NODE-2018-length-11313-cov-17.057737_pt1 | contig 11313 bp, 12 predicted proteins | sample MGYA00376248_ERZ650312 | MGnify/ENA primary metagenome ERZ650312 (study PRJEB26733, sample SAMN07839316) | wastewater metagenome | biome: urban; feature: wastewater treatment plant; material: waste water | place: USA: North Carolina | collected 2016-07-28 ... | reverse complement strand
AAACTCTGGCGGACTTTGCCACCGTCCACTTCTTTGCCATCAACACCCTGACCACCGCCATCTACGACACCTGGCTCGGCTACGGCAGCCTGGCGACCGCCGCCAAGCTCTCCTGTCTGATGCTGCTGGCGGTGGTGCTGCTCATCGCGCTGGAGCGCCGCTCCCGCCAGCGCCAGCAGGTGTTCCAGAAGTCCATGGGCTTCGAGCAGCCCCTGCGTTACCCCCTCGGGGGCCTGAGGGGCGTGCTGGCCGGGCTCTGGTGCTGGGGCCTGGTGCTGGCGGGGTTCGCCCTGCCGTTCGTCATCCTGCTCGATTACGGGGTGCGTTACTTCGCGCTGTCGTGGACGCCCGAATTCGTGCGCTTTGCGGGCAACAGCCTCGCCATCTCGGCCCTGACCGCCCTGCTGGCCATGGCCATTGCCCTGCTGCTCGGCTTCTTCCGTCGCCTCGATGGGGGGACTCGCAGCCTGCTGCCCCTGCGCCTCGCCGCCATGGGCTATGCCATGCCGGGGACCGTGCTGGCCATCGGCGTGCTGGTGCCGCTCACGGCCCTGGATTTTGGCATCAACGATCTGGCCGAGTGGCTCGGGATGCCGGGCCCCGGTCTGCTCCTGACCGGCACCCTCACCGCCATCGTGTTCGGCTATCTGGTGCGCTTCGTGGCCATCGCCATCGGGTCGGTGGAGAGCAGCATGAGCAAGATCTCCCCCAGCCTCGACATGGCTGCCCGCTCTCTGGGGCAGGGGGCGGGCGGCATGCTGCGTCGCATTCACCTGCCGCTGGTACGGCGCGGCCTCTTTGCCGGCGCCATGCTGGTGTTCATCGAATCCATGAAGGAGCTGCCCGCCGCCCTGCTGCTGCGGCCGTTCAACTTCGAAACCCTGGCGACCCACGTCTATCAGTTCGTCTCGGACGAGATGCTGGAGCGGGGGGCGCTCGGTGCCATCGTCATCGTGCTGGTGGGGCTGATTCCCCTGCTGTGGATCAACCGTACCCTGGATGGTCCAGGCCATTGAGCGGCCCCGTCCGGCATCACTACGCGAGAGGAAAAGAACCTTGTCCTGCCTGAATATCGAGAAGGTCAGCTGTCACTACAATGGCCGCCCCGTGCTGGAGCAGCTCTCCCTGCAGGTGGCCGACAACGAGATCGTCTGTCTGCTGGGGGCCAGCGGCTGTGGCAAGACCACGCTGCTCAAGGCGGTGGCCGGTCTGCTGCCCCTGGCCCAGGGGGAGATCCGGCTGGGAGAGACCCTGCTCGATGCCCCCGGCGTGAGTGTGCCGCCGGAGGCCCGCCATATCGGCATGATCTTCCAGGATTACGCTCTCTTTCCTCACCTGACGGTGGCCGAGAACGTCGGCTTCGGCCTGACCGGGCAGGATCGCGGCAGCCGCCAGCAGCAGGTGGAAGAGGCGCTGGCGCTGGTCAACCTGCAGGGGTTGGGGGAGCGCTATCCCCACCAGCTCTCCGGCGGCCAGCAGCAGCGGGTGGCCATCGCCCGCGCCCTGGTGTGCAAGCCGCGCCTGATGCTGCTGGACGAGCCCTTCTCCAACATCGACACCCAGGTGCGGATGAAGCTGATCCTCGAGATCCGCGCCCTGCTCAAACAGCAGGGCATTGGTGCCATCTTCGTCAGCCACAGCAAGGAAGAGGCCTTCGCCTTCGCCGACCGGCTGGCCCTGTTTCGTGCCGGTCGCATCGAGCAGGTGGGGGAGCCGGAGCAGCTCTATCGCCGCCCCGGGAACCGCTTCGTGGCGGAGTTTCTCGGCGGGGTCAATTATCTGGCGGCCGAGGTGGTGGACAGCCACTGCGTGCAGACCCTCCTTGGAACCATCTGCGGTCAGGAGCCCCATGGCCGCGCGGTGGGGGAGCGGTTGCAGCTCATGCTCAGACCCCAGCAGTTGGCGCTGACGGCGGCGGATGACGGTGAGCTCCGGGTGCGTGAGCAACAGTTCCTGGGCCATCACTGCCGGGTACTGGTGGAGTGTGGCGGCCAGCAACTGGAAGCCAGCATCGGTGAGCCCCTGGAAGGGGAGCGCGCGCGGGTGACCGTGGCTCCTCATGCCCTGGTGTTGTTTGACCCCTTGCCCTGAGTGCGTGGTATTGTCGTGAAATCAATGAACTGGAAGCGCGCTGGTTTATAATCGCGCCACGCCCATAGCCAACGCACTTGGAGAGAGACATGAAAGCCCAAGCCGGGATCTGCGCAGAGCCGAATCTGCACGCCCTCTATCTGATGTTCAATCGCACCGGTGACGCCGCTGCCCTGACCTCCCGCCTGGCGAGCCTGCCAGCACTCTGGGAGGCGGTGAGTGCCGACTTCCCCGATGCGGCCTTCAGCGGTCTGGTCGCCGTCGGGGCCGACGCCTGGGATGATCTCTATCCTGCCGCCCGGCCGCCCCAGTTCCGCGGTTTCATGGCGCAATCCGCCAACGGTCAGGAGGCCCCCAATACCCCGTTTGATCTCTTCGTTCAGTTGCGTGCTGATCGGGTGGACGTGCTGCATCATGCCGGTCATCGCGTCATGGCCCTGCTGGCCGGGCTTGTTGAATTGGCCGAGGAAGTCCGCGGTTTTCGCAACCAGGATTGCCGGGATCTGACCGGTTTCGTCGACGGCACCGAGAACCCGCAGGATGAGCACCGCGCCGAGGTGGCGTTGCTGGACGGCGGCGAGTTCGCAGGTGGCTCCTACATCCACGTGCAGCGCTGGGTCCACGCCATGAGCGACTGGGAGAAGCTGGCCCTGAAGGAGCAGGAAGACATCATAGGCCGCACCAAGGTCGACAACATCGAATACGAGTCCGCCGACAAGCCGCTCACTTCCCACATCAAGCGGGTCAACCTCAAGACCCCGAAGGGGGAGTCCATGGAGATTCTGCGCCAGAGCATGCCCTGGGGCACCATGAGCGAGCAGGGGCTCTACTTCATCTCCTGCTGCCGCACGCCGCTGCACTTCAACGCCATGCTGGCCAGCATGTACAAAGGGGAAGGCAGCCACTTCGATCACCTGCTGCGCTTCACCCGGGCGGTGACCGGCGCGGCCTTCTTCGCCCCTTCCGTCGATTTTCTGGTGGCCGAGGGCAAATAAACCCGGCCTGCCGACCGCTCAAAACAAAAAATCCCGGCCAAGGCCGGGATTTTTGTGCGGATCGCCCAAGGCGACCGGATCAGGGCGTCTGCTCGAACAGCTCGAGGGCGGAGAGGTAGAGCTCCTCGATGTCGGTATCGCTGGTCGGGGTGATGAAGATGGTGTCATCACCGGCGATGGTGCCGAGGATCCCTTCGGCCTTGCCGAGGGAGTCAAGCAGGCGGGCGATCAGCTGGGCTGCGCCGGGGCTGGTGTGGATCACCACCAGAGCGCCGTTGTGGTCGACATCCAGCACCAGGTTCTTGAGGGGGCTGGAGGTGGTGGGCACGCCCAGTTCCACCGGCAGACAGTAGACCATCTCCATCTTGGCATTGCGGGTGCGAACGGCGCCGAAGCGGCTCAGCATGCGCGAGACCTTGGATTGGTTGATGTTCTCGAAGCCCATCTCTTGCAGGGCAGTCACTATCTCTGCCTGGGAGCCGAAACGCTCCTCTTTCAGCAAGGCTTTAAAGGCCTTGGCCAGTTTTTCTTGCTTGTCGTTATGTTTCATCTTGGACTCACGAATGAGGGGAGTGACCGCCTGTCACGCTCAGGCGGCAGATACGAACAGCGCTGCTATTTTGCATTCATATGCCTGTTTTGGCAAGGAAGCGGCGCTTGTTCTGCATATTGATTCAAATATAGCTTGCATCAACTTATGCTGGCGCTAGAATCAGGACGAAATTTTGAAAACTTATTCAATTGGGCTGTATGGGTATCGAATTAATCGGCATCGAAAAATCCTGGCACAAGGTGCCGGTACTGCAGCAGGTGAGCTTTCGGACTGCTCCCGGCGAGACCTTGGTATTGCTGGGCCCGAGCGGGGCAGGCAAGAGCTCTCTGCTGCGCATGATGAACTTGCTGGACACGCCGGATGCCGGTGTGTTGCGCATCGCAGACAGTGAATTTTCTTTCCCGTCCAGCCTCTCTACTGCCGAATTCAACCGTCAGGCACAGGCGCTGCGCCGCAAGGTGGGCATGGTGTTCCAGCAGTACAATCTGTGGCCGCACCTCACCGTGATGGAGAATCTGATTGAAGCGCCCGTCAAGGTGCTCGGCATGAGCCGCGAGGCGGCCATCGAGAAAGGGGCCTATCTGCTGGCCCAGCTGCAACTGGCCGACAAACGGGACGCCTGGCCCGCACGGCTTTCCGGTGGCCAGCAGCAGCGGGTCGCCATTGCCCGGACCCTGATGATGGATCCCCAGGTGCTGCTGTTTGACGAACCGACGGCTGCCCTGGATCCCGAAATTACCAAAGAGGTGGCGGAGATCATCCGCACCCTGAGCCAGACCGGCATCACCCAGGTGGTGGTGACCCACGAGGTGGAGTTCGCCCGCAAGGTGGCCAGTCAGGTGATCTATCTGGAGAAGGGGCGGATCATCGAATCCGGCACCGCCGCCATCTTCCAGTCCCCGCAAACCAGCCGGTTTGCCGAATTCTTGATGCATTGATATTGAGTCGATAAGGAAGCTGTCATGAAAAAGAGTCTGTTGCTGATCGCCGCCATGGGTCTGCTGAGCACTTCTGTGCTGGCCAAAGAGATCAAGTTCGCCACCGAGGCAACCTATGCGCCGTTCGAATACCTGGATGACAAGAACGAGTTCCAGGGGTTTGACATCGATCTGGCCCGCGCGGTCTGCGAGCAGGCCAAGCTGGAGTGCAGCTTCCACAACCAGGCCTTCGACAGCCTGATCCCCAGCCTCAAGTTCCGTCGCTATGACGCCGTCATCGCCGCCATGGACGTGACCCCGGAGCGGGCTGCCCAGGTCGACTTCTCCGACATCTATTACGAGAACTCCGCGGTGTTCGTCGCCAAGAAAGAGACCTTCAAGGGGCCGGACGATCTGGTGGACAAGACAGTCGGCGTGCAGAACGGCACTTCTCACCAGTCCTATCTGGTGGACAACTGGGTGAGCAAGGGTCTGCTGACCGTGCCCTACGCCAGCTACCAGAGCGCCTTCCTCGACATGATGAATGGCCGCACTGACGGCGTGTTTGCCGATACGGCGGTGGCCGCCGACTGGCTCAAGCAGCACAAGGAATACGCCGTGGTCGGTACCCCGGTGACCGACGCCAAGTACTTCGGTACCGGTTTTGGCATCGCGGTGGCCAAGGGCAACCAGGAACTGCTGACCCAGCTGAACAAGGGGCTGGCCGAGATCAAGGCCAACGGCACCTATCAGAAGATCTATGACAAGTACTTCGCGCAGTAAGCCATGTTGAGCCTGTTGTTGGATGCAGCCTGGATGACCCTCGGGCTGGCCCTGGCATCCCTGGTCGGTGGCATGGTGCTGGCACTGGCATTCAGTGCGGCTGAGTTGAGCAAGCAGCGTGCGTTGGTGTGGCCCGTGGCCACCCTGACCACCTTGATCCGTGGTCTGCCCGAGTTGCTGGTGGTGCTCTTCATCTACTTCGGCTCGACCCAGGTGCTGTTCCTCATCACCGGGGAGTATGTGGAGTTCAGCCCGTTCGCCTGCGGTGTGCTGGCGCTCTCCCTGCTGTTTGCGAGCTACGCCACCCAGACCCTGCGTGCCGCCCTCAATGCGGTGCCCCCTGGGCAGCGGCTGGCGGCGCAGGCGCTCGGCCTGGGCAAGGGGCACACCTTCTTTCGCATCGTGCTGCCCCAGGCCTGGCGTCACGCCCTGCCCGGGCTCGGCAACCAGTGGCTGGTGCTGCTGAAAGACACCGCTCTGGTCTCCCTCATCGGGGTGAACGAGATGATGCGTCAGGCACAGATGGCTTCGGCCAGCACCTATCAACCCTTCACCTGGTACGCCGCTGCCGCCCTCATCTATCTGGCCATCAGTCTGGTGAGTGAATTCGGCTTGAAGCAGGCGTCCCGCTATACCCGCCGTTACGGAGGCTGACCATGCAGGATTACCTGATGACCCTGCTGGGAGGGCTGGCGATCACCTTGCAGCTCACCGTGTTCAGCTTGTTGCTGGGCGTGCTGATGGCGGCCGGCATGACCTGGGTGCTGGAGCGTCGCATTCCGGTGGCGACCCAGCTGGTGCAGCTCTGGGTACTGGTCTTTACCGGTACGCCGTTGCTCATCCAGATCTTCCTCATCTACTACGGGCCTGGTCAGTTTGAATGGCTCAAGGCGGGGCCGCTCTGGCCGCTGCTCAAGCAACCCTGGTTCTGCGCCGTGCTGGCGCTCGGTTTCAATACCGCAGCCTACTCCACCCGGCTGTTCAAGGGGGCGCTCGACGCCATCCCCGCCGGTGAAGTGGAGGCCTGCCGTGCGCTCGGCTTCTCCGCCGGACAGACCCTGTGGATGAAGGCCCGCCATGCCGCCCGTCGGCTGGTCCCCGCCTATTCCAACGAGGTGATCCTGGTGCTCAAGGGGAGTTCGCTCGCCAGTACCATCACCATCATGGACATCATGGGGCTGGCCCAGCGTCTCAACGCCCAGACCTATGACACCCTGGCGGTGTTCACCGTGGCCGGAGCGCTCTATCTGACCATGAATGGATTGTTAACAATTGGTTTCCGCTGGTGTGAGCGTCGGGCACTGGCTTTCCAGTCCTGAAGCAGTCACATTTACCTCTTAATGGTGAGGGGAGCACAGGAAATCTGTGTCTTTCCTCCCATTTATCGCATATTCCTCTCCGCTTTCATCGCCGCTTGTTCCCTGGCTCACAGAACCCGTGATTACAACTGTTATCAGATTGTTTTTTAGGAGGGGATCCTTTAAGGTGAGGCGCACAATAAGAATCAGCGTTAACCCAACTAGAAACAACCTTAAACCTACGCTTAGACATGGAGTTGATCATGAAAGTTGCCGTTCTGGGTGCCGCCGGTGGCATCGGCCAAGCCCTCGCTCTGCTGTTGAAAAACCGCCTGCCTGCCGGTTCCGAACTGAGCCTGTATGACATTGCCCCGGTCACTCCGGGCGTGGCGGCGGACCTGAGCCACATCCCGACTGACGTGAAAGTAAAAGGTTTCTGCGGTGAAGATCCGAGCCCGGCTCTGGTCGGCGCCGATGTCGTGCTGATCTCTGCCGGCGTGGCGCGCAAGCCCGGCATGGACCGTTCCGACCTGTTCAACATCAACGCCGGGATCGTCAAGAACCTGGTGGAAAAGTGTGCTGCTTCCTGCCCGAAAGCACTGATCGGCATCATCACCAACCCGGTCAACACCACGGTCGCCATCGCCGCCGAAGTGCTGAAGAAAGCCGGTGTCTATGACAAGCGTCGCCTGTTCGGCGTGACCACCCTGGATGTGATCCGTGGCGAGACCTTCGTGGCCGAAGCCAAGGGCCTGAACGTTGACAAGGTACGTGTCAACGTCATCGGCGGTCACAGTGGCGTGACCATTCTGCCGCTGCTCTCCCAGGTTGAAGGCGCCAGCTTCACCGCTGAGGAAGTGGCTGCCATGACCAAGCGCATTCAGAATGCCGGTACCGAGGTGGTGGAAGCCAAGGCCGGTGGCGGTTCCGCCACTCTCTCCATGGGTCAGGCAGCCTGCCGTTTCGGTCTGTCGCTCATCAAGGGTCTGCAAGGGGAAGCCAACGTCATCGAGTGTGCCTATGTGGAAGGCAACGGTGAGCACGCCACCTTCTTCGCGCAGCCGGTGCTGCTCGGCAAGAACGGCGTCGAAACCGTGCTGGACTACGGCAAGCTGAGCGCCTTCGAGCAGGAAGCGATGGACAGCATGCTGGCCACCCTGAAGGCTGACATCCAGCTGGGCGTCGACTTCGTCAAGTAAGTTGCTACGTCGACCGCAAGGGGAGCCCAGGCTCCCCTTTGTCATTTTCGGGGTTGGGTGTAGCGGGCTAAGGAGATGGCCCTGGCTGCCGATAACAGAAGGCAGCAGGAGATCCCTATGATAAAACCAAGAACCCTCATCGCCATTATCGGTGTGTGCAGCTTACCCTTGCAGGGGGCGGAGTCCACCTCGGCCGCCGCGCCCACCCAGGCGGTGGCGGCTGCAGCCGCGCCGCCATCCGCGGCGTCTGCATCCTTGTCACCGGCCTCATCATCGGCCCAGCCAGCCCTGACGCCAGCCTCTTCTGTCGCCACGCCATCCCTCCCTGTGTCAGCAGTTCCAGCCCAGGCGCCATCCGCATCCGCACCTGTGCCGTCCGCACCGGCAGCTGCGCCGCTGCCCAGGGCGACGACGCAGGCATCCGCTGCTGCGGGAGAGTTGCAGGCCGTGCCGCTCTATCGCCAGGACGAACTGCTCAACTGGATAGAGCAGGGGCGCCATCTGGCCCGGGTGAAGCAGGACAGGTGCCAGCTCACCCAGGATATCGAGGCGAGGGCCTCGGTGATGAAGATCCCTGCCTATCAGTTCCTCTGGGGAGACATGCTGGCGTGGGGGGTTTGCACCAAGCCGGACGCCCAGATCGGAGTGCAGTACATGTGGGAGGCCGCCAACCAGGGGCTGGCGCCGGCGCTGGAACAGCTTGGCCGCTATTACTGGAAGGGGATCCTGGTTCAGAAGGATCTGGTGCGGGCCGAGACCCTGATGCGGGAAGCCGCGAGCCTCGGCTTCTTACGGGCACAGATGGAGTGGGTGGAGATGTTGCTGCAGGGCATGGGGAGTCCGCTGGATTACGAGGAGGCGTATCACTGGCTGCACGGCGCCGTCATCGGTGACAAGGCCATGCACCAGAAGGCGGCGAGCCTGCTCAGCCGGCTCGGCAACCGGATGCCCGCCAATGCCATCGCCCGTGCCAAGGCGATGCACTGAGTTCTGGTAGCCCGCTTTGATATTACAAGGCCCACGAAGCTGTGCTTGTGGGCCTTGTGCATTTTCCCGGTCAGGGGAGGGATCAGAGGCCCTGATGGGGGCCGAAGACCTCGTAATGCATCCGCCCTGCAGGCACGCCCACATTCTCCAGCTGAGCTTTGACTGCCTTCATGAACGGGACAGGGCCGCAGAAATAGTAGTGGGCGTCGGCCGGAATGAGGTCGGTGACCTGCTCCAGTGCCAGAGTGCCGCTGAAGTCGTAATCCTCTCCTTTGACATCCTGCTCCCCCGGCTCCCGATACCAGATCCGGCTCTCCAGTTTCCCGTGTTGCCTGCTCTTTGCCCGGATCTCGTCCCTGAACGCGTGGTGGGCGCCGTGTTCGCAGGCGTGAAGCCAGCGAATATCCATATCCGGGCCCTCGGCCAGCAAGTGGTTGAGCATGCTCAGCATGGGGGTGAGGCCGACCCCGGCGGAGATCAGCACCACGGGCGTGTCTGTCACCTCTTGCAGGAAGAAGTCGCCGGCCGGCGGCATGATGTCGACCGTGTCACCGATGTGAAGATGATCATGCAACAGGTTGGAGGCCTGACCCCTGGGTTCGCGCTTGACGCTGATGCGGTAGTCGCGGCCATTGGGGGCGTCCGAGAGGGAATACTGGCGGATCTCCTGATGCTCGAGGGCGGGATGAACCAGCTTGATACTGAGATATTGCCCCGGTTTGAAACGCAACACGGGGTTGCCATCGAGGGGGGCCAGGACGAAAGAGGTGATGAGTTCACTCTCCTGACGCTTCTCCTTGATGATGAAAGGGCGGGTTCCCTGCCAACCACCGTCCTGGCTTGCCTTCTCCCGATAGAGCTCGCTCTCCCGGCCGATAAAGATGTCGGCCAGCACACCGTACGCCTTGCCCCAGGCGGTAAGGACCTCCTCCGTGACAGCGTTGCCACCCATTTCTTTGAGCGTGGCCAAGAGATGACTACCCACAATGTGATATTGTTCCGGCTGGATCAGGAAACCCGTGTGTTTGTGGGCGATGCGTTCAACGGCTCCGGCCAGGGCCCCCAGATTGTCAATGTTCCTGGCATAGGCCGCCACCGCACTGAACAGTGCCAAGGGCTGTCCCCCGCTACGCTGGTGAGCCAGGTTGAAGAGATCCTTCAACTCGGGATTGTGGCTGAACATGCGCTGATAAAAGTGCCGTGTGAGGTCAGGGCCCGCCGATTCGAGCAAAGGAATGGTGCTCTTGATGACGGCGATGGTGGCTTGGTCTAACATAGGAGGTCCTTTCTAATTGAACATCTGGAATGTCACTTATTAAGTTGCATCCTAAATGTTTAATTGATCTGGATCAATCATCAATTCTTCGCGCTAGGCGCTACAGGCACTATGAGACTAACGAGCTATACCGATTTTGGATTGAGAGCCCTGCTCTATCTGGCCACCCTGCCGGAGGGGGAACTGTCGAGCGTGGCCAAGGTATCCGCCTTGTACGACGTATCCCGCAACCACATGGTGAAGGTGGTGAACCAGTTGGTAAAACTGGGCTATCTGCAGTCACAACGCGGCAAGAATGGTGGCATCCGCATGGCGCGCTCCCCCGACGAGATCAATATCGGGCAAGTGATCCGGGCATTGGAAGGCAATCTGGACGGGATCGACTGCAGCTCCCCGGTCTGCCATATCGTCTCCGTCTGTCTGCTCAAGAGTGCCTTGAAGGAGGCGATGAACGCCTTCCTCGCGGTGATGGATGGTTATACGCTGCAGGATTTGCTGGCAAACCGTGACGAGTTGCAGCAGGTGTTCGGTGAGCTCATCCCCACTCTGGTGCTGGAGCCGGATGACGAGAGCGAGTGAAACAAAAAGGCTGCCATTGGCAGCCTTTTTTCAATCCTCGTACCCTGAATCGTCCCGGTACAGGTGCGGCATGATCCTCGCCATCTTCACCATGTTGTTCTCCACTTCGAGAATCTCGATAGGGTAGCCCGCCAGCCTGACACTGATGTTGGGTTGGGGGATCTCCTCAAGGTACTCCAGGATGGCGCCATTGAGGGTCCGTGGGCCGTCCATGGGCAGGTGCCAGTCCATCTCCTTGTTCAGCTCGCGGATGCTGGCGGAGCCTTCGACCAGGAAGGAGCCGTCCGGCTGGGGATGGATCTCGTCACTCGGGGTCGGTGTCATGGAGGTGGTGAAGTCACCGACAATCTCTTCCAGGATGTCGTCCAGGGTGATCAGCCCCTGAATATCGCCATATTCGTCGACGATAAGGCCAATTCGCTCCTTGTTGCGCTGGAACTTGGCCAACTGCACGTTGAGGGGGGTCCCCTGGGGGATGAAATAGATGGGGTCGACTTCCCGCAGCAGGCTGGACTTGCTGAACTGATCCCGGGCGACCAGTCTCAGGGCATCCCGTGAGTGCAGGAAGCCGACGACGTCATCGATGTTGTCGCGATAGAGCAGGATCTTGGTGTGGGCGCAGTGGGCCAGCTGGC
>ERZ650312.2015-NODE-2015-length-11325-cov-4.124667_pt1 | contig 11325 bp, 9 predicted proteins | sample MGYA00376248_ERZ650312 | MGnify/ENA primary metagenome ERZ650312 (study PRJEB26733, sample SAMN07839316) | wastewater metagenome | biome: urban; feature: wastewater treatment plant; material: waste water | place: USA: North Carolina | collected 2016-07-28 ... | reverse complement strand
GGTGTTAGCTTTTCATCTACCCACTACAGTTGACAAAGAGCCCTTTTTTTTCAAAAAATAATAAAAACCACCTGCCTTACTCGGCAGGTGATGATAAACTATCATAAAGGAAAAGTCCAAGTACCACATACGATAAATGGTCTTTCAACCAAACTTCAAATGATTCACTACCCTATCTCATTTAGATACTTATTATAGAACTTCTTTTTAACTTATAACTATACGTTCGTTAAAATTTCAACTACATTATAATCAGCCCTTCCCCTCTCCTTAAGGCTCAACTGAAACTTTAACTAAGATAAAGAATCGAGTCAGATTAGGGAAGATTTTAAAAGATTGGATTAGCCTTAATTCTTTCCAAATCTTAGGGTAGCTAGGCTAATATGTTAGATGTATCATTCTTAACAAGAAACTATCATTTTTGATAGCAAACTATAGAGCAATGATACTGGACTTTTCCTCTATTAGCAAGATATTATTTACAAGGACAAAACACGAAACGAATATTGTTTTGCAAAACTTCTTTCCTTTCACCTCAGAAAGAATAGGATCACTCATTTTGAGCTAAGAATAAATTTACTATAATTACTTACAACAAACATGAGTCTTTTGACTCTACATAACTAAACGAATCTCTCGATGGATTTAGCTACGTTTCTTTTCCTTGATACTCCTTTCTTCATGGGTCCTTGATAAATAACATCGACTAAATAACAACTGTGATTGCAACCACCAGGAAGAACTATACTCTCTTCCTTTACAGTCTCATTCTATCATATTTTTAAAGCGCTTTCAAGTGTTTATACTCAATTTTTTAAAAAAATTATGGCTTATTTAGAAGCCATAATTTATGTTTAATATTCGGATGCTTGAAAAACTTCCCACATCTTTTGCTGGGGTTTAGCAAAAGGATACTGATGAAATTCGTCTGCGCTGACCCAGGCTAGTTCCCGATTAACCATCACTAAATCTGAACTATCCAACACTAAACCCACCAAGAGTTCAATCTGCCACTTACGGTGGCTAAAGATATGCTGTACAGTAGGAAAACTGCTATCTTGCCAATGGACATCCAGGCGGTAGTTTTCCATAAATCTTTCTTTTGGATTGTCCAGTGGCAATTCCTCCGCTACCTGAAATAAGTTCAGGTCGTGTTCAAAGGGTTCCTTGGTTTCTAGCAAGGGAAAGGACCAAAAGCCTGATAAGAGGCCTGCATTCTGGTTTTTCTCCAGTAAAAACTGATTGTTCTCATTTCGGATGACAAAACCTTTCAAATAAACAGGGATTGGTTTTTTCTTGGGAGCTTTAATGGGGTATTTGTCCATGGTTCCATTGCGATAAGAAGCACTAAATTCCCTAACAGGACTCTCTTCTGGTCGGGGATTCACAGGTGCTTCGATGTCTGAACCCAGATCCATCAAGGCTTGATTAAAGTCTCCAGGTCTGACCGGATCAATCAGGATTTCCATCATAGCCTGGAAAATCTTACGGTTGGCAGGAACTCCAATATCATAATCCACTTCAAAGAGGCGGCTCAAAACCCTCATCACATTGCCATCAACTGCTGGTTCTGGCAGCTGAAAGGCAATGCTGGCAATGGCACCCGCTGTGTAGGGGCCGATTCCTTTTAGGGTCAAAATTTCCTCATGCGTTTTCGGAAATTCACCACCAAAATCAGCCATCATCTGCTGGGCAGCCTTTTGCATATTACGTACACGGGAATAGTATCCCAAGCCTTCCCAGACCTTTAGAAGAACTTCTTCAGGAGCCTGAGCCAAATCCTCAATGGTTGGCAAACGGTGCAGGAAACTTTCATAATATGGAATGACTGTATCCACCCTCGTCTGCTGGAGCATAATTTCTGAAACCCAAATGGCATAGGGATCGCTGGTCCTGCGCCAGGGAAGGTCCCGCTTATTGGCATCATACCAGTCCAAAAGGGCTTTTCTAAAGGCCTCAATCCGATCTTGGGGCCACATTTCAATACCATAATCTCTTAAATCTAACATAGTTTAAGTATAGCATAGGCAGACAAAAAGAGCCAAGGAAGACTCTGTTAAGAAAAGCTCCCTTGACTCTTTTGCATCCGGTAATAATAACCTTGTTTCTGCATAAGTTGGCGGTGATTTCCCTGCTCTACAATATCTCCATCTACCATCACCAAAATGATATCAGCTGTTTGGATAGTAGATAGTCGATGGGCGATGATAAAACTAGTTCTACCCTGCATCAGTTTTTCAAAAGCTTCCTGAATCAAGAGCTCCGTTCGGGTATCGATGGATGAGGTCGCTTCATCCAAAATCAAGATACGGGGCAACTTAACAAAGATTCGGGCAATGGCCAACAACTGTCGCTGACCTTGAGAAAGGGATTCTCCAGCATCAGCCAAATAGGTATCGTAACCATTTGGTAACTGTCGGATGAAAAAGTCAGCATTAGCTGCCTTTGCTGCTTCAATGACCAGTTCCCGAGTAGCATTTGGATAGCCGTAGGCTATATTGTCATGAATGGTCGCCGATTTCAGCCAGGTTTCTTGCAAAACCATCCCCACCTGTTTTCTAAGTGAATCTCGACTATAGCTCGAAATAGGCAGTCCATCCAGTAAAATTTCTCCACTGTCCAAAGGATAGAAACGCATGAAAAGGTTGATGAGGGTTGATTTTCCTGCTCCAGTCGGTCCAACGATAGCTACCTTGCTACCAGCTGGAATCGACAGATTGAGTTTTTTAATCAAAGGTCTATCAGGCTGGTAGGAAAATGATACATCTTTAAAGTCAATTCTGCCCACTATTGCTTGTGCATTTATTTCCCGAGTAGCGCCTTCTTCTTCGGATTTTTGCTCCAAAATGTCAAATAATCTCTCTGCGCAGGCTAAGGCACTCTGTAATTCTGAAAGAACAGATGAAATGTCATTAAAGGGTTTGGAATACTGGCTGGCATAGTTAAGAAAGGTGGTTAAACCACCCACCGTAAAGCCTCCCTGCATAATTCGCAAGGCTCCTAGTCCCGCCAGAAAAGAATAAATCAAGGCATTGATAAAGCGTGTTGTAGGATTGACCGTAGATGAAGCAAAAATGGCTACTTGAGAATAGTCTGCATATTGTCCATTTACATCGTCAAACCTGAAGGCAAATGCTTCCTGAGCATTAAAGACCTGAATCAAAGGAAGTTGACCAACACTTTCTTCCAGCATGGAAACCTGTTCTCCCCGTGCCTGGGTCTGTTTGCGGTAATAAAAATAGCTTTTTTTTGCGATGAAATGGGCCACAAAGAGTGAAAATGGGGTGAGGGCTACTACCACAATCATCATCAGAAGATCCAGGTCCGCCATGGTAAAGATCATGAAAAAGATGGTCAACATCCCTAAAATGAACTGGTTAAAAATCATGAGGAGGCCGTTGGTTAGCTGCTCACTGTCACTGGAAACGCGTGCAACCAAGTCTCCCAAGCGTTGTTTATCTAAGTAGTCCAGTGGCAAAGCATGTAGCTTGTCAAAAACTTGCTGGCGCAAATCAGAAACCAGTTTATAGACTATTTGGTTGGATAAAAGTGGACTCAGCCACTGCAAAAGTGTATTAGCAAAAACCACAATACCCATCTGTAGCAGAATCGCCCCAAAGGCTGGGCTGAAATCAGTCTCTAGTGTCATATCAACTGCTTGTCCAATTAAGATAGGTAGGTAAACAGTTAATAAGACTTGCAAAAAAGTTGCAAGAATAAACACCAGTAGGTATATGGGGCTTCTCCAAATGAGAGGGAGAATCTTTCGAATGGTTGTTCTCTTCTTTATCTTCATTCCAACACCTCCTGACTCTCTTGAGACCGATTCATCTCTTGATAAACAGAACAGGAAGTCAGCAAATTTTCATGACTGCCTAAGCCCACCTGATGACCCTGATCCAAAACTAGAATTTGCCGAGCCTCCTTCAGGCTTTTTGTCCGTTGGGAAATCATGATAAGGGTCTTATGGGGCAATCTCATCCGAATCGCCTCCAAAAGACGACTTTCTGTCAAATAATCCAGAGCAGATGTCGCATCATCCAAGATTAGAATAGGAGCTGGCTGCAAAAGGGCTCTTGCAATGGTCAAACGCTGCCGCTGCCCTCCTGAAAAATTACGTCCTTTGGCCTCAACAGGGCTGTCTAACCCTTCTTTGTTCTCCACAAAATCTTTAGCCTGAGCAATATCCAGAGCCTGCCAGATATCCTGATCGGATACCTCTTGCAAACCTAAACTCAGATTAGATCGGACATCTCCTTTAAAAAGTTGAGCAGTTTGTGGAACTAGGGCAAATTGCTGCCGCCAGTGCTTTAAATTTTGGGGACTTTTTCCTTCTGAAAAAACGCTCAAGCGCCCCTTCGACACTGGATATAGTCTTAATAATAGCTGAATCAGAGTAGATTTCCCCGAACCAGTACCGCCAATAATACCAAAAAAATCACCATCGTGAACCGAAAAATTCAAGTCAGAAAGTGCCTGATCTGCCGAATTTGGAAAAATAAAAGAAACATCTTTAGCATCGACAAGCAAAGAGGATTCATGTGCTATTTCTACCGGCAAGAGTGATTCAATATCCTCTGATTCTTCTTCAAAGACTTCTTGAACCCGCTTAGCAGAAATAATGGTTTGGTTCATGGTCATCACAACCATGACTATTTTAACCAATTCAATCAAGATTTGTAGCAGATAGTTTATCAGAGCGATAAGCTGTCCTTGCTCCAAAAAATTCTCTGAAATGGACCATTTCCCTTGGTAGATTAAAACAATCAAGCTGAGATTGACAACCAAATAGGTCAAGGGGGTTAAGGCAACAGACCAAGATCCAGCCTTTTGTTGTTGATTCAAATAGACCTGATTTTCTTCTTGAAAGGTCTGAATCTCTCGCTTCGATTGACCAAAAGCTCGCATCACACGGGCTCCTGTAACTGTCTCCTGCACCAATTGTACTAGCTTATCTAAAGTCTTTCGCATGAGGGAGAAAAGTTTAGCAGATACCAGTGAAATCCCTGTTACAAGGATGAATAAGATACCAATCATGATAAGAAAGAGGATTGATAGGCGAGGGCTGATGTAAAAAGACATGATAAGAGCACCAAAAACGACAATGGGTGCCCTTAAAAAGAGACGGAGAAAACTGTTGATACCCGTTTGAATCTGAAGACAATCTGTGGACAGACGGGTCAGGAGACTGGAGGTCGATAGCCGATCTTGACTGGATTTTGGCAGGGAAAGAACTTTCTCAAAAAGATCCTGGCTCAAATTTTTGGTGTAACCAACTGCTGCCTTTGCTGAATAGTATTGGGCGGTAATGGCGACGATCACTCCCACAGAGGCCAAAGCAACCAATAGTAAAACCATAGCAACCAAGTCTTCTTGATTGCCATGGGGAATGATAGAGTCAACGATATAGGCGATGACTAAGGGGACGGATAGCTCAAAAAGGGCCTCTAGGAGCTTAAAGAGCGGTCCTAGAATGGACTCCTTGAGATAGTCCCGGAAATAGTGAAAAAGAGAAACCATGCTTACAAGGCATCCACTGCTTGGGCAGCTGTGATGATACCCAGCTTGTAAACATCTTCTGAACTACAACCACGAGAAAGGTCGTTCACAGGCTTGTTCAACCCTTGAAGAACAGGTCCAACCGCCTCAAAGCCACCAAGACGCTCCGCAATTTTATAGGCGATGTTTCCAGCTTCGATGGCAGGGAAAATAAAGACATTTGCCTGACCAGCAACTGGACTATCTGGTGCCTTCAAGCGGGCAGTATTTGGCTCAAGGGCCGCATCCATTTGCAATTCCCCGTCAATCAAAAGGTCTGGACGAGCTTCTTGGGCCAAGCGTGTAGCTTCCACCACCTTGTCAACATGGGGACCTGAACCAGAACCCTTGGTAGAATACGAAATCATGGCTACTTTTGGCTCCAAACCAAAGGTTTGAGCAGTTGCTGCAGACTGGATAGCAATCTCAGCAAGGGCTTCTGCATCTGGATCGATGTTGATGGCACAATCCCCAAAGATATACTTATGCTCATCCTTAACCATCAAGAAAACACCTGAAGTCCGCTTCACACCTGGTTTTGTCTTGATGATTTGAAGGGCCGGACGAACGGTATCAGCAGTTGAGTGCACCGCTCCAGAAACCATCCCTTCAGCCAATCCAAGCTGAACCAACATAACACCGAAATAGTTGACATCTCGCAAGATTTGGTCAGCTTGAGCCTCATCAACTTTTCCTTTACGAAGGTTGAGAAATTCCTGCTTCATGGTCTCAAAGTTTGCATAGTTATTCGGGTCAATAACCGTGATACCTGGGTTTGAGAAACCAAATTCGGTCAAAAGGTTATGAACTTCTGTCGGAACTCCTAAAATGATGGGCTCTGCCAGACCTTCAAACTTCAAACGAGCTGCCGCCCGAACCACGCGCTCATCTTTTCCTTCTGGGAAAACAATCCGTAGTTTTTTACCTACGATTTTGTGTTTCATTTCACCGAATAAATTCCGAATTTCCATCGTAAATCTCCTTTTAATGATTTAATTTTTTTATTACAGCCTGAAAATCGGCTGGTAATGGACTAGTTAAATTGAGTCTCTCCTCCATGAAAGGATTGACAAATGAAAGGTTTTGGCAATGAAGGGCTTGACGCTCGATACCAAAATCAAGACTGCCTCCATACAAGTCATCCCCTAGAAGGGGAAAGCCAATGTGAGAAAAGTGAACCCGAATCTGATGGGTCCGCCCCGTATGGAGCTGAATATCCACCAAATGAATATCTCCCCAAGACTGGACAACCTCGTAGGATGTATGGGCATACTTGCCAGACTGGGTCACAATTCGAGTGATGATACTGTCTTCTGGCCGCCCGATGGGGGCAATAATATCCCCGGATGGGGCCAAATTTCCCTGACCATGAACAAGGGCATAATAGCGTTTTTGGATGGTCTTGGCCTGGAGCTGCTTGTCCAAACGAGCATGGGCATAGCCGTGCTTGGCAAAAAGCATGAGGCCAGATGTATCCCGATCGAGCCTGGTCACGATATGGACCTGCTTGTTCTCATAATTCTGGCTCAGGTAATATCCCTTGACAAAATTTGCGATAGTCGATGAATGAATGGCACTGGGAATGGAGGCATAGCCGACTGGCTTATTGATGACCAGAAAATGCTCATCTTCAAAGAGAATATCTAGGGGGTGCTCAACAGCTTCCAATTTTCCATTTAAATCTTCCTCATTTGGAATCTCAACAACAACCCTATCCCCAATATCCAAGAGATAGGTAGCGTTGCGCTGAATCCCATTGACCAGGATATCGCCACCCCTGAACTTGATTTTGGCCAGCAGGCTTTTGGAAATTTCATGCTTCTTGAGAAAGGTTTTGACTTTGACATGCTGGTCCGCAACAAACTCAAACCGCATCACTCCACCTCTCCGATGAAGGCATCCTTGACCCGGTTCCAAAAGCTGGTATGGCTGGGCGAGGCAACAAAATGTATCTTACTCTTGTCCAGCTGGTACTCAATGCGGTCAATATTGTCATAGACAAAGGTCCGATTATCCACTGACAGGGAATAGCGATCATCATGCTTTGGCTCAATGACAATCTTATCCTTTTTAGGAACCACAATGGAGGAGCCCAGTGTTCTGTAAACTCGGTTGTTGAGACTGGCAACCTCCGCAATCTGGAGGGCTTCGATGGTCGGATGGAGAACCGCTCCACCAAGAGATTTGTTGTAGGCTGTGGAGCCTGTCGGCGTCGAAACGGATATCCCATCTCCCCGAAAGCGCTCAAAGTGGACATTGTTAATAAAGACATCCGCAACCATGGTTTTCGATAAACGCTTGACAGTGGCTTCATTGAGGGCCCTGGCAGAAACCTGACGCCCATCCATCATCTTCACCTTGACATTTAAAATGGGATAGGAAACCTTAGCTCCTGAATCTAACTTCAAATTATCAATCAGCTTATCCACTTCAAAATCTCGATAATCCGTATAAAAACCGAGGTGTCCTGTGTGAATCCCAACAAAACGAACATGGTCAATGATGGATTCATACTTGTGGAAGGCTGAAAGCAGCATGCCATCCCCTCCGATGGAAATGACTATGTCCGGATTTTTTGGGGTTAGGATAAAGTTGGCTTCTTTTAACTTAGCCCACAATTCCTTGGAAACAGCCTCACTCTTTGGATTGCGACTGCTCAACAAGGCGACCTTTTTTCTATCTGTAATCTTCATCTGTATCATCGCTATTTCCAACGCCGTCATTCAATTTTCGGTGGGCAGGGTCAAAGAGGGCCTGAGCCTCTTGAATGTCGTCGCGGATTTTTCGCATCTCCTCATCTAGCTGGTAAGCGATTTTGGCTGTAATCTCCAAGCGTTGCTTGATTTCTTCTGGAAAATTCCCTCTGTACTTGTAGTTAAGGGAATGCTCAATGGTCGCCCAGAAGTTCATGGACAAAGTCCGAATCTGAATCTCTGCCAGCACTGTCTGATTACCATTGATGGTGTCTACTGGGTATTGGACAACAACATGGTAAGAACGGTAGCCAGAAGCTTTCATATTGTTGATGTAATCACGCTCATGGACTACTCGCATATCTTTTCGCTTGCGGATAATTTCCAGAACTTCTTCCACATCATCGACAAACTGAACCATGATGCGAATACCGGCTATGTCCTGCATATCTTGGGCCAGATTTTCCAGCTTGATATGACGTAGCACCATCTTTTCTTGGATGGACTCGATGGGCTTGACCCGGCCAGTGACAAACTCGATGGGCGAATGACGATTGACTTTTCGGTACTGCTTGCGCACACCACGGAACTTGATTTTTAATTCGCCAACCGTTTGAATGTAGGGGTCTAGGAATTCTTCCCAGTTCATTTTATTCCCCCTTTCGTTTTCAGTTCATTTATTTCCATAGAAAATTCAGCTTGATTCCTTGTCAAATTCTGATTTTTTTTATAGAATAACACAAAGACTATTATACCACATGAAAGGCTTTTACTCTAGTAAAAATGAACCAATTAGAAATCGAATACAAAACTCTTCTCAACAAGGCTGAGTATCTCCGACTGCTGGATTTTTTTTCTGATGTAGAGCCAGTCATCCAGACAAACTATTACATTGACACACCGAATTCAAATATGAAAGGGAACCGTTTTTCCCTCCGCATCCGCCTTCTCCCTGATGCAGGCGAGTTAACCCTCAAATGTCCACAGGAAGTTGGAAATATGGAGTACAACCAGTTTTTTACCTTTGAAGAAACGCAAAACTTATTGGAGCATTTCCAGCTACCAAAAGGTCCTATCTATGACATCATTTCGGCAGTAAACATTTCGATTGCAGAACTGGAAATCTGGGGCCAGCTGACCACTAAACGCTATGAAAAAGAAGTCTCATTTGGTCTGATGGCTCTAGATAAAAATACCTACAATGGGCATTTAGATTATGAATTGGAAGTTGAGGTCAGGGATGCTGAGGAAGGCAAGATTGCCTTTGACTATTTCCTCAAAAAACAGTCCATTAAGTTTAAATATGCTAGCAGCAAGGTTGCCCGTGCTGCTGCTTCCCTCAAATCAGCAAAATAAGTGCTGATTTTTTGTTTTCATTTACTGAAAATTTGTCTTTTTTTTGGTAGAATAGTTCTAGTCAATAAATTGCAAATTGAGCTTCCTAGGTATTAAGCCTATCAAGCTCATCCTCTAGTGATAAAAGGAGTCAATGAACCATGGTTCAACCATATGCTGACAAACAAATTAAACTATTCTCTTTGACAGGGAACCAACCTATTGCAGAGAAAATTTCCAAAGCAGCTGGTATTCCCCTTGGAAAAGCTTCCTCCCGGCAATTCTCTGACGGAGAGATTCAAATCAACATCGAAGAGAGTGTTCGCGGCGTAGATGTCTATATCATCCAATCAACCAGTTACCCCGTCAATGATCACTTATGGGAACTCTTGATTATGGTAGATGCTTGTGTTCGTGCCAGTGCCAATTCTGTCACAGTTGTCATGCCCTATTTCGGTTATGCCAGACAGGACCGTACAGCTGCGCCACGTGAACCCATTACTGCCAAACTAGTTGCTAATATGCTGGTAAAAGCTGGAGTTAGTCGTGTGGTGACCTTGGATTTGCATGCCGTTCAGGTACAAGGCTTCTTTGATATTCCAGTTGATAATCTTTTTACAGTGCCCCTTTTTGCAGATTACTATGCGAGAAAAGGTCTGATTGGAGACGATGTTGTCATCGTCAGCCCTAAAAATTCTGGTATCAAACGGGCTCGTTCACTAGCAGAGTCACTTAACACTCCTATCGCTATTATCGACTACGCCCAAGACGATGCAGACCGCGAAGAAGGTTATATTATCGGAGATGTCGAAGGTAAAAAAGCCATTCTCATCGATGACATGCTTAATACAGGCCGAACCTTCTCAGAAGCAGCCAAAATTGTAAAGAAAAATGGAGCTACTGAAATTTATGCTGTAGCCAGTCATGGACTTTTTGCAGGCAATGCAACTCAACTCTTGGATGCTGCACCAATTCAGGAAATTCTAGTAACAGATTCTGTTGACAGCAAGAGACAGTTGCCAAAAAATATCAAATTCTTATCTGCCAGCGAATTGATTGCAGATGCTATTATCCGTATTCATGAACGACGCCCAGTCAGTCCACTCTTTAATGCTACTATCCACCTGGATAAGAAATAGGGAGGCCTTATCTTGATTTATCTCGATAATGCAGCAACGACATCCCTTTCGAAAAAAGCCTTAGAAACTTTTGTTTCTGTCTCGCAAGAAGTTTATGGAAATCCATCTAGCATTCATACTTTTGGTCGTAGGGCCAATCAGGTTCTAAGCCAGGCTCGCCAGGATATTGCTCTGTCCCTCCAAGTCCAAGCAGAACAAATCATCTTTACTTCTGGTGGCTCAGAGGCGGACAACTTAGCTATCAAAGGCTATGCCTTAGCCAATCAGGAAAAAGGTAAACACCTGATTACGACCGCCATCGAGCATCATGCTGTTCTCCATACCATGGAGTATTTGGAGAAGCGTTTTGGCTTTGAAGTGACCTACCTGCAGCCTGCAAATGGACAAATCACTGCGGAACAGGTCAAAGAAGCCTTACGACCAGACACTATTCTGGTCAGTGTTATGTACGCCAACAACGAAACGGGACATCTTTTGCCCATTCAAGACATTGGCAATCTTCTCAAAGACCATCAGGCTGTCTTTCATGTTGATGCTGTTCAAGCTATAGGAAAATTACCGATATTTCCTGAGGAATTAGGAATCGATTTCTTAGCTGCTTCTGCCCACAAATTTCATGG
>ERZ650312.2014-NODE-2014-length-11325-cov-6.292280_pt1 | contig 11325 bp, 8 predicted proteins | sample MGYA00376248_ERZ650312 | MGnify/ENA primary metagenome ERZ650312 (study PRJEB26733, sample SAMN07839316) | wastewater metagenome | biome: urban; feature: wastewater treatment plant; material: waste water | place: USA: North Carolina | collected 2016-07-28 ... | reverse complement strand
TCAGGTAACCGCACGAGATTCAACAAAATGATGAATGTGTAAGCGATTGCCGTGGCGCTTGAACGGATCAGTGCAGTACCCTGTTCTGCGGATGTTACAATCCGCGTCTTTTGTCGCAGGCACTGTCGAGAAACCCTTGTTTTACAAGGGGAATCTACACCCTTCCGCCAACCGCACCCTCTCTAACCAAGCGGGCACGCGGAAAGTTCCGTCGACGATACAGACCTTGGAAGTTCAAACAATCCGAACGGGACGATGCAATTGCAGCCGCCGCCAAGACCCTATCAATTGTGCGGCCATCGTCTATAATCGTCTGATTGTTATACAGAACTTCGATCAGGCGTTCCCTGATACCGTGGGACTGCCGCCCCGCCCAAAAAGCGGACAAGCACAGGAATAACGGATGAAGACACGAATCAACAAACGAACGGCAGCGATCACCTGCATCGGTCTGATCGCAATTCTCGCCGGTTGCGCCACCACCGGCACAACTGAGCGCACGGCTTCACAATCCCAATCGACAACGCTGCCAAGTTTGCGCCTGGCCGACATCGAACGAGGTGCAGCAAGCCAACCGGGCTCGGCAGAAGAAGGATTCGTCCGGGTCGAGATCCCCAGTCAGCCGCAGGCAACGCAAGCGATCGACCTCACGTCCGAGACTGACGATCTATTCCAGAGAATCCGCAACGGTTTCTCGATGCCCGACATTAGTAGCGACCTCGTTCTTTCGCACCAACAGTGGTATCTGAACCGCCCGGACTACCTGCGGCGCATGGTCGAACGTAGCGGCCGCTACATGCATCACATCGTCGAAGAAATCGAAAAGCGCGGCATGCCGATGGAGCTTGCGCTGCTCCCGATGGTCGAGAGTGCCTATAACCCGATGGCGCTGTCGCGCTCGAAGGCATCGGGGCTCTGGCAGTTCATTCCGTCAACCGGAAAGCACTTCAACCTTGACCAGGACTGGTGGAAGGACGAACGCCGCGACATCGTCGCATCGACCGCCGCGGCGCTTGATTACCTGCAGTCGATCTACGAAATGCATGGCGACTGGCAACTTGCACTGGCGTCGTACAACTGGGGTGAAGGCGCCGTCGGGCGGGCCATTGCCAAGAATCAGGCACAAGGTCTGCCGACCGACTATCAAAGTCTGTCGATGCCGAACGAGACGAAGAACTACGTACCCAAACTTCAGGCCCTGAAGAATATCTTCAGCAGTCCGGCACTCATGGCTCAACTTGATTTGCCGGTAATCCCGAACCATCCTTACTTCGCGACAGTCACGAAGACCGCAGATATCGACGTGAAAGTTGCCGCACAGCTTGCCGACATGCCGGTTCAGGAATTCGTTGCGCTCAACCCCGCACACAACCGCCCGGTCATCAAGTCCGACACGCCGCTGGTCATTCCGGCCGACAAGGTCGATACCTTCATGAGCAATCTGGAAGCGCACGAACTGAGCAACAAGCCGCTTTCGCTCTGGCAGGCCTACACAATGCAACGCGGCGACCGGCTGGACAAGGTTGCAGCGCGGTTCGGCATGACGACAACCAACCTCAAGGCGATCAACGGCATCCGCGGTCGCGCGAAACTCCCACCCGGCTTTACTTTGCTCGTTACGCGGCAACAGGAAGAGGCCGCCGCACAGGAAGTCGCTGCACTGGTCAACGCAGAGAACACATCGACCAGCGAACCGGCGCGCGCACCCGAAACCGAGCCGGAGGCAATTGAATCAACCACCCGCTATTACACCGTACGCAAAGGCGACACGCTCGCTTCGATCGCGAAAAAGAACGATCTCAGCGTCAACGACCTCAAGCGCATCAACGGCCTCAAGGCCGGCAAAGTCAGCGCCGGACAAAAGCTGGCACTCGTATCATCTGCGACAAAGACTGTAGCGGCGACTGAACGCAAACAAATCAAGCAGCTCGCAACCAGAGAAAACAAACAGGTCGTAAAGAACGCCAGCGCCGTCACCCGCTACAAGGTTCGCCGCGGCGACACTTTGTACTCGATTGCCAAGCAGTTCAAGGTTGAGACCAACGACCTGATGCGCTGGAATGGTATTTCGGCCAAGACGCTGACGCCGGGCAAGACGCTGACCATCCAGTTGGCGAAAAACCCCTGATTTACCCTGATTCGCGGCTCGGGCAGAACCAACTCGCGCGGCGGCCTCAGGCCGCCGGGTAGTTCTTCAGCCGATCGATGATCTGCGTGTCGTAGAGAATCTCGGTTTTGGTCCGTCGGCCGACGCGCCGGTTTGCCGCAAGCTGCAGGATGCGCTCCACGGCGTGGCAACCGATTTCCACGGTCGGCTGCGTGATTACGGACACCGGATATTTTAGGTAGTCCAGCCACTTGTTGTCGTCGTAGGTCAGGATCTTCAACTGCTCCGGTATCGCCAGCCCCATGTCGTCAGCAACGCTGAGTACCTGGTAGCAGATATCCGAAGTGCCGCAGATCAGCCCCTCGGGATGCGCTTCCAAGAGGAAGGCCTTGATCAGGTGATGCGAGTTTTCCTTGCTGTACTTGAGATGCAGCACTTGCGGTGCCTGGTTCGGAAGGTACTGCATCAAGCCCATCTTGTAGCCAACCACACGCTGCTGCATCGTGTAAACCGACTCGTTGTAGCCGATGAAGCCCACGCTCTGGCAACCCTTTTCAACGAGATAACGCGTTCCGGAGAGCGCGCTCTCCGCGTTGTTGATGCCGACAAACGACGTGTTGTGTTTCTCGTATTGCCGGTCCACCAGCACGACCGGGATATCGGCCGCCTTGAGTTCACGTGGGTAAGGCCCGTTGTTAACCGGCGCCAGAATCAGACCATCGACGTTCTTGCTCAACATCATGCTGATGTTGCGTTCCTCTTTTTCGATATCGTCGGCCGAATCGCAGAAGAGGACTGAAATGTTGTTTTCCGACGCGATGGTTTCGATCGTCTTGACCAGGAGAATGTAGTAATCCTCCTGGATATCGGCGGTGATCACGCCAATTCGATCGAGCGGCGCCGCTTCGTCCGGCCGGTTGTCAGGCTGCTGATAATCGAGTTCTTCCAGCGTACGCAGCACCAACTCACGGGTTTCCTGCGCGACGTTCCTCGTTTTGCTGATGACGTGCGACACCGTGGTAACCGACACACCCGCTTTCAGGGCAATGTCCTTCATCGTCACTGGTTTCTTATTCATATTGAAAATACTACACCACGAAAAAGCCACATATCAAGCCAGAGTTTGCGCACCCGACAGATTTTTTGCGCAAATTACAAGCAGCCAAAATAACGTCAAAAAAGTATTCAAGCTCTGCAATTTCCTACCAATTAACAAATTTGCGACGGAAATTTACATTCGCAAACGCGATTCTCGGCAGTTAAGTTTTTCTTTGCCAAAGTTTTACTGTTGTTGCGCATTTTTTGATTGACGTTGCCAAAACCCCATGCAAGAATCGTTTCAAACAACAGCAAGGGGGCAGCATGGACAAAGTTCCACTCCTTGAACTGCGGGGGATCGAAAAGCTGTTCCCCGGCGTCAAGGCTCTGAGTGACATGAGCTTCTCGGTCAAACCGGGCAGCGTGCATGTTTTATGCGGTGAAAACGGCGCCGGCAAGTCGACGCTGTGCAAGATCATCAACGGCATCTATCAGCCGGATCGCGGAGAGATCCTCGTCGACGGCAAGCCGGTGGTCATGCGCGACCCGATCGAAGCGCGGGCGCACAAGATCGCCATGATCTTCCAGGAACTCAACTTCATTCCGGAGTTCACGGTCGAGCAAAACCTGTTTCTTGGCAACGAACCGGTCAACAAGTTCGGCAAGGTCGACTGGAAGGCAATCCGCTCGCAGACGCTGGCACTGCTGAAGCAGGAGGGCCTGCCCTACAAGCCGGACACCCAGCTGAAGGATCTGTCGGTCTCCGACATCCAGATGCTGGAGATCATCAAGGCGATTTCGTACGACGCCAACATCCTGATCATGGATGAACCGACGTCGGCGATCAGCACCAAGGAAGTCGAAGTCCTCTTCCAGAAGATTGCGCAACTGAAGGCCAAGGGTGTCGGGATCATCTACATCTCGCACAAGATGGATGAGATCTTCCGCATCGCCGATGAAATCTCGGTGTTGCGCGACGGTTGCCTGATCGATACGCGTCCGGCCAAGGATCTCGATATCGACACGGTGATCCGCCTGATGGTCGGCCGCAAGATGGAATCGGCCTTCCCCGAGAAGCACGATCAACCGATTGGTCCGGTGCTGCTGGATGTGGACAGGCTTTGCCAAGGCCGCACCTTCCGCGACGTCAGCTTCAACCTGCGTCAGGGCGAAATCGTCGGCTTTGCCGGGCTGATGGGCGCCGGCCGCACTGAAGTCGTCCGCGCGCTGTTCGGCATGGACCCGATCACGTCGGGCACGGTCAGCATCAAGGGCCAGCCGGTGACGATCAACAACGTGCAAGACAGCATCGAGCACGGCATGGTCATGGTCTCCGAGGACCGCAAGCGCTACGGGATCATCCCGGTGCGCGACTGCAAGGAGAACATCTCGCTCTCCAGCCTGGAGAAAGTGCGCAACATCTTCGGCCTTGACCACCGCAAGGAGCGCCAGCGTGCGACGGAAATCAGCAAGCGGATGAACGTCAAGACGCCGAGCCTCGAAACGCTCATTTCTTCCTTGAGCGGCGGCAACCAGCAAAAGATCGTCATCGCCAAGTGGCTGCTTTGCTCGCCGGAGATTCTGCTGCTCGACGAGCCGACACGCGGTATCGACGTCGGCGCGAAGTTCGAGATCTACAAGCTGATCACCGAACTCGCCAAGGAAGGCAAGGCCGTGCTGATGATCTCATCCGAAATGGAAGAGCTGATCGGCGTCTGCGACCGCATCTACGTCATGGCCAAGGGACGTATATCAGGAGAACTGGCCCGCAAGGATTTCTCCCAAGAAAACATCATGAAACTAGCCCTCAGAGGATGATCAAAACCATGTCACAGCGCTTTTCCCAGCATTTCATGGCTTTCATGGCCAAGCTGACGTCCAAGTACAGCATTTACCTGATCCTGATCGCCATGCTCATCATCTGCAGCATCCTGAGCCCGGCGTTCTTCTCGGCGAAGAATCTCTCCAACATCTCGCGTCAGATCTCGATCACCACGATCATTTCCTTCGGCATGACGATGCTCATCATCTCAGGGATGATCGACCTCGCCGCCGGTTCGGTCATGGCACTCGCCGGCATCCTCGCCGTCGCCTGCTACAAGGCGACCGGATCGCTGCTCATCTCGATGCTCGCCGGCATCGTCATCGGCATCGCCTGCAACATCGTCAGCGGCTTCATCGTCACCCGTTTCAAGACGCCCCCGTTCATCGCCACGCTGGCGATGATGACGGCAGCGCGAGGAGCGGCGCTGCTCTATACCAACGGCCAGAACATCTACCAGCTCGACCAGTTCGTGGTGTTCGGCCAGGGCGACATCTTCGGCATCCCGACGCCGGTGATCTTCATGGTGATCATCGCCGTGGTGACTTGGTACCTGCTCAACAACACCCGCTTCGGGCGCCATCTCTACGCCATCGGCGGCAATGAAGACGCGGCGCGCGCCTCGGGCATCAAGGTCAACCAGACCAAGATGACGGCCTACGTCATCAGCGGCGCCTTCGTCGGCCTCTCGGGCGTGCTCTTCATGTCCCGCGTCAATGCCGGTCTGCCGAATGCCGGTATCGGCTTCGAGTTCGACGCGATGACCGCCTCGATCATCGGCGGCACCAGCTTCTCCGGTGGCGTCGGCACCGCGATGGGCACGCTCGTCGGCGCCTTCATCATGGGCTTTCTGAACAACATCATGAACCTCCTTGGGATCCAGTCGTATCTGCAACAGATCATCAAGGGGGGAATCATCGTCGCCGCCGTCGCCTACGACATCATGTCCAAGAACAAGAAGACGGCAAGCCAACTGGGCAACATTGAAGAGCGGGGAAAGGAGGCCTGAGGAACCGGAATGCAATAGAAGAAAACCCAAACGCACCACCAATAAAGAAACAAGTCTTGCGGATCATGCTTTTGTAAGAACCCAAATACTTTTTGAGGAATAAACATGAAACTGACTGGAAAAATCGCACTTTGCCTGGCAAGCGCCTTCCTGCTGACCTCGACCGCTGCCTGGAGCCAGGCACCGGCACCTAAGGATGGCAAGAAATACCGGATCGCCTACATCGCACGTGCTCAGGGCGACTCCTTCGCTGCCTGGCTGGCCGATTCCGTCGTCAAGGAAGTCAAGAAGTACCCGGACACGCAAGTCACCGTTTTCGACGGCCAAAGCAAGAACGAAATGATCGCGTCGCACATTGAAAACGCCGTGACCAGCAAGTACGACCTGATCCTCCTGCAGCCGCTCGACTCCGAAGCCCAGGTCGCCCCGGTCAAGGAAGCGATCGCCGCCGGCGTCAAGGTGGTCACCGTGAACAACCGCATCAACGACGAAACCGTTCCGGCCGTCGACGCCGACCCGATGCAGCAGGCTGAAGTCAATGCCAAGCTCGCCATCAAGCAAGTGCCGAAGGATGCGAAGGTTGTCGTCCTGATGGGACCGGCCGGCAACATGCACTCCGACAAGCGTCGCGAAGCCTGGGCGAAGTACTTCTTCGACGTGCGCAAGGACGTCAAGATCGTCGGTGAGCAGATCGCCAACTGGAACAAGGACGAAGGCATGCGTCTGATGGAAGACTGGATCCAGTCGAACCCGAAGATCGACGCCATCGTTTCGATGAACGACAACATGGCCGCCGGCGCGCTGGAAGCCGTCAAGGGTTCGGGCGCCAAGTCCTACCCGCTGACCTACGGTGTTGATGGTACGGCCGAAGCCTGCCTGAAGATCAAGGCCGGTGAAATGACTTCGACCTCGCTGCAAAGCGCGTTCTCGCTGGCACAACTGTCGGTGAAGATGAGCCACGAACTGCTGACCGGCAAGAAGGTCGCTTCGCCGCAGTTCATCACGGCTGAACTGATCACGAAGGAAAACGCCGACAAGTTCATCGCGATGCACAAGGAACTCGGCAACATCAAGTAAGTTTCAACCCCCTTTGGTGGCGGCCGACTCCCCGGTCGCCACCTTTTCAACCCTCAGGAAAGCGGAAATGAAAGCCCTGTTTCTCGACAAACAAGATAGCCTGTCCCTGCGTGACGCCGCGCTGCCCCAAGAACTGGGCGCCAACGATGTGCGTATCAAGATTGCCAATGTCGGGATCTGCGGCAGCGACGTCCATTATTACCTGCACGGCAAGATCGGCGGTTTCGTAGTCAACGAACCGATGGTGCTCGGCCACGAGGCGAGCGGCACCATCACCGAAATCGGCAGCGCCGTGAAGAACCTCAAGGTCGGCGACCGCGTGTGCATGGAACCCGGCATCCCTGACTACGCCAGCAGCCAGACGCTGCAAGGCATGTACAACCTCGACCCGGACGTGCGTTTCTGGGCGACCCCCCCCATTCACGGTTGCCTGCGCGAATCGATCGTGCATCCGGCCAACCTCACCTTCAAGCTGCCAGACAACGTGAGCTTTGAAGAAGGCGCGCTCGTCGAGCCGCTCGCCATCGGCGTGCATTCGGTCAAGAAAGCGCGTGTTTCACCCGGCGATACCGCGCTCGTGCTCGGCGCCGGCACCATCGGCCTCGTTACCGCACTGGCGGCCATCGCCGGCGGCTGCAGCCACGTCATCGTCGCCGATGCCAAGCAGGAGAAGCTCGACTTCATCCGCAAGAACTACGACGCACGCATCAGCACCTTCAACATCACGAGCGGCGATCTCAAGGAATACGTTTATCAGCAGAACCCGCAAGGCGTGAATATCGTCTTCGAAGCGAGCGGCGCACCGCGTGCCATCCTCTCGACCACGAGCTTCCTCGCCCCCGGCGGCAAGGTCGTGCTGATCGGCATGCCGCAGGAGCCGGCGCCGATCGACATCGTCGAAGCGCAGTGCAAGGAAATCGAATTCCTGACCATCTTCCGCTACGCCAACGTCTACGACCGCGCGATCAAGTACATCGCCTCCGGCCAGATCAACGTCAAGCCGCTGATCACGCATCGCTTCGATCTGAAGGACGTCGTCAAGGCCTTTGAATTCGCATCGACGATGCCCGGCGACGCGATCAAGATCATGGTGAAACTCGCCGAATAGACGGGCAAACGCTGTAGAATTTCGCGCGGCCGTCCGGCAATCCGGATTGGCCGCGCAACTACATGTAAAGGACCTCCAAGTTAGACAGAATGACGCTCGCCAGAACGAAAACGGGAGGATTTCCGGATGGCAAATATCAGGCAAGTCCTGTCAAAAACCGCTTGGACGCCGTGGGCAACCTTATCGAAAATTCATCAGTTAACGTCCTGACCCACAAGGCCACTTCCAAAACAAATCGCCAAGGAAAGATAAATGAGCATGAGCACCCGAACCGTTCTCGGCATTGACGCCAGCACGCAGAGCCTGAGCGCTGTCCTGTTGCAGGCTAACACCGGTGAAATCCTCTGGAGCCGTTCGCTGGCCTACCGCGACGATCCGCGCCTCGCAGGCTTCGGTTTCGAACACGATACGATGATCATCCCTCCGCGCGAGCCGGGCGAGGCCGAGCAGCCGCCGCGCCTGTTCATCGCCGCGCTGGAAGCGCTCTTTGCTGACCTCAAGGCTGCCGGTTTCGATACGTCTGCCATCGCCGCAATCAACACCTCGGGCCAGCAACACGGCCACGTCTACCTCAACGACCAAGCCAAGGCTCTGTTCGCCCGTCTGCGTGACACCGCCAGCGCCAAGGACACGCTGCTGAGCCTGCTTGGCGACAGCTTCGCCTACGGCGGCGCGCCGATCTGGAAGACGGCCAACACCGCCGCCGAAGCCGAGCACATTCGACAGGCCGTCGGCGGCAAGGAAGCGATCATCCGACTGACAGGCAGCGACATGCCGTTGCGCTTTTCCGTCACCGTGCATCGCAAGCTGGCCATTCGCTATCCAGCCGCCTACGCCGCCACACGCCACATCCTGCAGATTTCGAGCTTCATTCCGGCGATCCTGGCTGGCGACTGCACGATCCCGATCGACTTCGGCAACGCCTGCGGTACCGGCCTGATGAACTACACGACCCGCCAGTGGGACGACGTGGTACTGAATGCGGCCGCCAGCGACTTGCCTGGCGGCGCAGCCGCACTCGCCGCCAAGTTGCCGCCGATCGCGCACCCGCTGGCCGCCTGCGGCAACATCGCCGCTTACTTCCAGACCAAGTACGGTCTGCCCGCCGACTGCAAGATCATCGCCGGCTCCGGCGACAACCCGCAGTCGAAGGTTCTGGCGACCGGCGATCTGCTCAGTCTCGGCACCAGCTTCGTGTACATGATCTCCAGCGCTGAAGGCAGCGTCGACCTGGCCGGCACCGCCAACGCCATGTACGACGGTCTCGGCCGCCCGTTCAACTTCGGTTGCCGCACCAACGGCGCGCTGGCATGGGATCGCCTGCGCCTGCGTCACGGTCTCGGCGCCAAGGACTACGCGGCCTGCGACGCCTCGCTGGCCAACGTTGCGCCGGGTAGCCGGATTCGTTTCTGGCATCCGGACACCGAATCGTTCCCGATCGTGCACGCGCATCCGGAACCAGTGCGTCTCGACGACGGCCCGGCCGACTTCGCGCATGACTTCGCTGCGGTCGTCGACAGCTCGCTCGGCCTCGTCTATCGCTACGGCATGAAGATCGCCGGCCCTGGCGCCGCTGATGACAAATCCGCCATCAGCGTCTGTGGCGGACCGTCAACGAGCGAAGGCATCATGAAGCGCATCGCGGCCATCTGGAACCGCCCTGCAGTGCAGGCTGGACAAGCCGGTGCAGCGCTAGGCGCGGCCGTTGCCGCCGCCGTCGCATTGGTGCCGGAAGGCGAGCGCGAAACGCAGGCCGAAACGCTGCGCCAGGCGATCTTTACCGGCAAGGGCGTCATTCAGCCGGATGCCGAGATGGTCAAGGCCTACCATACTCCCGGCGGCTACCTCGATCAGCTCGAAGTCGCGTTTGAGAAACTGCGCAAGCACTGAGTATCGCAGCGAAACCCGTGGCGGTTGTAACCGCCCCGGTTGCGATCTTTCACGGCCAAACGCCGCATGTAAAAAAAACCGGAGCGCCCACAGGCGCCCCGGCTTTTTCTTTTGATCAAATCGTCGCAATCAACCTTGAAACCAAACGTCGATCGACCTCCGGGATGGCCGTGACACTCATCAGCAACCTGTTAGGTAGTCACGATCCTCGGCGCTCTTCACCGGCGTAATCAATACAGTCACCCCGGCGTTTTTAAGAAGCTCTTGATCTGCTTCCGTAATACCGTCATCCGTGACCAGCATGCTGATCCGTGGCAACGGCAACGCTATGTGACGCGCCTTGATGGAGAACTTGCTGCTATCGGCTAGCACGACGACTTCATCCGCGTGCTCCTGCAAACTGGCAATCGCCCGGACGACCAAGGGATGAGATTCCAGCAAGCCACTCCCGTTGATTCCCTGCGCGCCGATGAACAGCCGCGACCCGTAGAAATTGGTCTCGTGGGCGCCTGGAGTAAACAATACGCCAGGCTCGCGATGCAATTCACCGCCAGCAACCACCAGATGGCAACTACCGTTTTCGAACAGGCTCGCCGCTAGCGGCATCGAATTGGTGCAAATTTTGACATTGCGCTTGGCCAGGCGCTGCGCGAAGAGATAGCACGATGTTCCACCGAGCACGATTATCGAATCTCCGTCCTTAACGAGCTTTTCCGCCTCGGTGGCAATGGCCTCCTTACGATCGATGTGAACCACTCGGTTTGCTTCGAATGGCTTGGCCGGCATGTGTTCCGAAATGCCCTCCTCTGAAAGGGCGATTCCTCCGAAGACCTTGCGGACTTGTCCATTTTCATGGAGTTTGTCGATATCTCGCCTGATCGTAGCCGGCGAACAACTGAGAATTTTGGTCAGATCCTTGACCGTTGCAAACTGGCGTTTGGTCAGGAAATCAAGAATTATTGCCCAGCGATCAGTCTCGTTCATTTTTTGTTGTCCTTAAGCTTGAAACAGAGGCTATGCCTTGGTTTTCTCTTCGGGGTCGGAAGATTCCCGGCAACGCGTCGCGCTTGCGCCGTGAAGTAATTGTCTCACCAAGAGAGTAACGACGCTCATTTCTTAGTTGGAGGCATACCCAAAAAACGCGACCGCATGCAGCGCATGACGGTCGCGAAGAGGAGGACTGCAAACCGCGTTGTTACTTGGCGAGGTGCCGCTGTAGCGAATTGCTGATCGACTGCAGGATCAGGAAGCAGGACGTAGCGCCGGCATCGAGG
>ERZ650312.2003-NODE-2003-length-11349-cov-3.768373_pt1 | contig 11349 bp, 10 predicted proteins | sample MGYA00376248_ERZ650312 | MGnify/ENA primary metagenome ERZ650312 (study PRJEB26733, sample SAMN07839316) | wastewater metagenome | biome: urban; feature: wastewater treatment plant; material: waste water | place: USA: North Carolina | collected 2016-07-28 ... | reverse complement strand
CCAGAACCAGTACCGGCCGATCCTGCTGAAAATATCGCCCGACCTGCCGGACCCGCTTATCGACGAAGTGACCGACCTGATGCTTTCTACGCCGCTGGACGGCATCGTGGCCGTGAACGGTACTTTCTCGCGCAAAGGTCTCGAAACCGATGAGGAGACGCTCGACGAAATCGGCAGCGGCCGATTGAGCGGAGCTCCCCTTACGCAGCGGGCCATCGAGGTAGTGCGCCGCATCCACCGACGTTCGCACGGAGCCTATCCGATCATCGGCGTCGGAGGCCTGATGAATGCCCGGGATGTGAAAGCCATGCTCGCCGCCGGCGCGAGCCTCGTCCAGCTATACACGGGATATATCTACGAAGGGCCCTCCCTGGTCAAGGAGATCTGCCGGGCCCTGATCGACGACGCAGCGTCCGAAGCCTCCGCTTCGCCCGCGCCGGGAAAATAATTCAATCTTACCACCATGAAAGCATCTATTCTTACGATCGGCGACGAAATCCTGATCGGGCAGATCGTGGATACCAATTCGGCGTCGATCGCCCGTCACCTGAACAATGCGGGCATCGTCGTCTGGGAGCGCACATCGGTCGGCGACCAGCGCGAGCAGATCACCGAGGCCGTAAAACGGGCCATGAACCAGAGCGACGTAGTCATCCTGACCGGCGGCCTCGGCCCCACCAAGGACGACATCACGAAAAAGACCCTCGCCGAGCTCTTCGGCTCCCGGCTCGTATGCGATCAAACCGTCGCCGACCACGTACGGCGCATGCTCGAAGCGCGCGGAATCGAATACAACCGCCTGAACCGCGATCAGGCGCTCGTCCCGGCGTGCTGCACCGTGCTTTTCAACGCCCACGGCACGGCCCCCGGCATGTGGTTCGAACAGAACGGCAAAGTCGTGGTTTCGCTGCCGGGCGTCCCCTTCGAAATGGAGCACCTGATGACCGACGAGGTAATGCCTCGTCTGAAAGCCCGTTTCTCCCTGCGGCAGATCGTACACCGCACGCTGATCACGGCAGGTCTGGCCGAATCGATGCTGGCCGAAAAGATCGCCGACTGGGAAAATGCCCTGCCCCCGTACCTCCACCTGGCATATCTGCCCGCACCCGGCGTGGTGCGGCTGCGCCTGTCGGCCTACGAAGTCGAAGGCGAGAGCGTATCGCACGAAATCGACCGGCAATTCGCCGCCCTGCAACGCATCATTCCCCGCTACGTCCTCGGATTCGAGCGGGCGACCATGCAGGAGATCGTCCACAACCTGCTGACGCGGCGTCGGCAGACTCTCGCCACGGCCGAGAGCTGCACGGGCGGCAGCATCGCGGCCCGCTTCACGGCAATACCCGGAGCATCGGCCTATTTCCTGTGCGGAGTGGTGGCTTACAGCAACGAATCCAAAAGCAACCTGTTGGGTGTCGATCCCGAAACGATCGCCAGCCGGGGCGCCGTCAGCGAGGAGGTCGCACGGCAGATGGCCGAAGGAGCACGCCGCATCACCGGAGCCGACTATGCCGTCGCAACCACCGGCATCGCAGGTCCTGCGGGCGGTACGGAACAGAAACCCGTCGGCACGGTCTGGATGGCCGTAGCCGGCCCGCACCGTACCGTAACCCTGCTCAAACAATGCGGCACCGACCGGGGACAGGTTATCGACCGGGCGAGCGCCTTCGCACTCGCGCTCCTGCGCGACGAAATCGAACGGGATGCCGCCGGAGAATAACCCGGTTTCGACACTTCCCAAAGCCCCCTGACTTCCGGAGCCTCGAAAGGTTCCGGAAGTCTTCATATCCCCGTCTCTGGAACAAGCCCCGTTCCTCCCGGAACGCATCCAACCCTTTCCGATACGCTGTCCGGCCGGACGCCCCCGAAAATCGCGAAACAAAAGCCCGATACGATCACTAGCACCGTCCGATGAAATTCAAAGGCGGATCATTGAACACACCCCGTCGAAAAGAGTTAATTCTCCGACCGTAATTACGGGCACCTCATACCGCTATATATCAAACATTCGCCTTCCAAAACCGAAATTCGAAGCTATTCCCGAACAGATTCTTCCTCCCGGTCAGCGACAAAATCACCCAGTTATTCCCACCGCCCCTCTATCCGCACGATTTTCGGAAACACGGGAACGGCCTTGAAAACGGGATCTTTCGACAAATATACTTTTTGAGAAATGATATAAACGAAATGAGAGAGCAATATACGCCTGCTCCCTTCATCTTTGCTGCAACAAAATAGCATCCGTATTCCCGACCGTCAAAAGCCCCGAACGAAAGTCCTCCCGGCAAACAGATTTCGAGGCCGATCGAACGACACCGGAAAGCCGATCGATACGGACCGGCGCACACCGCCCCGAAATGATCCGAGCACATGATATACATCGGTTATTCCCGAAAAGAAAAACCGACAAGTCTAACCATCAAAAAACAAAACCCATGAAAAGATTCTTACATTTGCTCACAGGGATTTGCACCCTCGCCCTGGCTCTTCAGGCCTGTACCAAGTCTCCGGCCGAAAACCCGGGAAGAACGGACGATCCCGGAAACGACGAACAAAACAGCAAGGTAACCCTTACTCTCTCGACGCCCCGCACCCGCACGACGCTCGTCAGCGAAACCTACGTCCACTGGAGCGAAGAGGATATTGTACAAATCAACGGCACGAATTTGCCCGTAATCCCCGATCCGAATGATCCGACACGCGCAACGATCTCCAATGTGGACACCGCCGAAGAGTACGTGGCTCTCTACTCTCCGGACAACGGCGGATATATCCCGGAGCGAGAGGTCGTCGAAGCCTACTTCCGCCCCGAAGTGCCCCATACTCCCGACTCGTTTTACACGACAGGAGGCAATCCGATGGTGGCATACAGCACATCCACCTCGCTGGAATTCAAAAATATCGGCGGATTACTCCGCATAGGAGTGACCGGCGATGCGTCGATCGCGTCGGTTATGCTGTCGGGCAATGCGGGAGAACCCATTGCCGGACACTTCGAAATCTCGAAAAGCGATCTGGCTTCCGGCAGCCTCGATTTCGCTCCCGGCGAAGGTTCCGCACAATTCGTCAGCACCTCCGTCACGATGACCTGCACGGAGAATGTACGACTCGATGCGAACTCTCCGACCTATTTCTACTTCGCGCTGCCGGCAGCCGAATACACGGAAGGATTCACCGTAACGCTTACCGACAGCGAAGGCAACACCTGCCTCCGGCAAACGCATAACTCCGTCTCGATCGAGCGTGCGACCCTCAAGTCGATGGAACCGATTGCGTTCGAAAAGGACAAAGCGCTTACGGTCACTTTAGGAGAAATCGCGGCGAACTCCGTTACCTGGAATATCGAAGGTAATCCCTCGACCGACCTGCGGACCCTGCTCGTCACCAAAGCGATGTGGGATCATTTCATCGCACAGGAATATTACCTCGACAATCCGCAAAAACTCACGTCCGAAATCCTCGCGGCCTATTCCGCCACCATTCCGACCGACGACAACGGCCGTTACGAAGAGACTGCAACCCAGGCAAGAGCCGTAAACTCGATGCAGCCCGTACAGGAAGACAACGACTACCTCGTCTTGGCCGCCTATTTCTCCGGCACCCAATCCGTCGGCGTAATCCCCGCCCCGGTTCCCGTTCACACTCCGGCCGCCACAGGCCCGGCTCCCGAAGTGAATGTCACCGTCTCTTCGGCCGGCAGCACTACGATCGATGTACTTACCACCACCAGCAACGCATCCGGCATCCTTACCGCACTCTTCTTCAAAAGCGATTACGACAATGTATTCAGCCGGGAGGGAATAGACGAAGAGTTGATCGCAAAGTACGGCAATGCATGGACGGCAGAGCAGGTAGAGCAGGCCAACAACGGAGGATATACACTCCAATACATTTCGCTTCCGCCGGAAACGGAATTCGTTATGCTAATTTCGGTCTCCAGCGCAGCAGGCAAAGCTACGCTCAAGAAAGAAATAATTGCGACCGAACCGTACGTCGATCCTTCTGCCGAATGGATCACCGTTTCCTCCGAAGCCACGTTCGTTTGCGGCTTCTTCTTCAACCAAAGCATCCCCTCCTTGTCGAACGTGATCAATATTACGAACCTTAAAGTCGAAAAACTCGCCGATCGCGACCTCTTCCGTCTGACCGACGCCTTCTCCGTCTCCCGGATCCCCGAACTTGCGGCCAGCGGCATATACAGCGATCTGTCCGGCAGTCCGTATTATTTCTATATGGATGCGACCGACCCGAACAATGTAAAAGTCGTCAATGAAGTGTGCCAACTCGGCATCGTTCACAACGAATACGGAGCAATGAGCGTCGGCAACGACTTCAACATCCAAGGCGGCGAAGAGTACCAGCACGGTACGTACAACCGAGCGGAAGGCACGATCCGAATCGGCGTGCTCATTTGCTATGCCGACAGCCAACAACTCTTCGTCACGCCATTCAACAGTACGCTATATCTGAATCCCGAAACGCCCGGAAACAGTGTTTCGACCGAAAATTTCAAGAAAGACCCTGTCGCAATTCCCTGGTAAGTCAGGACCCCCGAAAACAGAGACACCGGCCCTTTTTCAGGCCGGTGTTTTGTTATTTGGCCAAAAGATTGTATATTTGCACTCCCCGAAATGGGATTACAATTAAATTTTAACCAAAATGAAAGTTTGCGAAATTACAGGCAAGGTAGCGGTGATCGGCAACAATGTTTCCCACTCGCACCACAAGACCAAACGCAAGTTCAGCCCCAATCTGAAGAACAAGCGCTTCTGGTCTGAAGAGGAAGGCCGCTGGATCACCCTCAAGGTATCTGCCGCCGGAATCAAAACAATCAACAAGAAGGGCCTCGCAGTAGCGCTCCGCGAAGCTGCCGCACCCAAAAAGGTTTACTAAAACTCAAGTGACAAATGGCAAAGAAAGGCAACAGAGTGCAGGTGATTCTCGAATGCACGGAACAGAAAGCTAGCGGTGTTCCGGGAATGTCCCGCTACATCACGACCAAGAACAAGAAAAACACCCCCGACCGTCTGGAGCGCAAGAAATACAACCCGTTCCTGAAGAAGGTGACCATTCATCGTGAAATCAAATAATTTTAGTGCTATATGGCAAAGAAAGTAGTCGCAACGCTGAAAACCGGTACGGGCAAACAGTTCACCAAATGTATCAAAATGGTGAAATCCGACAAAACCGGTGCATACATCTTCAAAGAGGGCATCATCGCCAACGACCAGGTGAAAGACTTTTTCGCCGAGAAGAAATAAATGCAATGCATTAGGCGAAACGAATGTTTTCGGATCGCAAGGCCGGAAAGAATCATCCGCCGGACCGGATTCGGAAAACAACCTAAAAATTCGATTCCGCTTAATACAAAGGGCATCCTCAACGGATGCCCTTTGTATTTTCACCGCCCCGCAACCCGGCAGAACAGCACCGATCATCGAGGAACCATTCGTACCTTCGTTCCTCTTTCAACTGCTTCACCGCGACAAGATGGGAATAAATTCGCTTTGCACCCGTTGATCCGTATCTTCCCTAAATACTCCAATGCAGCAACGCTCAAAAAAAATTTGGCTCCGCCGGCTGGTTGTACTATCTTTGCAGAAGACAGGAAGCGATTCGGCAATCTTTGCGTGCAAGCCCACACGATTGCTTTTATCTTTCACTATCTTTGACGTAGTCTTAAAATGTTCTCGGAAAACTGGCAACAAGTTCCCGTTTTCTCTGGGCTTTTCGTATTTTTGCAACATTACTAATATAACAATATTTTATGGGATTCTTCGATCTTTTCAAGAAAAAACAGAATACACGGCCGACGACTCCGGCGGAACGATCTCAACCGACTTCTCCGGAAAACCACCGGCCGGCTGCGGTCGAAAATACGACGAAGCAGGAAAATACCTCTCCCCAGCCGGCTGCCCGAACCGCTGACCGGGAGCAGGCGGAACTCAACTCCGGTCTGGAGAAGACCAAAACGGGCCTCTTCTCGAAACTGGCGCGGGCCGTTGCCGGTCGATCGACCATCGATACACAGGTGCTCGACGATCTGGAGGAGGTGCTCATCACCTCCGACGTAGGCGTGGAAACCACCGTCAAAATCATCCGGGGCATCGAAGAGCGCGTGGCGCGCGACAAGTATATGGGCACCTCCGAGCTGCAGTCCATTCTGCGCGAAGAGGTAACCGCGCTGATGGAGGAGTCGCACGGCTCCGAAAAGCATTTCGGACTCGACGCCAAAGAGGGCGAACCTTACGTGGTGATGGTCGTGGGCGTCAACGGCGCCGGAAAGACCACGACCATCGGCAAACTCGCGGCCCAGCTCACCCGGGCCGGCCTCAACGTCTATATCGGCGCTGCGGATACGTTCCGTGCGGCCGCCATCGACCAGTTGGCCGTATGGGCCGAACGGGCCGGCGCCACGATGATCCGTCAGGAGATGGGCTCCGATCCGGCGTCGGTGGCCTTCGACACCTTGAAATCGGCCGTGGCGAACAAGGCCGACGTCGTACTGATCGACACGGCGGGCCGCCTGCACAACAAGGTCGGCCTGATGAACGAGCTGACCAAGATCCGCAACGTGATGGGCAAGGTTATCCCCAACGCCCCGCAGGAGGTGATGCTGGTGCTGGACGGTTCGACCGGACAGAACGCCTTCGAACAGGCCCGGCAATTCACCCAGGCCACGCAGGTCACGTCGCTCACCATCACCAAGCTCGACGGCACGGCCAAGGGCGGCGTGGTGATCGGCATCAGCGACCAGTTCCGCATTCCCGTCCGCTACATCGGCATCGGCGAAGGTATCGACCAGCTCAAGATGTTCGACCGCAAGGAGTTCGTGAACGCCCTTTTCGGCAGCGAAGCAAAATAAAATCTCCCGTGAATGAAGAAAATTAACGTCATCACCCTCGGGTGCTCGAAAAACACGGTCGATTCGGAGCACCTGATGGCCCAGCTCGCAGCCGCAGGCTATACGGTCACGCACGACAGCGACCGCACCGATGCCAAAGTCGTGGTCATCAACACCTGCGGCTTCATCGGCGACGCCAAACAGGAGTCGATCGACATGATCCTCCGGGCCGCCGCCGCCAAACAGACGGGTAAAATCGAACGGCTGTTCGTCGTGGGCTGCCTGAGCGAGCGTTATGCGGAGGAGCTGCGTGCCGAGCTGCCCGAGGTCGATGAGTTCTTCGGCGTGAAGGATTGGGACGACATCGTTCGGGCGCTGGAGGCGACTCCCCGGCCAGCGCTTGCGACCGAACGCCGGCTCACCACCCCGAAACATTACGCTTACCTGAAAATTTCCGAAGGCTGCAACTGGAAGTGCGGTTATTGCGCCATTCCCCTGATTCGGGGGCCCCACGCTTCGGTGCCGATGGAAACCCTGCTGGAAGAGGCCCGGAAGCTGGCCGCAGGCGGTGTGCGCGAACTGATCGTAATCGCACAGGACACGACCTACTACGGCCTGGACCTTTACGGCAAACGACGCCTGGCCGAACTGCTCGAAGCCTTGTGCCGCATCGACGGCATCCGCTGGATCCGGCTCCACTACGCCTACCCCACGGCTTTCCCCGACGAGGTGATCGAAGTGATGGCCCGCGAACCCAAAATCTGCAAATACCTCGACATTCCCTTCCAGCATATCTCCGACGACCAGCTCGCGGCCATGCACCGACGCCATACCAAGGCCCAGGCTTACGAGCTGATCGACAAACTGAGGCAGGCCATTCCCGATCTCGCGCTGCGCACGACCCTGCTGGTCGGCTATCCGGGCGAAACCGAAGCCGACTTCGAAGAGCTTCTGGAATTCGTGCGCACGGTACGATTCGAACGGCTGGGCGTATTCCCCTATTCCGAAGAGGAGGGGACCTATTCGGCCCGGAATCTGCCGGACGATGTTCCGGAAGAGGTCAAACAAAGTCGTGTAGAACGAGTAATGGCGCTTCAGAATGAGATCTCGCTCGAAAACAACCGGGCACGTATCGGTCAGTTGGAGCGGGTCATCATCGACTCCCGGCAGGGGGATTTCTACGTAGGACGGTCGCAATACGACTCGCCCGAAGTGGATCAGGAGATCCTGATTCCGGCCGCAGGCCGCAGGCTGATCCGCGGTTGCTTCTATCAGGTGCGGATCACCGCAGCCGAAGACTACGACCTCTACGGCGAACTCGAAACGAAATAAAAGACAATCATCACATCTTTCAATGTAGCGTTATCCGACAGTCGCAGGATCGAATCCGACGGTCGCTAACTCACGGCCTCCGGTCGTGTCCGCAATTCACCCCTAATTCCCTTCCCGGGAGGGGAATTGGGCCGCTACGCTTCCCATAACGGGGGACACGAAAGGATATGATCATGAAATAAAATTTTGTCGTTTGACGTTTTTTATATACCTTTGGGAAGGCGGAAAATATTTCCGGCGACAGATAAATGGCAGAGAAAAAGGTCATAAGCGATTTCGAGGCGCAGATTCGGCAGCTCATTGCCGACCATCGTCGGCTTACGGCCCTTTGCAAGGAAACAGCGGCGGAGCGCGACGTCTTGCGTAAAGAAAACCGCGATTTGCAAATGCAGGTAAAAGAGCTCGGCAAGGAGCTCGCCCGCGTACAGCTCAGCCAGGGACTCGCAGGAAATGCACCCGACCAAAGCAAAGCGATCGCACGCGTCAACCGTTTAATGCGGGAGGTGGACAAGTGCATCACCCTACTCAACAAACCCGACCGAATCGGCGAAGAGCTGTCGGGCAAGTAGGCAAGACATACGATAACGACCGAAGATATTTCATTTAACGGGAAGCAAGCGACATGGCCCAGCAACAGGCAATAAAGCTCAAAATAGCCGGTAAAAGTTACTCGTTTACGCTCAAGCACGAAGCGAACGAGGAACAGTCGCTGGCGGAGAAAGAGGAGCTCTACCGCCTGGCCGAACGCGAGGTGAATGCCTATGTCACCCGGTTCGAAAAAGCCAAATACGAAGGATTCTCGACACAGGACTGCCTGGCGATGGCCGCATTGCAGTTGGCGATTTCGAGCGTTTCGCTGGCCCGCAGCCGAGAAGTGGGCAGCGAAGATCTCCGCAGGCTGGAAGCGCTGCGCGACGAGATCGACGAATACCTGAACCGAATCGAAACCGAAAAGAAATAACAGGGAAGGATACGAGGGGGGACCGTATAGAAAAGTCCGCAAGTATCATCGTTCTTTACCATACGTTTAAGAAAAATCTACCCGCATAGATTCCTTAAAGCTTTGCGAAACTGAACAATTTTTACATTGGGGCAACTCACCACTTTCAAAATCAGGCTTCAACCCCTCGGGGTGCAGGCTGCGGCCTGCCGGTAGAAGGTTGCGATTTTCGGGAGCCCCCACACTTGACTGATCTTGCAGATTCGTCAAACAAGTTAAGGAATACTATGCGGTTTTTTTATGTACAAACCCTAATAACTAACAAATAATAACTCTCTAAAACAATGATGACAATCGTACTATCGAGCGTCCTGTCCGCCGTAGTCTGCCTGGGTATTTACATCCTGGTAACCAAATACGTTACCAAGAAGACCATCAAGGCACTGCGTGAAGCCGCCCGGAAAGAGGCGGAAGCGGAAGGCGAAATGATAAAGAAAGAGAAGATTCTCCAGGCCAAGGAGAAGTTCATCCAGCTCAAGAGCGAGCACGACCGCCAGGTCAATGAACGCAACCAGAAGATCGCCCAAAGCGAACAGCGGGCCAAGCAGATCGAAAACAACCTGCAAAACCAACAGCGCGAACTGGAAGGCAAGGTCAAGGAGAACGCCCGCCTCAAAGAGCAGATGGAAGCGCAGCTTCAGGTGCTCGAACACAAGAAGGAGGAGATCGACCGTCTGATGCACGAGCAGAACACGCGCCTCGAGCAGATTTCGGGCCTGAGCTCCGAAGATGCCAAGAGCATCCTGATCGAAAATATGAAAGCGGAAGCCAAAGCCGACGCTGCAGCCTACATCAACGAAACGATCGAGGAGGCCAAAATGACCGCCACGAAGGAGGCCAAGCGAATCATCGTGGCTTCGATCCAGCGTGTGGCGACCGAAACGGCCATCGAAAACGCCGTTACGGTGTTCAACATCGAAAGCGACGAAGTCAAAGGCCGCATCATCGGCCGCGAAGGTCGCAACATCCGGGCGCTGGAAGCTGCCACAGGCATCGAAATCATCGTGGACGACACGCCCGAAGCGATCATCCTGAGCGGGTTCGATCCCGTGCGCCGCGAAATCGCCCGCCTGGCCCTGCACCAGCTCGTAACCGACGGACGTATCCACCCGGCCCGAATCGAGGAGGTGGTCGCCAAGGTACAGAAGCAGATCGAAGAGGAGATCGTCGAAGTCGGCAAACGTACCGCGATCGACCTGGGTATTCACGGCCTGCATCCGGAGCTGATCCGTATGATCGGCAAGATGAAATACCGCTCCTCCTACGGACAGAACCTATTGCAGCACGCCCGCGAAACGGCCAACCTGGCCGGCATCATGGCTGCCGAGCTGGGGCTCAACCCCAAAACGGCCCGCCGCGCCGGTCTGTTGCACGACATCGGCAAGGTGCCCGACGACGAACCCGAATTGCCGCACGCAATTATCGGTATGAAACTCGCCGAGAAATACAAGGAGAAGCCCGAGGTTTGCAACGCGATCGGCGCCCACCACGACGAAATCGAGATGTCGTCGCTTATCGCCCCGATCATCCAGGTCTGCGATGCCATTTCGGGAGCCCGTCCGGGAGCCCGTCGTGAGGTGGTCGAGAGCTATATCAAGCGTCTGAAGGAGATGGAGGACATCGCGCTCTCCTACCCCGGCGTAGTGAAGACCTATACGATCCAGGCAGGCCGCGAGCTGCGTGTAATCGTCGGTGCGGAGAAGCTCTCCGACATGGAGTCCGAAAGCCTGTCGCACGACATCGCCAAGAAGATCCAGGACGAAATGACCTACCCGGGGCAGGTAAAAATCACCGTCATCCGCGAAACCCGATCCGTGGCATACGCAAAATAGGATATTTATCCAGATACCACCATCCGGTTTCTACAACCAAAGTCCCTTTCCCCTACCATGGAAGGGACTTTTTTTACGAAACACATGAATAAAGAGTTGCAAGCCTACGTCGAACAGGCGATCCTCCCCCGTTACGAACATTTCGACCGTGCCCACGGACCCGAACACGCCCGGACAGTCATCGAACAGAGTCTGGCACTGGCCCGGCATTACCAGGTCGATCGGCAGATGGTTTACGCAATTGCGGCCTACCACGACGTGGGACTGGAGAAAGGACGGGAGATGCACCATATCAGATCGGAAGAGCACACGTCTGAACTCCAGTCACTAGCTTGTATCTCGTA
>ERZ650312.1999-NODE-1999-length-11367-cov-3.346888_pt1 | contig 11367 bp, 8 predicted proteins | sample MGYA00376248_ERZ650312 | MGnify/ENA primary metagenome ERZ650312 (study PRJEB26733, sample SAMN07839316) | wastewater metagenome | biome: urban; feature: wastewater treatment plant; material: waste water | place: USA: North Carolina | collected 2016-07-28 ... | reverse complement strand
AATGTATTTATGGGCATGATAATCGTAACAAATAGACGTTATGAGAGAGTTGAGGGACTTTCTCTGCACATTCAGTTCCTTAAAACTGTATTCGGGATGTTTCTTATGAAAAGACTCCCAGGCTTCTTCTACCGCTTCCACTCCCTTAGCACTCAAAAAACTGCTGTCCGACAGGCAGACAATCTCCTTACGTGCAGGAAACAAACGTATGGCTTCCTCAAGCAACACATTAAAATCCGTTACTGAAGTGAAGCCCGAGACATTCGGCATACGGTCGAACAACTTCCTGTCAGGATATTTAATGCCCGAAACAACTACCGGTATCTGATACGGCAAAGAATCGCCGCAGTGAGTCAAGGTAAAGAAAGCCTCATCGCTGGACGTCACAATCAAATCCGTTTTCCGCTGTCTGGCACGTTCGCATATGCGGCGCATGATGACACACTCCGAAGCAAACGTCCAAAAATCGGCATTCAGATACTCTATAACCACGTTTGCTTTTACACCGCCCTCTTCCAAGCCGTCCTGCAAACCGGCAATAAGGTTATTATGCCAGGAAGAGCTGTTTGTATATGATTGTATGAAAAGTACATTATAATTGTTTTCCGCAGCCGAAAGCGTCCCCGATATCATGCATAAGAAAGCTAATGAACATGTTAAGAAAAAGTGTTTTCCCATTCCGTTTGTTTTGATTTGTCTGCGTAAACTTCTTTATAACTACGCAAATATACAAGCTTATATCGAGAATATACATCTTTTCTTAAAAAACTTTATTCATCATGCAATGCTTCTGCCGGGTGTACTTTCATCGCTCCATAAGCAGGATACCAGATTCCGGCAACAATCATCAGCGCCATAAGCAGCCATGTCAAGGCAAGAGCCGGCAGAAAGCGTCCGGCATCGAAAGGCATCTTGCCCACATCCACCAGTTCGGCATAACCGATATTGAAAGCGATGACAGCCGCCGGTACGGCCGCCAGCGTAAGCAGCAACACCCCTTCGTACATGAGACAGGAGAAAATCCCCCGGCGCGAACTGCCCAGCGCCATCCGCAGCGCAACCTCTTTACGGCGTTGCTGCGTACGGAACCAGAATGTGCCGATAACGCCCAAAAAGATATTCAACAGCAGGAAACCGAGCACGCAAAGCTGCGTCTTCCATTCGTTCATGTCTTCCAGCTCGCAGATTTCGCGCAAATGGCTGAAAGGTGTAATGTCCAGCAGATACAGATTACCTACCTGATAAAGGCGGTCGGCATCATTCATCAGCTTTTCGGCAAAGTTCTTATCGGCATCTTCGGAAACGCGCAGGCTGACTGTGACATAACGGGGATCGCCGAAATTCCGTAACCTCTTCGCATTGAGCGGAAGGGCTGCAAAAGCCCCGCCCCACTGCGACGGAGTATGGAAATGCGACCAACGCACGGGCGTGCCCACCGCACCGATGCGACGGCGGACATCCTTGCCGTAGTTTAACAGCAAGACTTCCTGCCCCAGCAAGGACGCACCGCCTCCCAATTCCGGATGTCCTTCGGTGAGGTTGGAAGATACCACCGGCTCGTCATTGCGGAATGCAGCCTCTACCTTGGCAAACTCCGCTTCCTCCGTAAAGGCATAACGGAACACGCGGAAAAAGTCCGCCTCCACCCAAAGAAGATGTACATTGACAGCCACGGAGTCAATACCCAAATCAATACCGTTACTGCCCTCATTGTACGGAAAGCAGTTTTGCGAAATGGCAACGGCCTCTACGCCGGGGCAGTGGCGCAGCCTGTCCGTAAGCCGGAGCAAGTCGTCCATATCATCATCGGCGGTCAGCTCCGGATTATAAAGAGGCGAGTCCTCTCCCAGCTTGCTTACGGTGATGTTGTAGCAGTGCTCCGTATCGAATCCCATCGGAGCGTGATAGACCCGTGCGGTGACAAGCGTCCAGTCCACAATATACCACAGCACGACAAAGACCAGCAGCAGCTCCACAAAGAGAAAAAGATTGCTGTTCCACTCGTTCTTTATTTGTTTCAATATCGTTTTCATAACCATCGTTTACCTTTGATTAATCGCATCCGTTATATTCATTCTCGAAGCCCTCCATGCCGGTATGCCTGCCGAAAGGATGTTCATCAGCAAACAGAAACCGAAAGCTGCAAGGAATGCCCAGGGCGAAAGCAGCATGCCCGGTGTCAGGGCGGTTTCCCCGCTGAGGTAGGCATTGGTGCTATTGTTGAAAAGAAAACCGTTCAGCAGGAAAGTAGCGGCGTAACTCAGCGCAAGTCCCAACACGCCGGCAAACAATGTCAGCAACAGGTTCTCAAAGAATATCTGGCGTATCAGTTCGCCACCCGTAGCCCCGAAAGCCTTGCGCACACCTATCTCCGCCATACGTCTGCGCATACGGGAGAGCGTCATGCTGCTCAGGTTGATGGCAGGCACAAGCAACAGGATGGCGATAACGAGCATATAGCGCAGGATAATGGCTTTGGTATCGGGTGTTTCGCTCCACTTGCGGTAAAGGTTGGCAAACCGCTCATCGGGTTGCCCGCGATAGAACACTTCCGAGTCGCGCAGACTGTCGTTATACTTACGGCGGAGTTGCTCCGCCTCCTCACGGATAGCCGGGAAATCGGCTGCGGAGCGCGCAAGGATAACCGCCCTCATCTGCCCCATGGTCTCCTCCCACCACGTCAGCCGGGCAATGTCTGTGGACGTATAGGGAACCCACACCTGCGCATAGGCGGAAGTGGCCAGTACGGACACATCCGTCACCACACCGGATATACGGTATTCCACATAGTTCAACTGTACCGTCTTTCCCGCAACGTCCGTCGTGCCGAACAGGCGGCGCGCCACCGCAGCGCTCAACACGGCGCATGGCACTCCGGCATCGCTGTCGGCCTTGGTAAACGCCTTGCCGCTGAGAAAGCGGAACCGGAAGATATGCCAGAAGGCGTCGTCCGTCTGCACCATGTCGGCCGTGACCTTGTTGCCTGCCGGCAGGGACACACGTACCTTTTCGGGCAAGGAAACCAACGTTACCGCCTCCGCCGTAGTGAGACTCTTAAAGCACTCGCGCCCCGTACGCACCGACATGCGGGCGTTGGATGAATCGCCGTCGCTTCCGCCCTTGTTCTTGACGGACATGGCAGACACATACAGCGAACGGCTGCGGTTCACCTCGGGCTCGCAGTCCACGAGCCGCACCTGAAAAGTGATGACAAGCACCATAATCATGCAGATGGCCAATGCCGTACCCAGTACGGAAACCCATGTTATGATGGGATTCTCGCGCAAGTGATATAGCGCTTGCTGAAAGTAAAGACGTATCATATTCCGTTATTCGTTTAACTTCCTAAAATCATTCATCATGCAAAGCCTCTGCCGGTTGTACCTTCATCGCCCTGCGTGCCGGAATGCCTATACCAATCGCAATCATCAATCCTATCAGCAGGAAGCTGATGGCAGCGCAAAGCAATAGGCGCTCCCACTCCAAAGTCGTACCGTTGCGCCAGGAGTTCAGTTCCATGCTTGCCAGATTATAGTCTATGAGCAAAGCAACAGGCGTGACAAGCAACAGCAAAAGCAGCCCCTCGCTTATCAGACGGGTGAAAATACTCATGTCCGATGCTCCATGCACCTTATGCAGGGCAATCTCCGAACGGCGTTGCTGGGTACGGAACCAGAAAGTGCCGAGCAGTCCCAAAAATATATTCAGCAACAGAAATCCCATACCCATTACGTAATTGCGCAGGTCGTTGCTCCATGCCTGCTGGAAATTACGGCGGATGTCCTTAAAGGAACGTATTTCGGAGATAAAGATATTGCCGATGCGGAACTGTTTCTCACTGTCCGTTTTCAGGCGTTGGATGAAATCATGGTCCTGATTTTCGCGGACACGGACACAGAGTTCCAATCCCGTATCATACCAATCGAGTTTATAAAGAAAGGTATACGAATCGCGGGCCTGCTCGAAATCATTGTAACGTACATCCTTCAAGGCCGCTCCCAGCCGGTAGGTTTGTATTGTGTCGCCGAAAAGCCGGAAGCTCTTGCCTACGAACTCCGTCAGCGGATGGCCGTACTTCCGGTAAAGGTTGTCGGAAGCAAGGAACTCTCCCTTTTCCAACATCCCGGCAAGCTGCTCGGGCGTCTCGCCACGTGTGCCCTGATAACGGAACACACGCACAAAATCGGGAGTCACCAAACGGCGTATCGTCCAATTACCGGAGATCAGCGTATCGTACTGCACCAGATCTGTGGAGTTACTGCCATTATATGGATATGAGTTTTGCGAAAGGCTCACCGCCTCTATCTCCGGACGACGGCGCAGACGGTCTACAAGTTCAAGAATATCGGCATCTTCCTGCTCATCGGTCTGGTTCGGGATATAATCGGGACTCTTATCGGTAAGCTTTCCCATTTCGATAAGGTAGCAATGGCTGATGTCGAAGCCCCGCGGCTCCAGATAAGTTGCCGTACGCGTATAGAGATAGTCCACCACAAACCACATCACAACGCTTACAACCAGCAATTCCAACGCCAGCCACAGGTTATTGCGCCATTCATTCTTTATCTGTACCAAAAGTTTCTTAGTCATTTCTTTCCGTAATTAATAGTTAGCGACAAGCGTTTAGTGCAACCGTCCTCCCAATGCGTTCACTATCCCGATGCGGGAAGCCTTCCATGCCGGGAAACCGCTGCTCATCAGATTCAGCACAAAGCAGAACAGCAACGCCCACCCAAAGGTGGAAGCATGAAGCAGAATGGAAGCATCCACTTCCGGCGGGTTCAAAGTCTGACTGAATTCCTGCGCAAAAAGCAACGTGTTGCCCACGTATGCAAAGGCCACGCTCAACAGCAAACCGACAACACCTGCCAATAAAGTCATTACCAGATTCTCCGCCACAATCTGCCCAATCAGCTCCATCCGTGTACTGCCGAAAGCACGGCGCACTCCGATTTCCGATACCCGCTGACGCAAGCGGCTCTGTGTCATGCTCGAAAGATTGATGGCAGGCACTATCAGCAGAATGACGAAGATGATAATCCGCTGACGGCGCGCCGCATTCACATCCGGTTCGATATTGGCACCGAAAGCGATGGAATTCTTTTCCTGGTCGTAAGGGCGGTTACGGTAAATCAGCTTCCAGCCGTTCTCTCCGATAAGCGTATTATACTCCGATTTACGGCGTTCCGCTTCCTGGCGGATAGCGGGAAAATCATTCCGACTGTGCGCCAGCATCGTACAACTCATCATTCCCATGTGCCGGTCGTTCCAAGCCTCCTTATCCATTCCCGTAGAAGTATACGGGACCCATACCTGTCCGTAAGCGCAGTCGGCCAGCGTAGACACATCTTTCACGACACCGGCAACGCGGTAAGGCGCATGATTGAGAAGAAACTCGCGCCCCACGGCATCCGTCGTGCCGAAAAGGCTGCGCACCACACTCTCCGTAAGTACAGCCACCGGTTGACCTGCATCGAATGTTGCTTTATCATAAGGCTTTCCACCAATAAAGGAGAAGTCAAATACGCGCCAAAAGATGTCGTCCGTTTGTCGCAAGTCCACACTGATCGCCGGACTGCCCGGCAGAGATACAGGAGTGGATATAGGAAAAACAGTATAAATAGTAACGGCTTCCGGTGTCTTCAACGACTGGAAACATTCGCGGGCAGTCTGTGCGCTCATCGGTCCGTTACTTGTGCCGTCTCCCCAATTTGAGTTGGAGATACTCATCCACTTGACGTGCAGGAAGCGGTCGCGATTGCTTTCGGGCGCAAAAGGAGCCACCTTTACCTGCTGCATCATTACCACCAGCATAATAAGGAATATGGCAAGCGCAGTACCGGCTATGCTGACGGCACTCATCATCGGCTGCTGCCGCAACTGCGCCCAGGCTTGTGCAAAGTATTGCTTTATCATCTTAACGGCCTATTTTCAAGTTATCTGTATTTACTCCTCCTATGCCTCCTTTGGAAATATCGGCACGTCCGGCGGTTCCGCTCAAAGTGACGCTACCCACACCACCCATTTTGGCAGACAAATAGTCGCAGGCTACATGAATATCGGCGCTGCCTACTCCGCGCAAGGCAACTTTCAGCTCGTTGCACGTCAAGTCGGAGACATTCACTTCACCCACACCTTTTATCTCGAATGACACGGCATCGAGCTTCAAGGGCTTCTCACATTTGAATTCGCCTACACCGGTAAACTCCACCTCCTTCAAGTCGGGAGCCGAAATCCAGATAGTCACGCCATCCTTCTGATTGCTCCTGCGCTTGTTTTTCCCGTCCTTGAAACCTATCAGCAGACGGCCGTCCTTCACTGTGGTCTGCGTATTCTTCACGTACCTCTCCCTGCCTTCAATCCTGAAAGAATAAGTGTCACTCTGTGTAAAATGAATTGTCCCCACAGAGGTTATCTCAATGGACGAGAAAGCATCCACCTTACGTACTTCACTTACTTTTGCATCTTGTGCACAAACACTCAGCATACCTGCAAAGGCCAATACCAATGCAATGATAACACCCGCTATATCAGTTCTCATATTTCTTCTTTTTTTATTTTGTTTCACATTCTATTCTTCGTGCAATGCCTCTGCCGGCTGTATCTTGATAGCCTGCCGTGCCGGGAACCATATTCCAATCACCACCATCAGCGCTATCAGCAGCCATGCACCCAACGAGCCCAGCAGGAAACGCAGGAAGCTCCATTTCACCGGCCAGGTGGTAATCAGTTCCGTATGTCCCATTGTAAATTCGGCAATGCCCACGTTATAACAGACAATCATGGCGGGCAGCGTAACAAGAGTCAGCAACAGCAATCCCTCCCCCATGAGCAGGCAGAATATCTGCTTCTTCGTGCTGCCCATGGCAAGCCGCAAAGCTATTTCATTGCGGCGCCTACGGGTACGGAACCAGAAAGTGCCTATCAGCCCCAGGAACACATTCACCAACAGGAATACCACCACAACCGTTTGCGTATTCACCTTATCCACATCGCCTTTCATCACTTCAAACTGATATTGCTGCTCCGTATAAGGCACAACGTCGGCTATGAACATATTGTCGGTGTCCAGGTGCGGGGCTATCTCTTTCAGGAACTTGCTCCGGTAATCGGGAGAGTCCATGTTTTCCTTCACGCGAAAAACAATCTGCGCTCCATCATCCCGCAATTCGGTCCGTATCACATTCTCGTCAATTCTCCGGAAAGCCCACTTTGCATCGGCCCCATAGCGATAGGAACGGAAACTGCCGATCATGCCGCACTGTGTTACCACGTTCGCGGAATCTCCGTACCAGCTCAAGGGAGTATCCAAAGAGAAGCCGGGTACTCTTTCCTTATAATAGTCGGCCGCACCCTCGCTCAGCATCACATAATTGCCGGATGTGACATCACCCCTCACAGGCATTGCCGCAAACGAACGTTTGGCATCTTCCTTCATGCGGAATACCCGCGTATATCCCCCGGTAGCGTTTATTATGCGCAGTTCGCATCCGATGGTATCCTGCACAGCCAGCGAGTTATAGGAATTATTGCCGCTCATCGGCAGGCTCCAATACGACAGGGCGGCCACTTCAACCGCAGGCTCCCTTTCGAGCTTCTGCAGGATGCCCAGGTATTTGTCCGCACTCGTCATGCTGCTGTCCCGGCTTTCACCGCCCTTAATCATTGAAAGCTGGTACACATGGTCTATGTTATAGCCCAACGGGCGATAGAACGTATACTTCAGGCATCCCAGCGAATCGCAAAGAAACCACATCACGATAAACACCAGAAACAGTTCTGCAAGCACCCATCCGTTACTACGGAGACGCGCCCGAATCATACGTAAGTTATGTACTATGAATTTCATAATCAATTTCGCTTTATTTATCGTTCAAAGAATCCACAATCGTGTGCCGTGCGGCAAGCCATGTAGGCAGGCCTGCGCTCAGCAGGTTGATGACCAGACAGAAAAGGAATGCCAGACAGAACACCGTAGGGCTGAACAGTACCGACATGCTCAGGTCGAACTCGCCGGAAGTGCCGGTGTTCTGATTATTGGTGAACAGCCACGTACGCATGCCGTACACGGCCAGATAGCTGAACACCAGCCCCACCGCTCCGCCAATCAGAGTCAGTACGAGGTTTTCATTCAATATCTGCCTTATGAGTACGCCGCGCGTCGCTCCGAATGCCTTACGTACGCCCAGCTCGCTGATGCGTTGCTGCATACGACTGTTGCTCAGGCCGCACAGATTGAGCGACGGCACTAAAAGAACAATGAGCAATGCCAGAGCGTACTGTATGTACAACATCCGCAAATCCGGCCCCACGTTGGCCCACACATGGTTGACATGCGTCACGATTTCATCGGGCTGTTCCATGATGTCCATCAGCACTTCGGTCTGTACGGCATTGATGTCTTTCACCCGCTTCGCTATTCCCTGCCTGATGGCCGGAATATCTTCGGAAGAACGTGCCAGCGCCACCACCGTATGCGATTGGGCATAACTCCAGATGGAAGTGGCATCCTGCAACTTGGCGGGATACATGCGCCACACTTGCGCATAAGCATCCTTCGCAATGACCGAAACATCCTTTACCACCCCGCAGATACGCGCTTCGTTACGGTTCAGCAGCACCGTCTTGCCCACCGCATCCGTAGTGCCGAACAGTTTCCGCGCCACAGAAGCAGCCACGACAATGGCGGACACATCGCCGCCCCGGTCGGAATCGTCGAATCCCCGTCCTGCGACAAACTGCATCCGGAACACTTTCCAGAATCCCGGGTCGGTTTCCATAGCATCCACTTTCACCGCATTAGTGCCGTCGGGCATGGAAACCAGGGCGACCGTTGCCGGAACAAATGCCGTACAGGCCTCTACTTCGGGCAACGGCTGCACACAGTTCTTCATGAAAGCCGGCGAACAGGCTGTATAATTATTCCAGTTCTTGTTTTCCTTGCCCTGCAAATGCATCTTGCTTATGTAGAGAGAGCGGTTACGGTTCACTTCCGGCTCGATGTCGGCATATTTCATCTGCCAGGTAATCACAATCGCCATAATCATGGTAATGGCAAATGCCGTACCCAATATGAATATGGTACTCAGCAACGGGTTCTGCCGTAAAAGTATAAAAGCTTGGCGAATGGTCTGCATTTTTGAGTTATGAGTTATAAGTTATGGATTATGGGGGTTATTCTACTTGACGGCCGTCGAAGAAGCGGATTGTCCTTGAGGTCTGTCTGGCTTGCTCTTCATTGTGGGTTACCATTACGATGGTGCGCCCGTCTTCCTTGTTCAGTCGATGCAGCAGCTCCATCACTTCCGCTCCCATTTTGGAGTCCAGGTTACCGGTAGGCTCATCGGCGAGGATTATCTCCGGATTGCCGATAATGGCGCGTGCGATGGCAACACGCTGGCACTGACCGCCGGAGAGCTGTGTAGGCATGTGGCGCATACGGTGGCTCAGACCTACTTTCTGCAACACTTCCTCTGCCAGGCGGCGACGTTCTTTGGACGATACCTTTCTGTACAGCAAAGGCAGCTCCACGTTGTCCAGCACATTCAGCGAGTTAATCAAATGGAAAGACTGGAATACAAAGCCCAGCTTCCGGTTACGGAAAGCCGCCAGTTCCTTGTCCTTCATGCCGTCCACCTTGGTACCGGCTATTTCAATCGTGCCGCCGGTAGGCGCATCCAGCAAACCCATAATATTCAGCAAAGTAGATTTACCGCAACCGGAAGGTCCCATGATACTGAGAAATTCTCCCTTGTTCACTTCGAGGTTTACATTTTCCAATGCCACGGTTTCAATCTCGTTTGTACGATAAATCTTGTTGATGCCAGTTAACTTAATCATAATGGTATGTATTTAATTGTTATTTCAGTTTCAGCTTATTCTTGTTCTTATATTGGCTCATGTCGCTCACCACCACCTCATCGCCCGGTTGCAAGCCGCCAATAACTTCCACAAACTCAAAGTTGGAATCGCCCAACTGCACTTTGCGTTTCACAATCTCCTTGTCGGAATTGCGTACAAACAGTTCGTACTCCCCGCGACCCACGTAGTAAGAGGCGTTGGCTATGCGCATCACGTCCTCTTTCACGGCGTTCATCACATACACGTCCGTCTTCAGGCCGGAGCGCAGACGGCGGTTGTTGTCCTCGTTCAACTGTACGGTGAAGGAAATAACACCATTCTTGGACAACGGAGTGACGCTGCTCACCGTACCTTCCAGCTTCTCGCTGCCTATCTTGACTATCGCCTTGCCGCCGGCGGCAACACGGTCGCCATACGTGTCGGCTATCTCGCCCTCTACCTTGAAGTGGCTCAAATCGGAGATGACGGCAATCTGCGAACCTTCCGCCACCTGCGCACCGATCTGGTTGTTTATGTAAGTGAGGATTGCCTTGCGGGGCGAGCGGACCTGCGCATCGTCCAGCGTGCGTTTCGTTTCGGCAAGCGTTTTTCTGAAGATGCTGAAGTCCAGCTCCTGTACCTGATATTCGGCATCCAGCACTTCCTTCTCGTTGGCGTACTGCTGCTTCAACTGTTCGTATTCCAGCTCCGCCACGTTATAACTCAACTCTGCCTGACGCACTTTGTCGGTAGTGCCCGAACCGAGGCTGTCGAGGTATTGCTCGTTGCGCAACTCCACCTTTTTGCGGTTCAGTTGCATGGCGGAGACTTTTATCTTCATCTCCAGGTCGTTCAGCTTGGTCATATTCTCAAGCTTGAGCTGCTTCAGCTTGTAGCTGCGCATCTGCTCCTCGTCGAGTTTCTGCTTGTAGTCGGTTTCGGCGCTCTGTAAGTCCAGCTTCAGGATGGGCGTGCCTATATCCACGCTGTCGCCACCTTTCTTATATACTTCCAGAATACGGGTGTTGATGGGCGAGTTGATAATCTCCTCAAAGGCAGGAACCACCTTGCCGGAAGCGCTTACGCTGACTTCAATCGTGCCTGTACTTACCTGGGAGAATACGATGTCCTTCTCCTTCACTCCCGTGCGCATCAATGAGATGAGCACACTGATAACGACGATACCCGCAGCGCCCATGCCGCCATAGCGAATGATTTTCTTGTTACGCTCTTTGTTACGAACTTCTTTCGGAATCTCTCTATCCATATTTTCTGTCTTTATTTACCGTTTTACGTTGCTGCCGTCCTGTTGCGTAAACGGACAGCCTGCGATTCTTCGCCCTTATACTTGCCAAATCCGTGCCAAAAACATAAATCATTGAAAACAAGCGTTAAGGCAAAAAGAAGAGTGTCCGTTTTCGGACACTCTGTACATTTTCGGATAGCTGCACTGTACGAAAAGAAGAAACAGACGGAAGAGAAAGCACAATGGTACGGCGGAAGAAATATAAACGACAGGAGATAACG
>ERZ650312.1998-NODE-1998-length-11367-cov-3.717999_pt1 | contig 11367 bp, 10 predicted proteins | sample MGYA00376248_ERZ650312 | MGnify/ENA primary metagenome ERZ650312 (study PRJEB26733, sample SAMN07839316) | wastewater metagenome | biome: urban; feature: wastewater treatment plant; material: waste water | place: USA: North Carolina | collected 2016-07-28 ... | reverse complement strand
GCTAGTGACTGGAGTTCAGACGTGTGCTCTTCCGATCTGCAGCAGCGTTAGCGTTCAGGATGTTAACAATTTCAACGTTCTTCACCGTGATAGTGGACGGGAAGGTGTCGTTAACGTTGCCAGTGTTATCGCTGTAAACGTTCAGGGTGTCGGTACCAGCGCCGCCGTCGATCACGTCGAAGGCGCTCAGGGTGGTGGCGGCAGTGCCGTCAGCCTTGATGGTCAGGGCATTGATGGTGTCGTTGCCAGCGGTACCGGTGATGGGGTCCGCACCTGCAGTGAGCGTGAACGTCTGGCCATTGCCACCAGCGTTGGCAGCATTGGCAGCGGTCACCGAAGCAGGGTCAGCCGTCACGTTGGCCAGGGCGCCTTGCAGGGTCTCCAGGCTGGTGGAGGAAGCACCCAGGGTGACGGAATAGTTCTCAGCCACTGCAGCCTTGTTGACCAGAATGGCCTTGGCGGCAGCGAATTCAGCGCTGGTGGATGCGTCCAGGGCAACCAGGGCGTCAAAAATGATTTGTGCCTTGGGCACGCCAGCGTTGAACTTGGCGGTCACGAAGTCCACGGCTTCCGTATTGCCTTGCAGGCCCAGGGTAGTCAGGAACTTAGTAGCAAATTCGCTGGCCGTTTGGAAGTTGGGGTACAGGCTTTGGAAGGCGCCGGTAGTGCCCAGCGTGCCGGCCAGAGCAGCCAGATTGTGCCCGTTGGCTTCGAACACCGAAGTGAACTCAGACAGGTAGTTGGCGCCGGGGGCGGCGTTGAACAGACCAACCGTCAGCTTCAGGATGTTGGTGCGCTCTTGCGTCGTAATAGCCATTGATTTTCTCCACTAGTGATGAAGGGAACTGGGCACACAACGCACCCAGCTGGAGGCAGAGTATAGACAAGCCCGTGCGGTCACCGATGTGATGGGCATCACACGCCCGGGGATTGGGCGCCCGGCAGCCCGGGGTGTTGGTAGCGCGCCACATCACCCCTTGGGCAGGGCTTTGGCGCGGCGCGCCCGCACTGGGCAGCCAGGGCCCTAACGCAGCTGCCAGCGCAGGCCCGCCGAGAGCGCGCGCTGGCGCGTGGCAAACGCCTCGATATTGCTGGACTGGGCGTTGGCCTCCCACGCCACAAAGACTTCGGCGCCACCCCAGGCAGCAGCGGGCAGGGGGTGGCTGGCCATCAGGCGCAGGCCGTGGCGGCGGGTATTGCGGGCCTGGTTGCTGGCCAGCAGCGGGCTGTAGCCAGCCCCATCGGTTTGCCGGGTGTAGCTGTATTCGGCAGCAAGGCGAGCCAAGCCTGCGCTTGCCTCCCAGTTCGCACGTAGTTCGGTGCGGCGGTAGCTGCCGCCGGGCCGGTCGCTTTGGCGGGCGCGGTCTTCCCCCGCCCGCCATTGCAAGCCCCATTGATGCTGGCTGAGCCAGCCCAGGCGATTGATGCCGCCAGCCAGCGTGGCATCGCCGCATTGCAAAGTGGCCTGTACGCCAGTGTAGGTGCCGTCGAGCGTTTGGCTGGTGGGGTAGTGGCGCTGTTCAGCCTCCAGCCCTAGCCCCGCGCGGCAGGCGGCCAGTTGCCCAAAGGCAGGCGCGTGCCGCTCTACAGTATCAACACCCTGCCCCAAGCGCCACTGACGCAGCGTGCTGACGCGGACTCCATCGAGGAGGTGCTGGCCACCAAAGTCCACGCGGCTGGCGGCCAGCCTGCCTATCCATTGAGCAGGGGCTTGCGGCGCCTGTAGCCATGCAACCGATGCATCACCTTGGGCGTAGCCGGTAGTTGCGCCGTGCGCAGTGGCACGGGTACGCATTTCTGCGGATGCCAGCCAGAGCTGCTCACCCACGGGTTTGATGCCTTGCCATTGCAGGCTGCCCAGCCATGCACCGCCGCCCTGGGGGCGGTTAGCTTCAGCCAAGGGCAGGGTCACAGGGCCTTGCGGAAAGGTAAGGGTAAGCTGGCGGCCGGGGCGTTGTTCAGGTTGCTGTCCAGCGCCATGGCACTACTAAGCGCCCAGCGATGCTGCCAGGCCTGAGGGTTGAGTGCCGCCAGTTCGTTGCCAAGCAAAGGGCGCAGGTAGGCAGGCAGGTCAGCGCGTGCCTGCAGCTGCCGCAGCAGACCGGCCGCCGAGTCGGCGTCGCCCACAGACATCAGTGCCTCGGCGTAGTCCAACTGAGCGCCAGGCAGGTCGGGGTCGATCAGCAGAGCACGCTCAAGGGCCTCGGCTGCGGCTGCGTAGGATTGCTGGGCCAGCAGAGCAGCACCACGCCAGGCATGAAAAGGAGCATTGCGCAGGCATAAGGGCGCAGCAGCATCCAGCGTTACGACCAAACCCTGCAAAGCGGCAGGATCGGAAGGCAGTGGGTATTGGGGGTGGACGGGGCAAGCGGCCAGCGCGAGGCCGGGTGTATTAGCGCCCGGGGCAACTCGTGCCATGTTCTGCTCGGTGTGCGGATCGGCCCATGCCCCCAGAGGCATGGCGAACGCAAGCACTGCGCCCACACATGGCCGCGCTGCCCGCTGACCAAGATGTAGCAGAACTCTCAAGCCGCGAAGTTTTGTTGTCGGTGAAGGTACAGAAGTGTACGCTGCTCGGCCGCCCCGCCCGGCTGCAGCAGGTGCCGCAAGGTGTACACATGGCCGGGGCGCAATAAGCCTTGAAGCAAAAAGCTACCCAGAGGCTTGATCGCCAAGTGCTCGGATTCGTCTTGCACACCCAGGCGCTGAGCCAAGCCCTGGCCCATGAGCAGGGGATAGGCCAGATCGGGAGTCAGGGCGCGCAGGCGCAGCGCGATGGTGACGGTCTGGCCCAACACGGTGTGCACGCGCCGCCCTGCAGGGCCGAAAGAGCCGATCATGACAGCTCCGCTTTCGAGTCCTACGCCAAGACCCAGTGGCTCAAGCCCCAAACCTTGGGTGTTTGGCAATTGCTCGGTACAGCGCTGCCAAAGCTCACGTGCTGCAGCCAGTGCGGCCAGGGCGTGATCCGCGCAGGGACGCTCGCCATTGAAGACGGCCAGCAGGCTGTCGCCCACCATTTCTTCAACCATACCGCCGTGCGCCTCGATGATGGCACTGGCGGTGGTGAAGAACTGGTGCAGTACTTGGGCGGCGTCTTCAGGCTCACAGGCTTCGCAGTAGCGAGAGAAGTTTTGCAGATCAGCCGACAGTACGGTCACTTCGCAACGGCGCGCCTGAATCTCGCCCGAGGGCTCGCTGAGCGCAATTTGTTGGGCCACCGGGGCAGACACGTAGCTAGCAAGGTTCTGGTAGATGCGCTTTTTCTCGGCCAGGCTGCGCGCCTGCTCGCCGAAAGCCAGCAGGGCACCAGCCAGCACAATGGCGAGCGCGGCATCCGTCCAACCAACAAAAGCACCTTGAGCCACGAGCACCCAAGCGTGCAACCCGTAGGCCATCACCGCAGCGCAGGCGGCTGCCAACGGCAACAGCAGCACGCGCTGACGGCGCTGCAGAGGTGCCCCCCCGGCTAGCGCCAGCATGCCAAGCACGGCTAGCGCCGTGTAAATGCCCTGCAACCAGGGTGCAGCGCGCGGAGTAAACGGCACAGCAGCGTCAAGCAAACCCACCAGCAACTGCAAGTGAACCTCTGCACCGCTCACAGCACCACCGAGGGCCGTTGGCACAACATCTGCCAGACCAAATGCCGATGCACCCACGACCACCCAGGCACCATTCAGCAGACCTGGTTCAACCTTGCCACGAAGTACATCCACCGCAGACACAGACACCATGGCAGAGCGTGCCACACCGTAGGGCACGCGGATCTGGCCTTGCGCATCTACCCCCACCTTGAGACCCGGCAGGCTGGGCAGCTCAATGGTCCAGGCGGGGCCCCAGAGACCCTGCCCGGGTTGCATGCGCATGGGCACTCCAGAGCCCCCCAAGGCCGCCACACCAGCCAGGGCCAGGGCGGGATAACTGCGCTCATCCATACAAGCAAGTGCCGCCATGCGGCGTACAGCACCGTCTGGGTCGAGCGTGGGGGTGATATGCCCCGCCAGCGCATGCAGCCCAGGGGTGTTGGCAACATAGCCTTGTGCGGGCACAGCAGGCGCTTGGCAGCCAATTCCAGGGAGTGCGCCGCCAAGCTCTCCAGACCGCAGGTGGCTTTCATTGCGCAGGGCAAACACCTGGGAAAGCACGGAAGGTGACTCACTGCTGCGCGCCGCCAATGCACGAGAGAGCTGGGCACTGCCCGGGCGTTCGTCGGGGAACACCACGTCAAACAGCTTGAGACCGACTCCCTGTGCATCGAGCTTTTGCGTCAGTTCGGCAATCGTCTGCCGCGACCAAGGCCAGGGCCCGATTTCGGCCAAACTGGCGTCGTCAATATCTACCAACACCACACGCCGCTCAGGCTGGGTGCTGGCGGTGATACGCCAGACGCGATCGCTGGACTGCTCTTCCAGCTGGCGCAGGCCAGGAGCTACCCATGGCAGCAAGGCGGCGAACAGCAGTGCTGCCAACACCAAAGCGACACAACGTGCCAACCAGGGGCGCTTGAACCATAGGGCAGAGAGCCCTCGCATCATCGCCCCCACAGGGTAATACCTGAAAGCATGCCACCGGCAGCGGCCTTTTCGAACAAATAGCCGGCAGTCCGCGCATCAAGGGCAACGGCACCAGCCACCGCCTGCGTTGAACTGCGACTGTTGAACAGGCCGTCTTCACGCAGGAATCCCGCCGCCTGCAGGCTGGCAGGGCCAGTAGCCGCCGAAGTGAGGTTCAGGGCCGTGCTGAATTGGCGCGCTGCAAAATCCAGGGTCAGGGAGCCCCCCAATACCTGTGCTGGCTGCACCTGCGCACCAGCGCTAGTGAATTGCGCCTGCGACTGCTGTAGCACAAAGCTGGCGCTCCCGAGGCTTTGGGCCAGGAAGGCTGGCCCATTTTCCGCACGATAGAGTGCATAGTCGTTGTTGCCCACGGTAACCACGCGCCCTAGCCGAGCCTGATCGCGGGTAACGCTGATATCCGATACCCGCACAGCAGCACTCCACCGCCCCCAGGCCAGTTGAGGGGGCGCAGGGGGCTGCACCGGCACCACAGGTTCCGAGGGCTGCACCGGCACCACAGGCTCCGAGGGCTGCACCGGCACCGGGCCGACAGCCACATCCCGCTCACCTGCTCCGCTCACTGCACCTCGCACCATGACAGCGACGACAGCCTCCTCTCCCATGCCGTTGTGAGCTGCGAGGTCGCGGGCCGCAAGGCCGTCGCCAGCACTGGGCCGCGCATCGGCTACGGCAGTGGGCTTGATAGAGGGGAGCAAAGAGTTAATGGGCTTGATCTGGGGTTGAGCAAAGTTATCCCGAAACTCCAGCAACATGTCCCCCATGCCGGCAGTCAGGAGTTTTGCCGTAACAGAGCCGCAAGGGTCTATGGCCTGCGGCTGACAACCCTCACCAAAGGGGGCCATTACGATGGCGCCCTGGTTAACATAGGCCTGCGTCTGCCCTTCGCCAGCGCGCACGACGAAGTCCGTACCGCGGACACCAATGGCAACCAGAGGGGTGTTGAGACGAAATCGCTCACGCGCACCCTCTGCTGCAGCGCCCGAGATAGCCCGAGCCACGCCGCGGTCGAGCCGAAAACGTACAAGAGACTGCTCAATCTGCACAGGGTTGTATTGGTAATCTTCGACCACAAGTCGGCTGGTGGGACGCACGCTCACCAGCGCGCCGTCAACAAACCGGATGTGCACATGCCCACCTTCGGCTGTTTCCACACGATCGCCGGCATGGACGCTTGCACCTCGGCGCACGGCCGTGGCAGTTCCGTCGGCGCCGACGATCATCGCTTTGCCCACAGTGAGTGTGACTTCCCCCACAGCATCGACCACACCAGGCCGCGCATGGGCTGGCACCACCGCACCCACCATCACTGTGCCGACCAAGAGCCCAGCGCATGCGATTGCAAAAGAGGGTGAAAGTTTTGTCACGGTTATCACAAAGAAGACTGGGAATTTGACTGGCATTGTGCACAGACGCCGGGAAATCTTCTGTGAGCACAATCACAAGGCTTGGCACGCGAGAGCCAGGCCAGCGTGTTCCGATGTTGCACAATAAGGATCCTGCATTTCCGCCCTGCCGGCACGTTTCCCCCCAGCCCTGTTGATGCCGCATTCTGTTGCTGTTTTGCAAGAACTCCCTCTGCTGTCCAATCTTCCTCAGGTGACGGTTGCGCACTTGGCGCAGCACGCCACTGAAAGGGCTTTTGCCAAGCGCGAGGTGGTGCTGCAAAAAGGCAGTTCACCCACAGCATTGTGCTTTTTGCTGGAGGGGCGATTGCAGGGACTGGACTTCACGATGGATGATCGCGAAGTCGGTTTGTACTTTGTGAATCCAGGCGACTATTTTGGTGAAGTGGCACTGCTGGACGGGCAACCACAACCTGAGTATGTGACGGCAGTATCGCGCTCGCGCGCCCTGTTCATTCCGCAGGATCTGGTCAAACCTATTCTCTATGCATCGCCCAAAGTGGCTGAGACCTTGTGCACGCGGCTATCAAGCCGGTTGCGCGAGGTTTCGGAGCATCGACGTATCTTAGGGCTGTCCAATCCAGTGCAGCGGGTGTGCGCTCAGTTGCAACTGCTGTGCCGTGATACCGCCCTGACAGGCATTCACGTGCCCAACGTGCCCACCCACCAGGAGCTGGCCATCATGATCAATGTGAGCCGCGAGACGGTTTCCAGGGTGTTTCAACTGTTGCAAGGGCGCGGCATCGTGGAGCGCCAAGGCAATGATCTGCGCGTGGACAATCTCAAACTGCTGAGTGATATCGCTGAAGGCCGGCAATTGCCGACCGCCTGAACCCCCTTGGATTTTTAAAAAATGTTACAGAGCTTGCTTGCACGTTGCCACCCCCTTTTGCTTGTGCGCCACCGCTATCTGGTGCTGCAATTAACGCGGCGTGATGTGCAAGCGCGTTACAAGGGCTCGGTACTGGGCATGGGCTGGGCGCTGCTCTATCCCTTGCTGATTCTGGCGTCTTACACCTTTGTCTTTCGCGAGGTGTTCAAGGCCCGCTGGCCTGGCGGCTCGGACAGCACCCAGGAGTTTGCACTGCAGGTGTTTGCCGGGCTGTTGGTGTTCAATCTGTTTGCCGATGTGCTCAACCGGGCCCCGCGCCTGGTGGTGGACCAGCCCAACCTGGTCAAGCGCGTGGTTTTCCCCCTGGAAGTGCTGCCCTGGGTGACGCTGGGTGGCTCGCTGTTCCATGCGGCCCTGGGAGCGGTGATTTTGCTTGGTGCCAGCGCCTGGAGCGGTACCGGCCTGTCTGCCTGGGCTTTGCTGACGCCGCTGGTTTTTGCCGTGACATTGCCTTTTTTGCTGGGCATTGGCTGGCTGCTGGGCGGACTGGGCGTTTTTCTGCGCGATATCGGGCAGGCCATGGGCCCGGTAGTGACTATGCTGATGTTTCTGTCGCCTGTGCTCTACCCCGCCAAATCGTTGCCTGCGCTGTTTGAAAAGCTGCTGTGGCTGAACCCCCTGACGCTCCCCATCGAGAATTTGCGCCGCGTGGTGCTGCAGGGGCAGGCACCCGACTGGAGCGGCCTGGCGCTCTACACCATGGCCGGGCTGGTGTTTGCAGCACTGTGCTGGCGACTGTTTGAGCGGGTCAAACCGGCGTTTGCCGACGAGGTTTAATGTTCAACGGATGAGAGAAATCATGAGTGATATGCAAAAAAATGGCGTGCAGTTGGAAGACTTCGTGATTGCGACAGATGACGCCGAAGGGTTTGGCCTTCGTGGTGGTGCTCCGTTCGAGCCAGAGGTCTCGCTTGCACTGCGCCAATGCATACAACCGGGCTCCGTGGTATTGGATATTGGAGCGAATGTTGGCTATTTCACGGCCCACATGTCCCAACTGGTAGGCAGCGCAGGGCGGGTACATGCCTTTGAACCAGAGCCGCGCAACTTCAGCCTTCTGAGCAGCAATGTGGCGGCCAACCACCTTCAGAATGTTGTGCTGCACCCGATGGCACTGGGCGACCGTGAAGACACGGGGTGTTGCACCTCAGTGATTTCAGCGGCGGGATGCACCGGCTCTACCCTTCGAATTGCTGCGGCGATGCGACGGTCGATGTGCCGATTCGCCGTTTGGATTCGATGTTCAGTCCTGGGGAAATCTCTGTCATCAAGATCGATGTAGAGGGTTTTGAGCCCTTTGTGCTGTCTGGTGCTCACAAGCTGTTGAACGGCCAGGACGTCAAAATCATCAGTGAGTATTGCCCGCCTGCGATGCTGGAGGCGGGTGCGTCACTGGTGACGTTCCTGGAACAGTTGATCCAGTGGGGGTTTCAAGCGTATGAGCCCGGCGGCGCTCACCTGGAGTGGGCCGTCCTCCTGGAGGACGCACGCAAGTGGGAACAATTCGGACGGGAGCGCCTGTTTGCAGCCTGCAAAGAAAAGTCCAACCCGGAGATTGCGGCTTTTGTCGAACAGCAGGCCGGCCGTTTAGGCTGCACCCGGCCCTATATCGAAAATCTGGTTTTTCGCGCGGCGCGATAGGCACCCCGATGCAATCAAGGCCGGCGCTTGTCAACACGCGCGGCGCAGCAAGCGCATGCCCCTGCGGCACCAGTCCGCAAAAGTCATAGCGCCCCCTGTGACACGCATCGCTGCCAGGGCAGGATGGGCATGCCCTTGAAACATCAATCCGTAAGGGTCGTCGCGCGCCTCCTGCGGAGTGCAGACGCGAAAGCCCTCGGCTGCCAAAACGCTGGCAGGCAGGGTGTAGGTTCGGAACACGTTCAAGGCATTGACGTGTCGGTCATACGCCTGCATGGCAAGCTGTGAGACAAAGCAAGCCATGGCCTTGTGCTTGCACTCCAGCACCGGCGTGATGTCCACCAGCACATTGGGCAGCAGGGGCATGCCCACCTCGTACTGCACCAGGGTGTAACCTGCGCCCAAAGCCTCAAGGGCGTCGATGGCAGCCTCTGCCAGCACGCGGTGATCGGGGTGCACCTCCCACAGGGAGGGTGCAAACACCGTGTCGGCCCCGCTCGCGCGCACCTGAGCCACGATTTCGGCCACCAGCACAGCCCCTGTGGGCAAATGGCGATCCGGGTGGCGGGCAAAGAGTGGCTCGGCGCAGCCCAACACCTGCGCAGCGGCACGGGTTTCTGCCTCGCGGGCTTCGACAACGCCCATGCCGGGCGGAGGCGCACCCCACAGGCTGCCGTCGGTCATCACAAGCGCCCGCACGGGAATACCCGCCTGGGCATATAGCGCCGCACTGCCGCCGCAGCCTATGGTTTCATCGTCGGGATGCGGCGCCAGCACCAGCACGCTGCGGGCGTGCGGCACGGGTAAGGCGGATGCCGCATAGGGGATGTGCTGGCCTTCGGACATCTTGTGAAATTTGCTTAGAGAAAATCGGTATCGCCACCCATGAACCAGAACCTGCCCGCCCAGGGCGGCACAGTGGCCTGACCCGGTGAGGCGTTGACGGGGATCTGGATTTGCGACGGATGCACGCTTTCTGCCTGGGCCGAAAACAGCGCCGCCACGCTGTCGCTGACCAGCGCGGTCACGGGCTTGCCCTTGGTGCCGGCCCATTCGCGCACCGCCAACACGGCGCGCTCGATGCCCTGGTGTGGCCCCACGTAATCGAGCCACTCGCAGTGGGTGGCGTGCTCGCGCAGTGCCATGGCGGCCAGGGGCCTGCCGGTGAAACACTGGCGCAGAACGAGCACAACATACGACTGCGTGGGATGCTGCAAGTAGCGGTAGCGCCAGCGTTCCGCATCGCGCACGGGCAGGTAGAGATCGGGCCAGTCGCGCTGCATGCGGCGCCAGAGCACATCCAGATCGGCGAGGCGGGGTGCCTGCAGCGGTGTACAAGACCACCCCCGATGGCGTTGCGCAGGCAATGGCACCCAGCGCAATTCCATCATGCGTCCGGCCTGTGCATACAGGCCCAGCTTGGCGCCCAGCTTGAAATGCCGCTCGCTGGGAAACCCGAACGCAAAGGCATAGCCATGGCCCGGCCCTACATGGTGGCCAAAGAAATGCGCAGCCGCCTGGTACAGCGCACCCTGGCGGCTGAACACTCCGCGCTCGTCGGGCAGCACCATCACATCGCCGTTCTGTACGGCCTCCAGCCCTTGGCCGGCATGGACGAAGCGGCGCGGCATGCCACCAAAGAAGGCCACCGCCCTGCCCTGCCGGCGCAGCAAGGTGCCACGCAACGCGACGCCCTGGTACTTCCACTCCCATTGCGCGCTGGGCATGGCGTGACCAAAAACGGCCTGGAACAAGGCACGCAATTCGCCATCGCTCTCCGGCAAGGCCGAATGCACCGTCCAGCGTGGCGAGGTGGTGCGACCACCCGCTTCGGGGCTGGGGCTCATGGCGACGGGCTCTGGTGCCCAGGCTGGGCGTGCCAGTGGTGCGGCAGGGTGACGAGCCCCGGCTCGGGCAGGATGTCGTCTACATGCAAAGTGGCGATGGCCAAGGCGTTGTCATAGATGTGCACCGCGTTTTCAGCACCCAAATAAACGCCAACGTGGTACCGACCTTTGCGCAGCGGAATGCGCGGAAAGTCAATGCGTGCCGTGCCTCGGCCTTGGGCGTCACGCTGCAGCAGCACCCCATCGGTGCGCGCAATGGAACAGGTCAGGGCCGTGACGTTTGGAAGGTCAATGGTGACGCCAGCAGTGGGCATGGGCAGCGCGGGGTCAGAGTCGAACTCAATGACGATCTGGAGCGTGGATTCCCCCGGGCGCACCTGCAGCGTTGGCCCCCAGTGTCCATCCACCCCGGTCAGCGCGCGGGTGATGCGGGCATATCCGGGCGTAGCGGTCGTGTCAGGCGCGGTAGCGTCCGGCGCCACCATGTTGGCGGGCATGGCAGCCGGCTCGGTGACCGATACCGCTGCTGGAACGGCGTTGTGCATCGGCTTGACAGCAAAGCTCTCACCCGCCAGAAACATGTCGTACTGGCGCACCACGTCATGCGGCTCGCCAATGGCCTGCAGGCGGCCTTCGTTGAGCCACATGACGCGGGTACAAAACGCCTCGACTTGGTAGAGCGAATGCGAGCAAAACAAGATGGTGGTGCCACGCTCTTTCATGGCGTAGATGCGGTCGAACGACTTGCGGGAAAACTCGCCATCGCCCACGGACAGGGCTTCGTCCACGATCAGGATGTCAGGATCGACGCTGGTGGCCAGCGAAAATGCCAGCCGCACGAACATGCCGCTGGAGTAGGTTTTGACGGGCTGATCAATGAAATGCCCGATGCCCGAAAAATCGATAATGTCGTCCAGCCGGTCCTGCAGTTGTGCGCGGCTGATGCCCAGCAGCGGCCCATTGAGCAGCAGGTTCTCGCGGCCCGAAAAATCGGGGTTAAAACCAGC
>ERZ650312.1996-NODE-1996-length-11377-cov-4.604045_pt1 | contig 11377 bp, 8 predicted proteins | sample MGYA00376248_ERZ650312 | MGnify/ENA primary metagenome ERZ650312 (study PRJEB26733, sample SAMN07839316) | wastewater metagenome | biome: urban; feature: wastewater treatment plant; material: waste water | place: USA: North Carolina | collected 2016-07-28 ... | reverse complement strand
GCGGACACAGTGTTCCGTTTTTGTTTCTATGATGCCGTTTTTATGATGCAAAGCCTGTGCTCCTGCATGCCTTACCAATTCTACCAGATTTTCCTGCAGAATGCACGTATTTTTTCATCCGCCAGTGGAAAACCATTCGAAAAGAAAAGCTTCCGGAAGCCCCACCGGCTAAAACCGGCTTTTTCTGCTCCCGAAAGCCTCTGTTTTTTATACTTCCCCCATCGTCACATCAAACGTCATCTCCGCATACCCTTCGGCGCCTTTCCGCATCGCCGTCACGGTAACCACGTCTCCTGTGCTGTATTTGCCAAGCTGTTCATGGTACTGTTTGATCGTCTCAACCTTGTGCTCCCCGAGTTTTACAATCACATCGTACTCTTTCATGCCCGCCATCATCGCCGGAGAATCGTCTGCGACGCGGCTGATGAGAACGCCTTTTGGAATGCCGGTTTTATCGGAAAGTTCTTCTGTGACATCCTGTCCGCGGATGCCGATATACGCGCGGCTCACGTTGTTGGAAAGATTTTCGATCAGCTTTTTGATCTGGGAAATCGCAATGCCCGTCACCACGTTGTTTCCCTTGGCACTGTAACTCTGCGCAATAATGCCGACGATTTCGCCGTCAAGATTTACCAGAATGCCGCTGCCGTCCGTGCTGCCGAGGATGTCGGTGGTCAGCAGATTGTACTCATTGTCCAGCGCGGAAATCTTGTTCGTAACCGAAGTCACCACACCGTACGCAATCGAATTGCTGTAGCCGACCGGGCTTCCGACAGCCACGACCGGGTCACCCTGGCTGACGAGATACGAACTGCCGAGCGGCGCAACCGCAAGACCGTCCCGTGTTTCCTCATCCAGCTTCGATTCATCCACCTTCACAATCGTAAGGCCGGTGCTCGGATCGTGGCGCTGGTATGTGGCATCCACCATCGTCTCGTCCCAGAAGGTGACCTGAATCCGCTCCACATTTTCCACGATGCGGTATTCCGTCAGAATAAAGAGATCCTGCCCGTTGTCCGCAACAATCAGACCGGAAATCTGCTGCTGGTTTTCATAGTTCTGGTTAAAATAGTCCATCTGATTGGTAATGCCGATGACAGTAACCAGCGCTCGTTTTGGTTTTTCCGTTACTTCCAGCATATCCTGGTAGAGCGCTTCATAATTTTTCAGGCTGCTGTCCTTTTCCTCCGCATCCGTTTCCCCATCGACACTGGAAACCTCGCTGCCCTCCTCCGGCTCTTCGGAAGTGCTGCTTTCCGTTCCCTCTGCCGCTCCGTTCTCCTCTGTGCTTTCGGAAACCGTACTTTCGGATACACTGCTTTCTGAAGTACTGCTATCCACTGTAGAACTGCTGATTTCCGAACCGGAGCCGCTGCTGTCTACCGACGCACTCGCCGAAGATGCGGTAATTGTCTCATCCGGCTCCTGTCCGCTGTTTGGATCCTCATCTCCCGGGATATCCACTTTCGCCGGCGGCTCTTCCCTGGTAACTGCTTCTGCAATCTTTGGCTCTGTCACCGCAAATACCGCGGCCGCAACCAGACCGCCAAGCGCCGCAAGTGCCAGCCATCCGGCAATCAGAAGAACAATCTTTTTCCAGTCGGGCGGCTGCTTTTTGATGCTCTCTTTCATGAATTTGTAAGGTTTTGGGTCATTTTCCATACATTTCTTTCTCCATACATCTGTATTCCATACCGAACTGCTCTGCGCATATGCGCTTCCGCAATCTTCACATATATAAAAAACTTTACCAGATAGATATGAACATTTTATGAAGACTGTTACATTTTTTTCTCATTTGCGCAACATCCTGCATTTTCTCGTTCTTGGGGTTTCTTTCTTTTCTTTTTTAAGGTATAATTGGGGGAGTGGAAAAACCTGTGACCCACATTCCACCTGCGCTCTGTGCTTTCCCGTACAGACGCCAGATCAGATCCGGGCGGTATGTGATAAAAAATACCGCATTATCTGTAAACGATGATGAATTATTAATACGAAAAGGTAAGTATTATGAATCAGAAAGCATTAAAAACGCTCGAATACGACAAAATTATCGAACAACTGGCTTCGTATGCCAGTTCTCCGCTGGGCCGGAAGAAATGTCTGGAGCTCGTTCCTTCTTCTTCCCTCTCCCAGATTACGCGGATGCAGCACGAGACACACGACGCGCTCACCCGGCTCTTTAAAAAAGGCCACATTTCCTTTGGTGATGCCAAAGATATCCGCGGCGCATTAAAGCGTCTCGAAATCGGCAGCTCCATGAACATCACGGAGCTTCTGCAGACCGCCGCACTTCTGGAAAACACGGCACGCGTCAAAGCGTACGGCCGCCGCGAAAATGCGGACCAGACGCCGGACAGCCTCGAAGATCTCTTCGAAACACTGGAGCCTCTGACGCTGCTTTCCACGGAAATCCGCCGCTGTATTCTCTCCGAGGATGAAATCAGCGATGATGCAAGCCCGAATCTACGCCGCATCCGTCGTTCCATCAAATCGTGTGAGGAAAAAATCCACAGCCAGTTAATCTCGCTCGTCAACGGTTCCTACCGCACGTATCTGCAGGATGCCGTCATCACGATGCGCGACGGCCGCTACTGTATCCCGATCAAATCCGAGTACAAAGGCCAGGTTCCTGGCATGGTACATGACCAGTCCTCGACCGGTTCCACCTTCTTTGTCGAGCCGATGGCCGTTGTCAAACTGAACAACGATATCCGTGAGCTGGAAATTGAAGAAGCAAAAGAAATCGAGGTCATCCTCTCTACGTTGAGTGCCCAGGCAGACCTGCACCGCGATGAGATCCGTTACGACCTCGAAAACATGGTAGAGCTTGACTTCATCTTCGCGCGCGCCGCTCTTGCAATGGAGCAGAACGCCAATGAGCCGATCTTCAACACCGAAGGTAAAATCCACCTGCGCAAGGCACGCCACCCGCTGATCAATGCGAAAAAAGTCGTTCCGATTGATCTGTCGCTCGGCGAAGATTTCGACCTTCTGATCGTCACCGGACCGAATACCGGTGGTAAGACGGTTTCCTTAAAGACGGTCGGACTCTTAACACTGATGGGCCAGTCCGGACTTCACATTCCGGCACTCGACCGCTCCTCCCTTTCCGTTTTCGACGAGGTTTACGCCGATATCGGTGATGAGCAGAGCATCGAGCAGTCGTTGAGTACCTTCTCCTCCCACATGACGAATGTGGTTTCCTTCCTCGACAAGGCAGACCGCAATTCCCTCGTCCTGTTCGATGAGCTCGGCGCCGGTACCGACCCGACAGAGGGCGCGGCGCTTGCCATCGCGATCCTCTCTACGCTCCACGAGCGCGGCATCCGCACCATGGCAACGACACACTACAGTGAACTGAAAATCTATGCCTTATCCACACCGGGCGTGGAGAATGCCTGCTGTGAATTCGATGTCGAGACTTTAAGCCCGACATACCGCCTGCTCGTCGGCGTTCCTGGAAAGAGTAATGCGTTTGCGATTTCCAGCAAACTCGGCCTGCCGGACTACATCATCAACAAGGCAAAAGACGAAATCAGCGAGCAGGATGAATCGTTTGAGGACGTTCTGACCACTCTCGAGCAGAACCGGATCACGCTGGAACGCGAAAAAGAAGAGCTTGCCCGCACCCGCGCGGAAGTCGAATCCCTGAAGCAGAGCCTTGCCAAGAATCAGGAACAGATCGACGCAAGAAAAGAAAAGATGATCTCCAATGCAACCGAGGAGGCACAGAGAATTCTCCGCGAGGCGAAGGAATACGCCGACCAGACGATGCGCGATTTCCAGAAATTTGGAAAAGAGAATGTTTCCGTCCGCGAAATGGAGCAGAAACGTACCGCTCTGCGTGAAAAGATGAACAAGCTCGATAAGAAAAAGGCGAAGGAAGTGCCGAAGCGCACCGGAAATCTCCGCCCGCAGGATCTTCATCTCGGCGATGCCGTCAAAGTCTTAAGCATGAATCTCAAAGGTACTGTCAGCACCCGCCCGGATTCGAAGGGAAATCTCTTCGTCCAGATGGGTATCATGCGGACCAAAGTGCATATCTCCGACCTTGTGCTGATCGACGAGGCTGTCATCACCGGCCCGTCCATCTCCCGCACAAGCAGCGGAAAATCGAAGCTTTCCAAGGCTGCCACGATTTCTACCGAGATCAATCTGCTCGGAAAAACGGTGGATGAAGCGGTTGCCGAACTCGACAAATATCTCGATGACGCTTATCTCTCCCATCTGCCGAGTGTCCGCGTTGTCCACGGAAAAGGAACGGGCGCACTGCGGAAAGGCATTCACAATTATCTGCGCCGCCAGAAACACGTAGCGGACTTCCATTTAGCGGAATTTGGCGAGGGCGATGCCGGCGTTACGATTGTTACGTTTAAGAAATAAAAACTCAGGAAAATATGGGACGGAACGCATACTGTATGCGGTTCCGTCCTGTCCCCAGTGAAGGAGAATCTTTTATGGCTTCCAAACAGAAAATTCTGATCGTCGATGACGATAACAATATCGCAGAACTGATTTCTCTCTATCTGACCAAGGAATGCTATGACACAAAAATTGTAAACGATGGAGAAGAGGCTGTCCGGGAGTTTCACTCCTTCCAGCCGAACCTGATTCTGCTCGACCTGATGCTGCCCGGCATGGACGGCTACCAGGTCTGCCGCGAAATCCGGCACGATTCCGATGTTCCGATCATCATGCTCTCGGCAAAGGGCGAGGTGTTCGACAAAGTCCTCGGCCTGGAACTCGGCGCGGATGACTACATCATCAAACCATTTGATTCCAAGGAGCTCGTTGCCCGTGTGAAAGCAGTGCTGCGGAGATTTCAGCCATCACGCACGATCCCGGTGTCCGCGACCGCAGGAAAATGTGTCGAGTACCCGGATCTTATCATCAACCAGACGAACTATTCCGTCATTTACCAGGGCCGCACCGTCGATATGCCGCCGAAGGAACTGGAGCTTCTCTACTTCCTTGCTTCCTCACCAAACCAGGTCTTTACGCGAGAACAGCTCCTCGACCATATCTGGGGCTATGAGTACATCGGCGATACCCGCACGGTAGACGTTCATATCAAACGTCTCCGCGAAAAAATCAAGGACCATGCCTCCTGGGCCATCACGACGGTCTGGGGCATCGGTTACAAGTTTGAGGTTAAAAAATAATGCGACGCACGCTTTACCGGAAATTAATTCTCATTTATGTCATTCTCGCCATTGCCGGCTTTACGCTGATCTCAACGGTCGGCTCCCGCATGGTGGAGGACAGTCTGGTCTCCAGCGCGAGCACCAGTCTGTACCGGGAGGCCACGCAGATCGCTTCCAAACAGGGCGACCTTTATTACCACAGTGAGCGTTCCCTGACGGATCTTTACAATTCGCTCAGTGCACTGGCTTCCTATCACAATTCCCAGATCTGGCTCATCAGCGCAGACGGGGAAATTCTGCTGAACACGGCAGCTGCACTCGATGAGGAAAACCCGGAGATCATCGACGGTTTTGATCCGGTTGCGCTCGGCAGCGAGTATTACAGCACGGGAACGTTTTTCGGCTATTTCGAAGACAAGATGCTGAGCGTCATGGTTCCCGTCACCTCCGATTTCCGGATCAATGGCTATGTCGCCATCCACCTTCCGCTGCAGGACGTCTATCAGCAGAGGGAAAGTCTGCTGGCACGGATTGATTTTCTGTTCCTGCTCGTGTTCGGACTCTCGTTTGTGATTCTGATCTTTTTCTCCCTCGTCGTGTACCGGCCGCTGAAAAAGATCATCAACGGTGCAAAGGAGTATGCCTCCGGCAACCTGACCCACAAAATTGATGTTAAATCTCACGATGAGATGGGGTATCTCGCTTCCACGCTGAACTACATGTCCGGCGAGCTGAACAAGACCGGCGAATACCAGCGGAAATTTGTGGCGAACGTCTCTCACGACTTCCGCTCACCGCTGACCTCGATCAAAGGCTATGTGGAGGCAATCCTCGACGGAACGATTCCGCCGGAAATGCAGGAAAAATATCTGAAAATCGTTCTGTTTGAGACAGAACGGCTGCACAAGCTGACGCAGAGCCTGCTGACGCTGAACGACATCGACGATAAAGGGAATATGCTCGATCTGACCTCGTTTGACATCAACGCCGTCATCAAGGATACCGCCGCTTCGTTTGAGGGAACCTGCACGAAAAAGCGGATTTCCATTTCACTGATCCTCGCATCGCGCACCTTATACGTCTGCGCCGATATGGGAAAAATCCAGCAGGTGCTGTACAATCTCATTGATAATGCAATCAAATTCAGCAACAACGATTCCACCATCACAGTTGAGACAACGGAGAAGCACGGCAAAGTCTTCGTCTCCGTCAAGGACACCGGCTGCGGCATTCCAAAGGCAAGCATCACGAAAATCTGGGAGCGCTTCTACAAGCTCGACGCCTCCCGCGGCAAGGACCGCAAAGGAACGGGACTTGGGCTTTCGATCGTCAAAGAGATCATCACTGCGCATAACCAGAATATCAATGTCATCAGTACAGAGGGCGTTGGTACCGAATTTATCTTTACACTCGCCAAAGGCGAAGCACCAAAATAAGCCCCTCCGCCGAGGGGCTTTTTTGCCAGACATATCAAACTAACTCTGGAGGTAATTTTCACTATGAACCCAAACACCATTGATTCCATCATCAAACAGCTCATTGCATCCCACACCACCATTTCCACCATGGAAAGCTGCACTTCCGGCCTGATCGCCTCCCTGATCACCGACACCGAAGGCGCCTCCGCCATTTTCCCCGGCGGCTACGTCACGTATCTGAACGAAACCAAAGTCCTCGTCGGCGTCGACCCTTCCGTCATCGAAATCCACGGCGTCTACTCCCCCGAATGCGCCGAAGCCATGGCCCGCACAGTACAAGAAAACCTGCACACCGCCATCGCCATCGGAATCACCGGCACAACCGGAAATCTCGACCCCAACAACGCTGACAGCGTACAGGGCGTCGTGTACTTCTGTATTTTATACAAAACCCAAGCCCACACCTTCACCTTCCAGACCAACGTCTCCGGCATGACCCGCCACGAAATCAAACAGCTTTACGCCGAGCAGGTCTTCGCCGAATTGGAAATGATCTTAACTTCTTCCTTATAAAAAGAATGCAGTTCCGTCTACGATCACCAGAGTCCCGTCCGTCTACCTCCACTCATGCGTCCGCAAATGCCCCGCGAGCTGCATATGGTCAAAGTTATTCTGCCGCAGTGCCTCGTACAGTACGATCGCCACGGAATTTGAAAGGTTCAGCGAACGAATATCATTAATCATCGGAATCCGCACCGCCGTCTCCTGATTATTGTACAGAATATCCTCTGGAATCCCCGCGCTTTCCTTTCCGAACATAATATAGTCATCCGGTCCGAAATTCACTTCTGTGTAGCTCTTTTTGGCTTTTGTCGTTGCCATCCAGACCTTTGCACCGGGATGCTGCTGCAAAAAAGCATCCCCCAGCGGTACACCGGGGGCACCACCTTGTGCCGCTTTATAAAACCTTGCTGTATACAAAAAGGAAAGGAAGTTATCACCATGAGAACAGCATTGACCATTGCCGGAAGTGATTCCAGCGGAGGCGCCGGTATCCAGGCAGACATCAAGACCATGACCGCCAACGGCGTTTTTGCCCTGTGCGCAGTCACGGCCCTGACCGCCCAGAACACCACCGGCGTGACCGACATTTTTGACTCGACCCCGCATTTTCTGGCGGAGCAGCTCGACGCAGTGTTTACCGACATCTTCCCCGATGCCGTCAAGATCGGCATGGTATCCTCGGCAGAGCTGATCGAAACGATTGCGGCAAAATTGAAGGAATACGGCGCAAAGCACATCGTCGTGGACCCCGTCATGGTCGCAACATCCGGCGCAAAGCTGTTGCGCGACGACGCCGTGACCGCGCTGTGCGAAAAGCTCCTGCCGCTGGCCGAGGTCCTGACGCCGAACATCCCCGAGGCGGAGATCCTCTCCGGCATGACCATTCAAAACGCCGCCGATATGGAGCGGGCCGCGCAGACCATCAGCGAAAAGTACGGCTGTGCGGTGCTCTGCAAGGGCGGGCACCAGATCAACGACGCCGACGACCTGCTTTGGCGCGACGGCGCGGGTAAGTGGTTCAAGGGACGCCACATCGACAACCCCAACACCCACGGCACCGGCTGCACGCTGTCCAGCGCCATTGCGTCGAATCTCGCGAAGGGCTATGACCTTGACACGTCGGTGGAGCGCGCAAAGGCGTACATCTCCGGCGCGCTGGCCGCTATGCTTGACCTCGGCCACGGCTCCGGCCCGATGAACCACATGTTCGCACTGAAGGGGGATTTTGTCGAATGAAAAAGACCTCTACCTTTCAGAACGGCCTGATCTGGTTCGGCGCGGGCGTCTCGCTGGCCGAGATCCTGACCGGCACCGCCTTTGCGCCGCTGGGTATGGCAAAGGGCTTTGCGGCCATTCTGCTCGGGCATATCATCGGCTGCGCCATGATGCTGCTGGCGGGCCTCATCGGCGGGCGCACGGGCCGCAGCGCTATGGAGACCGTAAAAATGAGCTTCGGCCAGAAGGGCGGCCTGCTGTTTGCGTTCCTGAACGTTTTGCAGCTTGTCGGCTGGACGGCCATCATGATCTATGACGGTGCACTGGCCGTCGGCGGTATTTTTGCGATTGGCCGCTGGGTCTGGTGCCTTGTCATCGGTGCGCTGATTATCGTGTGGATCGCCGTCGGCGTGACCGATTTGGGCTGGATCAACAAAATTACGATGGCTGCTTTGTTTATTCTGACGCTGGTGTTGTGCAAGGTCATCTTCTTCTCCGGCAACGCCATGGTCGGCATTGACGGCGAGAGCCTGACCTTCGGTGCGGCGGTGGAGCTGGCCGTGGCGATGCCGCTGTCCTGGCTGCCGCTCATCAGCGACTACACCCGCGACGCCGAGAAGCCGACCCAGGCGACCTGGGTCAGCGTGCTGGTCTACGGCGCGGTATCCTGCTGGATGTACGTCATCGGCATGGGCGCGGCCATCTTTACCGGCGAGTATGACATTGCCGTCATCATGGTCAAGGCCGGGCTCGGCATTGCCGCGCTGATCATTCTGGTTTTCTCCACGGTCACGACGACCTTCCTCGATGCGTGGAGCGCGGGCATCTCTGCCGAGAGCCTGTCCGCAAAGCTCAACGGCAAAAAGACCGCCATTGCCGTGACGGTCATCGGCACGGCGGCGGCCATCCTTTTCCCGATGGACGACATCACGGGCTTTCTGTACCTGATCGGCTCGGTGTTCGCGCCGATGATCGCCGTGCAGATCGCAGACCACTTTATTTTGCACCGGGACCGCTTTGCCGTGGCTGCCGACGCGCGCAACCTTGTTATCTGGCTCGTGGGCTTTATCGCCTACCGCCTGCTGATGGGCGTTGACACGCCGGTGGGCTACACGCTGCCCGACATGGTGCTGACCGTGGTGCTGTGCCTGCTGGCCGAAAAAGCAAAACCTACCAAGCAAATGTAAAAGTGTAAACCAACGAGGCGGAGATAACGACGCCTGCGTAAAAGCGCGAAGGACGCGCTGTAAACAGCAAAATAGCACCCTGTATTTTGCGAAACCTGTCCTGTTTTGGAGCACGGGCGGCAGCTATAATGGTAGCATCATCAGCAAGAAAACCCGCTGATGACGACCCTTATCGCTGCCGCTTTTTTTGCGGCCCAATGTGTTCTGAAGGAGGAACAAGAGTATGGGATTCATTATTGCTGCCGCTGTTGCCGCGGCCGTCATTGCCTTCTGCTTTCTCTGCTACAAGAAGGCCCCGCCGACCCAGGCCATCGTCGTGACAGGCTTCGGCCTCTCCCGCCCGAAGGTCGTCTGCGGGCGCGGCGTCTTTGTGCTGCCCATTGTGCAGCGCGCAGACCGCCTGAACATGCGCCTGTTGAAAATCGACGTGAAAACGCCGGAAACGGGCGTTAAAACCAAGGAGGGCGTCTCCCTCTGGCTCGACAGCGTCGTCACCGTCCAGGTCTACAGCGAGAACTCCACCGTCTCGGACGAGGAGGTCCGCAACGCCGGATATGACGACATCCGCAAGTACATCAATTCCCGCCAGCAGGCCGCGATCTCGAACTTCCTCGGCATGGACGAGGCGCACATCAATGAAAAGATCAACGATGTGCTGCAGGGCAACCTGCGTGAGATCGTGTCCGAGATGACCGTGGACCAGATCCTGACAAACCGCAAGCAGATGGCCGTCAGCGTCGTGGAGAACGCACGCCCCGACCTGGCCAAGATGGGCTTGGAGGTCGTGACCTTCAACGTGCAGGACGTCAAGGACGCCGTGGACGCCATGGGCCACAACCACGGCGTTATTGAAGCCATCGGCGTCGAGCAGGAGGAGCTTGTGAAAAAGCGTGCCTCCATCGCCAAGGCCGAGGCCGAGCGCGACGTCTCCTGCGCGAAGGCTGCCGCCGCCATGGCCGCGAACGAGAAGGAGATCGAGGCCCAGACCGCCATTGCCCAGCGCAACAACGAGCTGGAGCTGGCAAAGTCCAAGCTGAAGGCCGAGGCTGACAAGGCCGCCGCCGACGCGAACGCCGCCGGTATGATCCAGACGAACCTGCGCGCCAAGGAGGTCAAGGAGTCCGAGGCCGATGCCGAGATCGCCCGCCAGAAGAAGATGGTCGACCTGGCCGCCCAGGAGGCCGAGGTCCAGCAGCGCAAGCTGGATGCCGAGGTCCGCAAGCAGGCCGACGCCGAGCTGTACCGCCGCCAGAAGGAGGCCGAGGCCCAGAAGTATGAGGCCGAGCGTGCCGCCGAGGCCGCGAAGTTTGCCAAGCAGCAGGAGGCCGAGGGCATCGCGCTGGTCGGCAAGGCCGAGGCGGAGGCCATCCGCCAGAAGGGCCTGGCAGAGGCCGAAGCGATGAAGCAGAAGGCCGAAGCCTACAAGCAGTACAACGACGCCGCTGTGGCCGAAATGATGATCAAGGTCCTGCCTGAAATTGCCAGAAGTGTCGCGCAGCCCCTGTCCAGCATCGACAAGGTGTCCATCATCGGCGGCGATGCGTCCGGCGTGTCGGGTGTCTCCGGCAATGTGCCGGTGCTGATGGCCCAGACGATGGAGGCCATGAAGGAGGCCACCGGCATCGACATGCGCGACATTGTCCGCGCCAACAGCATCGAGGCCAAGACGGACCGGAACATTACGATCAAGACCGAGGACGAGGAATAAACGGGAAGCAGAGCGGTAGGGGCCGCACACGTGCGGCCCGCAGCTTACCGAAAGGCGCTTGTATTCCTTACACAGCCGGGCCGGGCATGCCCGGCCCCTACTGAGCAATAAAAGAAACGGGATGTCCCTTTTTGCAGG
>ERZ650312.1994-NODE-1994-length-11379-cov-10.862063_pt1 | contig 11379 bp, 10 predicted proteins | sample MGYA00376248_ERZ650312 | MGnify/ENA primary metagenome ERZ650312 (study PRJEB26733, sample SAMN07839316) | wastewater metagenome | biome: urban; feature: wastewater treatment plant; material: waste water | place: USA: North Carolina | collected 2016-07-28 ... | reverse complement strand
TGGCATTACGCGGTGATGGTCAGCATCATATTTCACTGGATAAAGTGATCGCCACTATGCGTGATACCGGTAAAGATATGCTGGATAAATACAAAGAAACCTCACGTGGTGGTTTGGCGATCAATATCACAGAGTGTTGATTTATTTTCTATTCTGCTCATTTCATCTGATCCGGCAGTGATTGGCTGCCGGATGTTCTCTCTTGCATTCCCACAACACCCGCTTTTTATGTGATTCAATCAGCGCTTATTTAATTCGATCTCAGTCACAAAGCGTAATAAGTGTTACAAAAATCCAGTTTAGGCATGGTTTTTCCAATATCGTCTACCTTGCAGACTGGAATAATGTGCCGCCTGTAACTGTAATAAGATCACCCGCCTACAGAATGGAATCAGAGATGAAAGAACATCTGCAGCGATACAAACAGTATCTGCTTACCGGCGTGTCGCATGTTATCCCGTTCATTGCCAGCGGCGGGATCTTGATGGCGCTGGCGATCGCGTTTGCCCCCATGACGGCGCAAGGACCGAGTTTTGATAGCTCGCCGGTGCTTAAACTGATTGTAGATATTGGTAATTCGGCTTTTACCTTACTGCTGCCTGTTCTGGCCGGTTATATCGCCTATGCGCGCGCCGGTAAACCGGCATTGGTGGCGGGTATGTTGGGCGGGCAGATCTCGTTAACCATTCATGCCGGTTTTCTGGGCGCATTAGTCGCCGGGTTACTGGCCGGTTGGGTGGTTGATGTACTGAAAAAAATGCCGGTACCGAAATCATTAAAGCCGCTGATGCCGATTTTGATCATTCCGATTTTTTCAGCGTTGATTATTGGCGCCCTGATGTTTGAAGTAGTCGGTGTGCCGATCGCCAATCTGATGGTTTTTCTGGCGGAATGGCTGAAAACTATGGGTACAGCCAATGCGGTGGTGTTAGGAGCATTACTCGGTGCCATGATTGCATTTGATATGGGCGGCCCCATCAATAAAACGGCTTTTTTCTTTGGCTCGGCCATGATTGCAGAAGGCAACCCTACCATCATGGGCGCGGTAGCGACAGCCATATGTATTCCCCCTTTAGGCTTGGGGCTGGCGACGAAATTGAATAAAAAACTGTGGTCTAGTCAGGAACAAGAGGCAGGTTCGGCGGCGCTGGCAATGGGTTGTATTGGCATCACTGAAGGGGCGATCCCGTTTGCGGCGGCTGATCCGCTGCGGGTGATCCCGACTATCTGTTTTGGTTCGGCGGTCGGTAGTGTGCTTGCCATGTTATCGGGCGTGGCTGACCACGCACCACACGGTGGGCCGATTGTGTTGCCGGTGATTGATAACCGTTTGATGTATTTAGTGTCTATCGCTGTCGGTGTCATGGTGACGGCGTTATTGATCAATTTTCTGAAAGCACGTTCAGGCCAGCATGTCGAAGTGGCATCGTCTGAAAGTGTCTGATCCCGGAGTATTTAAACATGAAAATTGTTGCAGTCACGGCTTGCCCGACGGGTATTGCGCATACCTATATGGCCGCAGAGAAATTACTCGCGACAGCGAAAGAGTTGGGGCATGACATTAAGGTCGAAACACAAGGTGCGATGGGGATCGAAAACGAACTCACCCTGCATGATATTCGGGCGGCAGAGGTGGTGTTGATGGCGATCGATATTGTCATCGAAGGGGAAGAACGTTTTGACGGTATGCGTGTTATCAAAGTGCCGATCCAGGATGCGCTGAAAGATCCGAAAGCGGTATTTAAGCGACTGGAAGCCTGATCGCCGGTTTTCGGGCTGACCAGAGAGCACACTATGCCTAACTATAAGATCGAATATCGCTGCTTATTACCTCATGGTTTGCATGCGCGCCCCGCGACGCAGCTAGAGGCGGTGTGTCAGCGTTTTTCGGCCAGTATCGAATGGTGCAACCGGCGTAACGGCCGCTGCGCAAATGCAAAAAGTGTGTTGGCGTTACTGAGTACCGATACCTTGTACCACGATGTGTGCGACATTGTGGTCTCTGGCCATGATGCACAACGTGCGGCGCATTCATTACGTCATTTCTTACGTTATGAATTAAATGAGCAAGACGATAGCGCGGTCGGGCAAAACAGTTTTGTGGTGCCGCGCAACCTGCGAGCCAGTCATAGCCTGATCTTTCCGGGCCTCGCGGCGAATGCCGGATTTGCCCGTGGTCAGCTGGTGCTGTTTGACGCGCCAGAACCGAGCTTACCGGTCGATTTAGCGGTGGAAGAGGCTAACGAACAACAACGGTTGTTACAGTCAGCGCTAGCACAGTTACAACAACAACTCACCGCACAACACCGGCAAGCCAGCGCACAGACTGCACAGATATTGCGGGCGCATTTGTCGCTGCTGAGTGACATTACTTTTCAGCAAAAATTATCGGCGCTACTGAGCGATTCGCCAACGCTGGCGCATGCCATCATGCAACTACAGCGAGACTATCAGACGCAATTTATGGCATCTGACAGCCCTTATTTGCAGGAACGGGAATTGGATCTGCGCGATCTGTGTCAGCAATTGCTGGCATTGATTTATCCGACATGGGCCAAGGCGAAAACATTACAGCTACACACTGCCAGCGTAGTGCTGGCCGATGAGTTGACGCCTAGCCAGTTTTTATCGCTCGATCGACAGCATTTACAGGCGTTATTACTTACCCATGCGGCGCGTACCTCACATACGGTGATCTTGGCCCGCGCAGCCGGAATGCCGGTGCTGACCGGTATGTATGATAGCCGTCTGACTCAGGCTGCTGGGCAAATGGTGTGGGTTGATGCCAATGCGGGGTTTTGTCTGTTACAACCCGACGCTGTGGCGGAACGTTATTATGCGTTGGATGAGCAGATCAAACTAAAGCGGCTACACCAATTACAAATGCGTAGCCAGGCGCCGGGCGTTAGTGGTGATGGTCAACGATTAGAGATTGCTGCCAATATTGCTTCGGCGTCAGATGCGCTGCTCGCGTTTCAATCTGGCGCGGAAGGCATCGGTCTGTTTCGCACGGAAATGCTGTTTATGGATCGCGAGCAACCGCCGGATGAAGAAGAGCAGCATCAGGCCTATGCTGCGGTATTAACGGCAGCAGCCGGTAAGCCGGTGATCATTCGTACCTTCGATATTGGTGGCGACAAACCGGTGGCTTATCTGCCAGCAATAGCAGAAACCAACCCATATCTTGGTTTACGCGGCATCCGTCTTTACCCTTATCAGGAAACCTTATTTCGTACTCAGCTTCGTGCACTATTGCGAGCAGCCGTGCATGGCCCGTTAAAAGTCATGTTGCCGATGGTGTTACAACCCGAAGAAGTCATCTGGGCGCGGCAGTTAATTGCTGAGGAACAGGCCGTTTTACAGACGGCAGATATTCCGCATGCGCAATTTTCCCTCGGGATCATGCTGGAGATCCCCGCTGCCGCATTACAAATCAGCGCCTTTTGTCCGCTGGTCGATTTCTTCAGTATTGGCAGTAACGATCTCACGCAATATTTACTGGCCGTCGATCGCAATAACCCGCAGGTCGCGCGTTATTACCAAAGTGCACATCCAGCGTTATGGATCTTATTGCGGCAAATGGTCTTGCAGGCGCAGCAACACGGTCGCTGGATCGGCTTATGTGGCGAATTAGCCAGTGATCGACGCTTCCTGCCGTTATTGCTGGGCTTAGGGCTGGATGAACTGAGTCTGGCCACACCACAGATTGCCGAAACGAAGGCGTTATTATCGCAACTGAATGCCGGGCAATGTCGTGAATTACTGGCCAAGATCTGTGAATGTGCCAACAGTGAGCAGGTGTTGGCGAGCTTAAATACTGGCTCGGTGACCGAAGTGCGTTCCATGCTGAGTGAAGAGTGCATGACCTTACAGGCCGATTGGCGCAATAAAGCCGAAGTGCTGAAAGGGATGGTGGACACACTGTGGCTGGCAGGGCGAACGCAGCAACCGTTACAGTTAGAAGAAACGCTCTGGCAGCGCGAAGAGGCTTATTCGACCGGGCTGGGGCATGGCATTGCTATCCCACATGCAAAAACCGATGCTATTGAGCATTCGGCGATCAGCATTGCCCGATTAACCCATCCGGTGGATTGGGGCTCGTTAGATGGCCAGCCGGTCGATTTAGTGATCATGCTGACGTTGAATGCGCAGCAAGGCGCTGATGAACATCTGCGAATTTTTTCACGCTTAGCCCGTCGCATGATGTATGACGAATTCCGGCAACAATTGCGTCAGGCACTTACTGCGGCTGCGCTGTGTGCGTTGCTTCAACAAGAATTGGAGATGTAATACTTTCCTTTTAATGTGCGTGCTTTTTAATGTATGTTTTTTGGCGGATTGTTCGATCGGCTATTTTTCCAAACGATATTCAGTGGGTGTGCGACCGGTCTTTTTCTTAAATACCCGGCAAAAATAGTTGGTGTCCCGAAAACCACAGCGATGCGCGATCTCTTCTAAATGCATTGGGTAACGGCGCAGCATAAATTTAGCGCGGTCGATGCGCACATACACCATGTAGTCGGCAAAATTCATGTGGCCTTGCTGGCGGAACAAACGGGAGAGGTGGTTGGGGCTGATATTAAACCGATCTGCCACCGAGTCGCGGTTGATGGCTTTATGAAAATTTTCCTGCACGTAGATACAGATCCGCTGAAACACACTGTGCGCGCGCTGGTATTTATCCGGCAGTGGCTGGCGCAATAATTCCTGCGTAAAGGTCAGCACGGTCATCAACTGCAATTGCAGGCTGCGTGGCGCTTCAAGTTCTGATTGTTGCAGATCACTCAGTGCCTGTAACATGCTGTGCACCGGGCTTTTTGCCGACAGCGGATAACTGTGTTTTTGTACGTCGATAAAACTCTGCTGCTGTTGGCTCCAATTGACCAGACTTAAACCTAACTGGCGGCGGCCAAATAACAGGCTTAATACGCAGACATCTTCCTGCCACAGCGGTTTATTCCAGCAGTTGGCGGGCACAAACAAAAATTGGCCTGTGGTCAGCCGACGCTCAATTTTATCGCCATGACTGTCGCACAGCACGTTTTGATAATTGCCGGATAACACCCATTCCAGCCGCGGGAAGGTGACCTGAAAAGCATACAGTGGTGGCAGGCACGTGTCGTAGGCATAGACTAATTGATGTGTATGTTCCGAGAGTTCCTCTTCGGTGACGGCACTAAATATATCCTGAAATACCTGCTGCATGATCTATTCTCAAATAAGGTCGTACATATTGTAACGCAACCAATTTTCTGTGCATTGCGTCTTGTCAGAGAAAGTTATATCGTTGCGGCGATTATTGAGGTTGGCTGATTCACAAATTAATCAACTGTAATCAATGTCAGTATTGCCGTGGTGACACCGTGTTTTTGCATTCATGGTGTAATGACAACAATGATGTAAGGGAAGGGCTCGTATGAAATCTAAATTAGGTGTGTTTTTGAGTGTTGTTTCTGCAATGTTCGTTGTTTCGGGTTGTGCTGACAACTATTCAGGCAATACCTATCAGTCGAATCGTGCAGGCATCGTACAAAACGTCAGTTATGGTACTGTAACCAACATCCGTCAGGTTAATATTCAGGACGATAGCAGCAATATGCCAATTGGCGCGGTTGCTGGTGCGGTTGTGGGTGGTCTGTTAGGTCATACTGTTGGCGGTGGTACCGGTAAGAAACTGGCTACCGTGGGTGGTGTGGTTGCTGGTGGTCTGGCGGGTAACGCCATTCAGAATCAGACTGGCAAAACTACAGGTATGGAAGTCGAAATTCGTCTGGATAATGGCCAGACTATCGCCGTCGTACAAAAAATGGATCCTAATTTCCAGATCGGTTCCCGCGTTCGTTTAGTGGATGCTGGTGGCCGTACTACTGCATCACTGGTTAGCAATGTGAACTCTGGCTATGCAGCCCCAGTTGTTCAGCAAGGTTATGCGCCAGTTCAGTAATTTTCTTATCTGCTGATATTTAAACCCGCCAACTGTAGATAACAATTGGCGGGTTTTGTTTTATGACATCCCCGGCAACCAGGCGGCACCGCGTACGCCACTGCTATCGCCGTGTCTGGCTTTGACTATCTGGGTGTTGCAGTGATCAGAAAATACATAAGGCAATACCGCTGCCGGTAGATCCTGATATAACGATGCAACATTTGATAATCCACCACCTAACACAATGACATGTGGATCAATCAGGTTGATCACGCTGGCCAGACTGCGCCCCAAGGCATCCAGCAGATGCTGGTAATGCAATTCTGCTCGCACATCTCCTTCCTGTTTGGCCGCCATGATCTGTGCCGAATCCAGTTGTGTATTGTGTTGTTGGTTAAAGCGCGAAGCAAAACCGGTCCCGGACACAAAACGTTCCAAGCAGTTACTCCGGCCACAATAACAAGGCTGTGACAGGCCATCTTTTTCTGGCTGATAACCTGGTAACGAGTTATGTCCCCACTCACCGGCAATGGCATTCGGGCCACTGAGTAGCTGTTTATTGACGACGACTCCGCCACCACAACCGGTGCCTAAGATGGCGCCAAACACTGTTTTGCCTTCTTTGCCTGCACCATCGACCGCTTCGGATAACGCAAAACAATCGGCATCATTGGCGAGTGCCACCGGCTGATTTAATCGCTGTTCCAGATCGGCCTGCAAATCTTCGCCGTTTAAGATCAGAATATTGGAATTTTTGATCCGGCCGGTATCCGGGCTGATGGCGCCGGGTAAACCGATGCCCACTGAAAACGGTTGTTTAAACTCAAGCCGATATTGTGTGACTAAGGTGGTAACCCCAGACAGAAAATCAGCATAGTGCTGATTGGGGGTAGGTATACGCTGACGTAACAGGCACTGGCCTTGTTCATCCAGCAGTTGAGCTTCGATCTTGGTGCCACCAATATCCAGACCTAATCGCAACATATTGTTCTCCGGTTCAATACGCCTGAAAAAGCGGTACTCCGGCGGGAATAACACCGGAGTACCGAAAGACGCACAGTCAGTCGTTACGGTCTGACGGCATTCTGTCTGTAAACATCCACCAGTTCGGTGATCAGCTCTTTGGCCAAAATTGAGGTCATCAGATGATCTTGTGCATGCACCATCACCAATGTCATTTTGGTTTTGCCTTCACCTTCATCGGCTTCAATCAGCTGAGTCTGTACCGCATGCGCTTCACGGGCATAGGTATTGGCTTCTTTTAACAGCGAATCGGCTTCCACAAACTGCCCTTGTTTGGCCTGATGTAAGGCTTCAAAACAGAGGCTGCGGGACTGACCGGCATTGACGATGATGCCCATGACTGCTTCTTCTAAATCCATCATTTTTATTCCTTAAAAACCGTTATTGCGGGAGACATCGGCGAACCATTCGCCACTCTTTTTCACCGTGCGTTTCTGCGTCGCCAGATCGAGTTGCACAAAACCGTAGCGGTTTTTGTAGGCGTTGCTCCACGACCAGTTATCGATAAAGGTCCACAGGTGATAGCCCTTACAGGCACAGTTTTCGCTGATGCCACGGTGTAACCATTGCAGGTGGTTGCGGATAAAATCGATGCGATATGCATCCTGGATCTGACCATCAACGAGGAATTTTTCTTCCCCTTCCACACCCATACCGTTCTCCGAAATGTAAGAAGGAATGTTGCCGTAGTTGTCGCGCAGGTTGGTCAGAATGTCGTAGATGCCTTTTTCGTAGATCTCCCAACCGCGGTGCGGGTTCATCTTGCGGCCCGGCATTTCGTAATAATCGAAGAACCATTCCGGCATAAATGGGCTACCCGGATTCACCGCATTGGCGCGGGCTTTCACACGGCGTGGCTGGTAATAATTCACCCCCAGTAAATCGACTTTGCCTTGTGCCAGTAATTCCGCATCACCGGCTTCACAGTGCGGCAACTGATCATATTGTTCGAGCAGTTCAACTAATTCCGCCGGGTATTCGCCTTTCACTGCCGGATCAAGAAAGCTGCGGTTAAAGAACAGATCAGCAATTTTCGACGCCTGTAAATCAGCCGGATGTTGCGAGCGCGGGTAAGACGGCGTCAGGTTTAGCACGATGCCGATCTGACCTTCCAGTTGTAGTGCGCGGTAGCGTTGTACGGCTTTGGCGTGCGCCAGCATGGTGTGATAAGCGACGGTCGCGGCACGACGGAAATCGACCACGTTCGGGTAATGGAAGTCATACAGATAACCACCTTCCACCGGCACGATCGGCTCATTGAAGGTGAACCAGAATTTCACTTTGCCGCCAAACAGACGGAAACAGGTTTCCGCAAAATCGGCGTAAGCATCAACCACTTCGCGACTTTCCCAACCGCCTTTTTCCTGCATACACATCGGCATGTCGAAATGGAACAGATTGATAAAAGGCTCAATGCCATTGGCTAACAGCTCATCCAACATGTCGTTATAGAATTTGACTGCCAGCGGATTCACGTCACCAGTACCGTTGGGAATTAAACGCGCCCAAGCAATGGAGGTGCGGAAGGTGTTGTGATTCAGTTGTTTCATCAGCTGAATATCACTGCGGAAATTGTCGTAAAACGTCGAGGTTTCTTGCGGGCCGACCTGATTAAAAAAACGGTTAGGCGATTCATCAAACCACTGATCCCAGATGGTTGGTGATTTGCCATCACGCAGGGTGGCACCTTCAGATTGTGGACCGGACGAGGCGCTGCCCCACCAGAAATTTTCCGGAAATTGGTATTTCATCATTATTATCTCGTTTCAAAACTTAGACGCTATGCAGATAGCGAATACAGACAGAGGGTGCAGATGACAGGGGGGCTGCCATCCGCACGGGGTAACAAGGTTTTATGCCGTCACTGGTTGGCCAGCGTGCGCTTCGGCTGCAGTTTCTTCTTCCTGTTTCAGCAAAGTACGTTCGTACGCTTTCAGGAATGGGTAATACATCACCGCAGACATCGCCATACAGACCAGACACATGATCACCGGGCTAAAGGCCCAGTTGGCCGCCCAGGATGCACCCAGTGGTGCCGGGCTGGTCCACGGTGTCAGTGACACGACGCGAGCCACTAAACCCATGCTGGTGGCAACATAAGCCAGCACTGCATTCACCATCGGCACCAGAATGAACGGCAGGAAGAACACCGGATTCATCACGATTGGGGCACCAAACAGGATCGGTTCGTTGATGTTAAACAGACCGGGTACCACACCCATTTTGCCAATGGTGCGCAGGTGAATGGCTTTACTGCGCAGCAGCAGGAAGGCCAGTGGCAGGGTTGAACCAACACCACCGATCAGCAGATAGTGATCCCAGAAACCTTGCAGATAGATATGGGTTAATTCACCACCGGAAGCCAGTGCTGCTTGGTTTTCCGCCAGATTGGCCATCCAGAATGGGTTCATGATACCGGTGACGATCAGTGCACCGTGAATACCGGCAAACCACAAAACCTGACAGATAAACAAAGAGATCAGAATGGCTGGCAAGCTGTCAGAGGCAGATACCAATGGTTTCACCAGAGACATGATCGCTTGTGGCAGGATCATGCCGGTTTCGCTTTCGATAAACAGATTCAGCGGATGCAGAGTCAGAATGATCACTAAGACTGGGATCAACACTTCAAATGAACGTGCTACACCAGTGGGCACTTGTTCTGGCAGACGGATGGTGATGTTTTTACGTTTCAGGAACGCATACACCTCGGTGGAATAGATCGCACAAATCAGCGCGGTAAAGATCCCCTGGCCCGAGAAATATTGCGTTGAAATAGAACCATCTTTAATGGGGGCCGCGACCAGCAAAAAAGACATCAGTGACAACAAACCGGTGGTGATGGGGTCCAGTTTATAGTGACGACCTAAACTGGCGGCAACACCCACGGAAATGAACAGGGTCATCACACCCATACTGAGTTGGAAAGGCAACAACAGCTGGTTTTGGTAGGTTTTTGCAAAATCGAGCCACGCCCGCGCAAAGCCCCATTTGGTTTCCGGATCAAACGGTGGAAAAATAAATACCAGCATGAAACTACCGACAATCATAAACGGCAGTGCAGCGATAAAACCATCACGGATGGACGTGATGTATTTCTGTTGCCCCAGTTTGGCGGCCAGTGGCGTGACTGTGTCTTCAATCATCGTCACCATTTTGTCATATGCACTCATTGCATCATCCTTTGGCGTAGTGTGTTTACTTGATCAGAGACAGGGCAAAATCCAGCACCTTATCCCCGCGTTGCATGCCGTAATCAGTCATTGCGATAGGTTCTACCGGAACACCGAACGGTTTTGCCCGCGACTGCAGATCTGCGAGCATGTATTTCACCTGCGGCCCAAGTAAAACCACCTGATACTTGGCGACCTGTTCATCAAACTCCGCTGCCCCGAAGGCTTTGATTTCCACGGGCAACTGACGTTTTTCTGCTTCAGCGACCATTTTTTTCACCAGCAAACTGGTCGACATACCCGCTGAACAACACAGCATAATTTTGTTCATTTCCAACTCCTCAACAGCAACTCAACGCAGGCACTATATGCCTGAGGAGACAAATGGGAAACCGGTTACCAGTAGTTTCATAATTCCTTTGTGAATTGGATCACTGTTATGGCGGATCATGGCGTCAGAAATGTGATTCAGCTTGGATCTTCTATGATGTAAGCGGTTGCCACAGGTGTCAGGGATTGCTTTTGGAGGTAAAGACGCTAGTCTGCCAACGGATAAAATGAACGATGAGGCAGCAATGGGTTCCTACTGGATGCAGTTGATGGTGTCGGCGATAGAGCAATGGATGACGCCGCTGGCGCGTTATCTGACGAAAAGCCGCTATCTGGTTGCCCTGCGGGATGGTTTTCAGCTCGCCATGCCGTTTGTCATTGTGGGCAGTATCTGCGTGCCATTGCTATACCCGCCTTTTTTACCTGATAGCACCAATTGGCTGGCGATCATCTGGAATCACGTTTCCATCGACTATCGCGCGGTCTGGTTACCGCCTTATCAAATAACAATGGGCCTGATCTCGCTGCTGGTCTCTTTCGGCGTAGCAGCCAGTTTGGCGAAAAGTTATGGTTTACCTGAGCGGCTTTCAGGTTTAACCGGTTCAGTTAGCTTTATGTTATTGGCGGGTTTTTATCAAAATGGTGGTGTCGATGCCCGTTATCTGGGTGGCATGGGCTTATTTACCGCAATCATCGCTGCTATCTATTCCATTGAAATAATACGTTTTTTCTATCAACGCAACTGGACTATCCGCGTGCCGGATGAAGTGCCCAAGATCACCTCCAGCGGCTTCCTGCTTATCATCCCGTTGTTTTTTATCCTGATCAGTCTGACGTTGTTGAACTTATTGTTACAACAGCATTTTGGTGCCGTATTTCCTGAGTTGGTCGAAAAAATATTCCGCCCAATGATTATTGCGTCTGACA
>ERZ650312.1990-NODE-1990-length-11388-cov-13.977852_pt1 | contig 11388 bp, 7 predicted proteins | sample MGYA00376248_ERZ650312 | MGnify/ENA primary metagenome ERZ650312 (study PRJEB26733, sample SAMN07839316) | wastewater metagenome | biome: urban; feature: wastewater treatment plant; material: waste water | place: USA: North Carolina | collected 2016-07-28 ... | reverse complement strand
GTAGATACCATCTCTCAATTCAAGCCGCAATGGTTATTTTGGCCTGATATTCGCATTGGTTTTTCAACACACCAAAGCAAATCTGTACCAAACGGCGCATTGCTGCACCGATGGTTTGCATTTCTGTTTTATGTCGGGCTTTAAGCCTGTGGTAATGCGCGTTAATATCGGGATTCCACCTTTTGGCCACCACGGCGGCCAGATACAGTTTAGCCCGTATGGTCGAATTGCCCCGCTTGGAGAGCATGGCTTTGCCTTTGTGTTTGCCCGAATCGCGCTTTCGGGGCACTAAGCCCAGATAGGCGGCCATTTGTGAGGCGGATGCGAACTCTTTGCTGTGATACAGCGCCATCATCCGTAGTGAAATAACCTCACCCACTCCGGGTATGCTGCGCAGTAAAGCACGGTCTTTTTTCAAATCAGGATGCTGATCGATATGTTGTTCGATTTCCTGTTTGAGGGTGCTGATTTGTTGTTGCAAACCGGCTTGCATGCTGCTGATGGACTGAATAACCTCTTTGGGTGCACGGCCAAACTCGGCCTTTTCCATGCGGTTGTTTTCACGCTGTAAATCGCTTTCCAGCGCGTCGAGCCGGGCAAGCAGGGCGTTGAGGTGCTTGATGTGGGCCGGCGCCGGTTGCCATTGCCGGGCTTTTTTGTTGAGGATGCGGTCGATGCCGGCTCTGGCTAATGACTGGCTGTCGGATTTATCGGTTTTGTGCAGGCTGTCGTATTTGGCATAGTGGGCGCTGTCGGCAGGATTAAGCAGGTAAACGGCAATGCCTTTTTCATGCAGATGCTCTGCCAATGCTTGGTGGTAAACACCGGTGGCTTCCATAAATACTTTGAGCAGGCTTAAGTCTTCACCGATGTTTTTATACAGCCATTCTGTCAGTTGGTTAAAACCTTCGAGGCGGTTGGGCAATGCTTTGGTTTTGATTTTACCGCTGCCGATGTCTCGAATAAGGGCGCAATCGAATTTGTTTTTGCTGATGTCGATGCCTAATGCTTGGAAGTTCATCATAATCTATCCTTGTTTATTCAGTGTCTTGCGGGCGGTGCCGCGCACTTGGATACCATCCAGATTGTGAGATGAGATGTATGGCAGTGTTGTCTACGCTTCAGTGTCGGGCACTCAGGTCGGATGCAGATTGCTGCCATACGGGTTTAGGAATAATACGCGTTTTATTCCTGGTTTGAGAGATACAAGGTCGGATTCTTGAATCCGACGTTTGGCCAACGGCCAAAGCGATGTGCGTGCCTTGTTCTGCGAACAAGTGTCGGATTCGAGAATCCGACCTACAGGCTATAACAGGTAGGTTGGGTTGCCAAACCCAACGTTTCAGACGGCCTGTGGGCTTGTTGGGTTTTCAACCCAACCTACCCGTTGTGTCACTTTTTTATGCATTCCACTATAGTACGGCAAGGCGAGACAACGAAGTTAGGTTACTTTTTGGATGGGTATAAAATGCTCTGCGCTGCTGAATGCAAGTATATGCAAGACACAAAGGCCGTCTGAAAATTTCTTTCAGACGGCCTTTGTGTGTGTGGCTTGAGATGTTTTAGCGCTGTTGGCAGGCGCGGTAGAAATCGATCAGGCCGTTGGTGGAGCTGTCGTGGTGCAGGGTTTGGTCGCGGTTGAGCTCGGGCTCGATGGCTTTGGCCAGCACTTTACCGTATTCCACACCCCATTGGTCAAATGGGTTGATGCCCCATATCGTGCCTTGCACGAATATTTTGTGTTCATACATCGCTAAGAGCATGCCCAAGTTGAACGGAGTGAGCTCGTCAATCAAAATGCTGTTGCTGGGCTGGTTGCCGGGAAACACTTTTTGCGGCGCCAGCGCGTCGCGCACGGCTTCGGGTAAATCGGCCAGCTCGGCGCGGGCTTCAGCCAGCGTTTTGCCGCGCATAAAGGCTTCGGCCTGGGCAAAGGCATTGGCCACCACAAAGCGGTGTTGGCGGCCGACCTTATAGGCGGTGCGCATCGGCACGATAAAGTCGCTCGGAATCAGCCGCGTGCCTTGGTGCAGCAGCTGGAAGAAAGCGTGTTGGCAGTTGACACCTTCTTCGCCGAACACAATCGGGCCGGTGTCGAGCGCCACGGAGCCGCCATCGATGCCGCAATGCTTGCCGTTGCTCTCCATATCGAGCTGTTGCAGATAGGCGGGCAGGCGGCGCAGGTTGTGGCTGTAGGGCACCACGGCGTAGCCCGGCGCCTGATAAAAGTTGTTATACCAAATGCCGATTAAGGCCAGGAGCACGGGGATGTTGCGCCGATAAGGTGTGGTGAAGAAATGCTCGTCCATGGCGCGGGCGCCGCGCAGAAATTCGCGGAAATGTTTTTCGCCGATGGCCACCATCAGCGGCAGGCCGATGGCCGACCACACCGAGTAGCGGCCGCCCACCCAATCAAACATGGCAAAAATATGATCGGCGGCAATGCCGAAATTGCGCGCGGCCTGCACTTCGCTGGTGATGGCCACGAAATGGCGGGCGATGTCGGCCTCGCGCAGGCCTTGATCGCGGAACCATTCGCGCGCGGCATGGGCGTTGAGCAGGGTTTCGGGGGTGCCGAACGATTTGCTGGCAATGCTGAACACGGTGGTTTCGGCTTTCAGGCCGGTGAGCACTTTGGCGATATTGGCGTCATCGGCGTTGGCCACGAAATGCACGCGCACTTGTTTGCGGTAGGCGTGCAGCGCCTGGGTGGCGATTTGCGGGCCCAAATCGGAGCCGCCGATGCCGATGTGCACCAAATCGGTGATGCGCTCGCCGGTGGCGCCGGTGTGGCTGCCGTTGATCAGCTTTTCGGCAAAAGCGAGCGTGCGGTCGAGCTCACGGTGGATGTGCGGCAACACGTTTTCGCCGTCTACCAGCACCGGCTCGGCATCGGCGCTTTGGCGCAGGGCGGTGTGCAGCACGGCGCGGTTTTCGCTGATGTTGATGCGCTCGCCACGGCGCATGGCCTGCGCTTGTTCGGCCACTTGGGCGGTGTCGGCCAATTGGCAGAGCAAATCGAGCGCGGCGGCATCAATGCGGTTTTTGCTGTAATCGAGCAAGAGGCCGTAGAGGGTTTCGTGCATTTCGGCAAAGCGCTGCGGATTTTGTTCAAACTGTGTGCGCATGTGCACATCGGCGGTTTGCTGCCGGTGTTGTTGCAGGGCTTGCCAGATGGGGGTTTCGTTTATATTCATCGCAGTATCGGTGGGTGGTTTCAGACGGCATGTTATCGGATTGCGCTAAATGGCGGCGTGTTTGCGCCGGCCGGTTGCTTTCATTATAGGCAGGCTGCATGAAATTTGTGTGTAAATCCGCGATTATTTGATGCAGCACCGACCAATCAGCTATTCAGCATAGTCTTATTTGGCCGCGGCCACGGCAGATTGGTTCCCGGCGGCCGCCAAAACCGCCGGCCGGCCATGTGCCGCTTTATCGCCATCTGATTCAAAAAATAAGCTTACCAAATAAAAGCAGTTCGACAACACCATCTGCGTAGGCCGGATTCAAGAAATCCGACCTACGGGCTGCCTGTTTGTATATTACTTTTTTGAATGGGCATAAAACGCCCTTGCAGCGTTTCAGACGGCCTCGGGCAGCTTGATGAAATGAGTGCGGTAATAGCGCATCTCTTCGATGCTTTCCATAATGTCGTCCAGCGCCTGGTGCGAGCCGCGTTTGACCACGCCTTTGGCCACGGCCGGATGCCAGCGGCGCGCCAGCTCTTTCAGGGTGGACACATCGAGGTTGCGATAATGGAAATAGGCTTCGAGCGCGGGCATGTAGCGCACCATAAAGCGGCGGTCTTGGTGAATGGTGTTGCCGCACATGGGCGTGGCTTTTTCGGGCACCCATTCGGCCATAAAGGCCAAAAGCTTTTGTTCCACTTCGGCTTCGGTGTGTTTGGATGCGCGCACGCGCTCGGTGAGGCCGGTGCGGCCGTGGGTGGCGGTGTTCCATTCGTCCATGGCGCCGAGCACTTCATCGCTTTGGTGGATGGCATACACTTCGGATTGCGCCAGCACGTTTAAATCAGGGTCGGTGATGATCATCGCCACTTCGATAATGCGCTCGCGCTCGGGATCGAGCCCGGTCATTTCCATATCGAGCCAGCAGAGGTTGTTGGGGTTTTGCGGCATTTCAGACGGCCTTTGTGTCGGATAAAAATAATCAAGATATATTATAAGGGTTTTGCGAAAGATATTTGAAAGGCCGTCTGAAAACTTTAAGGAAGCTCTGAATAACTCATGGCGGCGCCTTTTATCGTCCTTTTTACGCTATGCTGCGTTGGTTTTTTGAGGGAATAGAACCACTATTCCCTCAAAAAACCGCCTTGCCTAGCATAAAAATGCCGGCAAAATTCACTCGCCAGAGTTATTCAGAGCCTCCTTAAAAACGTTTCAGACGGCCTTTGGCTGCACATTCAATCAATGTGCATCAGCCCACTTTGTCCCCCGGTGCGGCGCCGGCATCCACATCCAGCAATTTCAGCTTGCCATCGGCCGTGGCGGCGGAAAGAATCATGCCTTCGCTCACGCCGAATTTGGCCATTTTGCGTGGGGCGAAGTTGGCCACGGCAATCACCATGCGGCCGTTGAGCTCGGCGGGGTTGGGATAGGAAGCGGCGATGCCGGAGAAAATCACCCGCTGTTCAAAGCCGAAATCGAGGTCGAATTTGAGCAATTTGGTGCTGCCTTCCACCGCTTCGCAATTGAGCACTTTGGCCGCGCGCATGTCGATTTTCATAAAGTCGTCGAAGCTTGCCTGCTCGGCCACGGGTGCGAATTTCGAGGTGTCGGCGGCGGGCGCGGCTTCGGCGGCGGCGATGCTTTGTTTGTTGGCTTCGATTAAGTTATCCACTTGTTGTTGCTCCACGCGTTGCATTAAATGTTGGTATTTGTTGATGCTGTGGCCGTCTGAAAGATGTTTTTCGGCATCGGCCCAAGCCAGTTGCGGCAGATTCAAAAATCCGGCGGCTTGCTCGGCCACTTGCGGCAGCACCGGTGCGAGATACACGCTCAGCGTTTTGAAGGCATTAATCAATTCGCTGCACACTTCGTGCAGGCGCGCATCCTGCCCTTCTTGTTTGGCCAAATCCCACGGCTTGTTGGCATCCACATATTCGTTCACCGCATCGGCCAAGGCCATGATGTCGCGCAGGGCGCGGGCGTATTCGCGGTTTTCGTAATCGGCGGCGATGGTTTCGCTCTGCGCCGCCAATTGTGCCAGCAAGGCGCTGTGTGAAACATCTTTCAGACGGCCTTCAAAGCGCTTGGCGATAAAGCCCGATGCGCGCGCGGCGATGTTCACATATTTGCCGACCAAATCGCTGTTCACGCGGGCGATGAAGTCTTGCAGATTCAAATCGATGTCTTCGATGCGGCTGCCGAGCTTGGCGGCGATGTAGTAGCGCATCCATTCGGGGTTGAGCTTTTGCTCGAGATAAGAGCCGGCGGTGATAAACGTGCCGCGCGATTTCGACATTTTTTGGCCGTCAACGGTGAGAAAGCCGTGGGCAAACACGCCGGTGGGGGCGCGGTGGCCGGAAAATTTCAGCATGGCCGGCCAGAAAAGGGCGTGGAAATAGAGAATATCTTTGCCGATAAAGTGATAAAGCTCGGTTTGGCTGTCGGCTTTGAAAAATTCATCAAAATCAATGCCGATACGGTCGCACAGGTTTTTAAACGAGGCCATATAGCCCACCGGCGCATCGAGCCAAACATAAAAATATTTGCCCGGCGCATCGGGAATTTCAAAGCCGAAATAGGGCGCATCGCGCGAAATATCCCAATCGCTCAGGCCGCCTTCGCCGTTTTCATCGGGCACAAGCCATTCTTTCATTTTGTTGAGCGCTTCGGGCTGCAAATGCGGCTGCACGCGGCCATCGGCCAGGGTGGTGCTGCCGGCAGTCCATTCTTGCAGGTAATCGATGCAATCGCCGAGCTTGAAGAAGAAATGTTCGCTCTCTTTGAGCACCGGCGTGGCGCCGGAAATAGCGGAATAGGGGTTGATTAAATCGGTGGGCGCATAAGTGGTGCCGCACACTTCGCAGTTGTCGCCGTATTGGTCTTTGGCGTGGCATTTCGGGCATTCGCCTTTTACGAAGCGGTCGGGCAGAAACATGTTTTTTTCTGGGTCGAAAAGCTGCTCGATGGTGCGGCTTTCGATTTTGCCGTTGGCTTTGAGGGCGCGGTAGATTTTTTCGGAATAGGCTTTGTTTTCAGGCGAATGGGTGCTGTAATAGTTGTCATAGCCGATGCCGAAACCGCTGAAGTCGGCCAAATGTTCTTCGCGCACGCGGGCAATCATGTCTTCCGGCGCGATGCCCTGCTTTTGCGCGGCCAGCATCACGGGCGTACCGTGGGTGTCGTCGGCGCAGCAATAATAGCACTCGTGGCCGCGCATTTTTTGAAAGCGCACCCAGATGTCGGTTTGGATGTGTTCGACCATGTGGCCCAGATGGATGCTGCCGTTGGCATAGGGCAACGCGGAGGTGACGAGGATTTTGCGTGTCATGGTGGTGTGTTCTTTAATCATGAAAATCAATGGCGTGGATTATAGCGTTTTTCAGACGGCCTTTGCGGCTTTCTTTGAAATGGATTGGGCAGGATAGAGGCCGTCTGAAAGCGTTGGGCGGCCGGAATTTGATTTAGGTCGGGAAAGCTGCGCGTGCCCGTAGGTTTTATGACAGATATTTGTTAGACTGCCGCGATAGGCAAAAGCCATATAAAAGATAAAACGTTTTACCGATTTATTCCTCAACAGAGAGCCTTCAACATGAACAAAAATACCGGCATCAAAGCCGCGCTGTTTATCAATTATTTTGTGTTTGCGATATTGCTCAACAGCGTGGGCATCGTTATCAAGCAATCGCTGGCCAATTACGGTGTTACCGAAACCGAGGCCAGCATTCTGGAAGCGTTTAAAGATTTGCCCATCGCTTTCGTTTCTTTTTTTGTGGCTTCGTTTTTGCCGAAGTTCGGCTATAAAAACAGCATGTTGCTGGGGCTGGCGCTGGTGTTTGGCGCTTGCCTGTATATGTACACAGGCAACAGCTTCGGCAGCGCCAAGGTGTTGTTTGCCACCATCGGCGTGTCGTTTGCCTTAATCAAAGTGTCGGTGTATTCGATGATCGGCCTCTTTACCCACAGCAAGGAAGAGCACAACACCATGATGAGCTCCATCGAGGGCTTTTTCATGATCGGTATTGCTTCGGCTTATTTTATTTTTCCGGCCTTTTTCGATGCCGGCAATCCGGATGCGTGGCTGCGCGTTTATCTTTTGCTGGCGGGGCTGGTGGCGCTGGCTTTTTTGCTGCTGCTGTTTTCCAAAATGGATGTGGAGGTGCCCAAAAGCGAGGGCAGCGCCGCCGAAGATTTTATGGGCATGATCAAGCTGATTGCGCTGCCTTTGGTGATTTTCTTTGTGTTGAGTGCGTTTTTGTTTGTGATGGTGGAGCAAGGCATCATGACGTGGCTGCCCACGTTTAACCACCATGTGCTCGCGCTTTCGGATACCTTGAGTGTGCAGATGGCCAGCATTTTGGCTTTGTCGCTGGCGGCGGGGCGCTTTTTGGCCGGCCAGCTGGTGAAAAAATTCCATTGGACTAAATTGCTCACGGTTTGCCTGCTGCTGGCGATGGGCATTGTGGCGTTTGTGTTGCCGCGCGCGCTCGATTATCAGGCCGCGCCGGTGCACAGCTTTGGCGATATTCCGATGATAGGTTTTGTGTTTCCCTTAATCGGCCTCTTTATCGCACCGGTGTATCCGCTGATTGCCTCGGCCACGCTCTCGGCCTTGCCGCAAAAAATGCACAGCGCCATGACCGGCCTGATTGTGATTTTCTCGGCGCTGGGCGGCACGCTCGGCTCGCGCATCATCGGCATGCTGTTTGAGCATGTGGGCGGCGCGAAAGCGTTTTATTTCATGATTATTCCCATCAGCCTTTTGATTATCGCCCTGTGGCTGCTCAACAAATTCATCAAGGATTACGAAAATGCACATCAACAAGCCTGAAGTATTGGCCGCCCTGCTCGCGCAGGAAGACAGCACCGGCAGCAAAACCATCACCGTGGAAGATAAAGGCCCGAAGCATTTCACCGTGCGCGCTGCAAACGGCGATGCGCTGGAAGTGCGCGGCACTTATCACCTGGCCAATTTATTGCAGGAAATCTGGCTGGGCGAGGGCGAAATCGATCCTGAAAAAATCACCCTGCCGCCGCTTGAGCGCATCGATTATCTGATGCGCAGCCATTATTGGCGCACGCTCACCCGCCGCATGGATGCGGATAATGTACTGGCGGTGTTGTTTGACGAAAAACGCGCCAGTGACAAAGGCTATTTATATGTGCCCGAAGCCGATTCAGACGGCCTCGAATATTACCGCCGCATCAGCGCGGCACACCCCAATATCGAAATCATCCCGCTGCCCGCACCGCCTTTATCCGATGAATACCTGAAAAGCATCGAATACAAGCCCGGCCTGCTGGCGCTGAAATACGATGCAAAAAGCGGCAAACCGCGCCCTTATGTGGTGCCGGGCGGGCGCTTCAACGAAATGTATGGCTGGGACAGCTATTTCATCGCGCTGGGCTTGCTTGAGCACGGCGAATACGAATTGGCGCAAGGCATGTTGGAAAACATGGCTTATCAAATCAAGTATTACGGCAAAATGCTCAACGCCAACCGCAGCTATTACCTCACCCGCTCGCAGCCGCCTTTCTACACGCCTTATCTGGCCGCCTTTATGGCCGCTTGCGGCGAACGCGTGTCGCCCGAATGGCTGGCTGAGCATATGGGCATTGCGATTGCCGAATATGAAAACGTGTGGATGAACCCGGCCACCCGCCTCACCGAAATCGGGCTGAACCGCTATTTCGGCGAAGGACACGGCCGCCCGAAAGAAACCGAGCCCGGCCATTTCGATTTCGAGCTGCAAAAATATGCCGACAAACACGGCCTGCCTGTGCGCGAATTCGAGCGCCTTTACGACGAAGGCAAAATCATCGAGCCGGCGCTCGACCGCTATTTCGTGCACGACCGCAGTATGCGCGAAAGCGGCCACGACACCACCACCCGCTTTGACGATGTGTGCGCCGATTTGGCCTGTGTAGATGTAAACAGCATTCTTTACCGCGTGGAAACCGACCTGGCCGCGCTCACCGATGAATATTTCGGCGGCCGCTTCGATTATCAGGGCAAAAGCTACAGCGCCGACTATTGGCGCGCGCAGGCGGCCAAGCGTCAGGCGCTGATGAATGACTATTTGTGGCACGAAGCCGAGGGCACGTTTTACGATTTCAACACCGTCAAAGGCGCGCCGCAGCCCTTTTTATCGGCCACCAATCTCTTGCCTTTGTGGGCAGGCTGCTGCACGCCGGCACAGGCCGAAAAATTGGTGCGCACGCAATTGCCGCAGCTTTTGCAGGTGGGCGGCATCATGTCGGCACAAGTGTGCAGCGATGCGCCCGGCCCCGAGCGCCAATGGGACGGCCCCTACGGCTGGGCGCCGCACCAAATCCTGATTTGGGAAGGCCTGCAACGCTACGGCTATGCCGATGAAGCGGCCGAAGCCGCGTTTGCCTGGCTGAAAATGCTGGTGCGCGCCACGGTGGAATACAACGGCCTGATTACCGAAAAATTCAATGTGCAAAAAGCCTCGCACAAAGTGGACGCGGAATATGGCAATGTGGGCGCGGCATTCGAATATGTGCCTGCCGGTGGCTTCGGCTGGACCAACGCTTCGTTTCTGCTCGGCCAGCATTATCTGAGCGAGGCGCAAAAGCAAGTGTTAAACCGCTTGGCCGATGAAGTGGACGCATAATACCCGTCCCCGAAAGCAACCTTACTGCGTTGGCCCGCCGCCTTGTAAGCCGACTTTTTGAATGGCATAACCTGTGTTGAGGCCGTCTGAACGTTTCACCGTACCGCCGCCCGTTTGCCGGACGGCGGTTTTTATTGTGCGGCCAAGGCGTTGCGTTTGAGCCAGATGCAAACAGAGGCCGTCTGAAATAATTTCAAAGCAATCATAATCACAATAATCACGTAAATTACAAACGTAAAGCCCGCGCCAAATCAGGTAATACCGGCAACTCGGCACTTGTGCGGCAGTCTATCCGCCACGATACTGTGCAGCGCACGGCGGCCTTGCCGGCTGCCACCCCTTTTTATTCCAACAGGAGCCCTATCATGAAAAAAGCGTTATTAACCGTTTTGGCCTTGGGTGCCACCGCCGGCGCCGTGGCCGCGCCGATGAGCACCACGTTTACCGGCCCCGCCGTTGAATTGGGCGCAGGCGTGAGCAAAACCGACATCAAAAACAGCAATCTCGACAAAAAAAGCAAAGCCGATATCGCCATTCGCGGCAGCTATAATGTGGATTACGGCAGCAATTGGATTGGCGGTGGTGAAGTGGCCTATAAGCCCTTGAGCCGCACCTTGGGCAGCAATGCCGATGGCAATGCCAAGCAGAAATACGATTTATCCGCTTCGTATATCCAAGGCTACCGCGTGACCAGCGATGCCATGCTCTACGGCAAAGTCGGCTACCACTACGGCCGCTTTGAAAACCCCCGTGGCGATGCGCAAGGCATGAACGGCCTGGGCTACGGCCTCGGCGCCAAATATGCCGTCACCCCCAATGTGGAAGTGGGCGGCGAATGGGAGCAGGTGCGCTATAAAAAAAGCGGCGACAAAGCCACCAATAATGCCTTTATGGCCACCGTGGGCTATCGCTTTTAATACATTTCAAGCATAACAAACGAGGCCGTCTGAAAAGCTTTCAGACGGCCTGTTTGTTATGCTTGTAACGCAAATACCCATTCTCAAAGAAACTTATTTTTTAGACTGGGCATCGGTATTTTTCGGCGCATCCGCGCCCACCACCACGATATTCATGTTTTGCGGCTGCACGCGCCGCTGCCAAGCGGCTTTGATTTGGGCGCTGCTTATGGCGGCCACGGCTTTGGGATAGGCTTCGAGATAATCGTCGGGCAGGTTGTAAAAGCCGATCAGGCTCAGGTATTGCAGCAATTTGGCGTTGGTGTCGAAGCGCAGGGGAAAGGTGCCGACCAAATTGCTTTTGGCTTGCTGCAATTCGGCTTCGGTGGGGCCTTCGGCCACAAAGTCGGCCAGCACTTTTTGCGCGGCGGCCAATGCCGGGGCGGCGTTGGTTTTTTGAGTGCTGAAGGCAATGCTGAAGGCGCCGGCTTCGGTGGCGGGCGCGAGGTTGCTGTAGGCGCCGTAGGTGTAGCCGTATTGATCGCGCAGGGTTTTCATCAGGCGGCCGTCGAAGCCGCCGCTGCCGAGAATGTAGTTGCCCACCACCAGCGCATAATAATCGGGGTCGTCACGGCGGATAAGCGGCATGCTCATCACGATTTGCGCCTG
>ERZ650312.1988-NODE-1988-length-11392-cov-12.784334_pt1 | contig 11392 bp, 6 predicted proteins | sample MGYA00376248_ERZ650312 | MGnify/ENA primary metagenome ERZ650312 (study PRJEB26733, sample SAMN07839316) | wastewater metagenome | biome: urban; feature: wastewater treatment plant; material: waste water | place: USA: North Carolina | collected 2016-07-28 ... | reverse complement strand
GCTCATCCATGGCTGCGCGGATTTCAGTAATCAGAGGAATGATGTTTTCAGCTTCATTCTTGGCGGGAATAACGATGGAGACGTCCGGCTGGCGGGAAGATTCCGATTGAGTCATGGTTGAGCCTCGGGCTGATGCGACGGAACGCATGGATTTAAAACAGCGGCCATGATGCACCAGCCAATCTTAAGCTGCAATTAACACACCCAATTGTCGCCATCGGCTGTGGCGTGGCACTCATAAGTGGATTTGCGGGATCTCCATGACATAGTTATCTCGCACGGCATAGCCTTGCAGGTAATCGACCTGCCGCTCGACCAGAAAGTCGGCCTGCTCCTGGGTCTCGACCCCCTCGGCGATGGTTTGCAGCCCCAGCCGGGTCGCCAGGCTGATGGTGCTGTCAAGAATATGACGGGAGAGGGCGTTGGTGCCGATCATGGCGACGAAGCTCTGATCGATCTTCAGATAGTCCACGTGAAACTGCTGCAGATAGGTGAGGCTGGAGTGGCCGGTGCCAAAGTCGTCCAGCCCGATCCTGACCCCCATCTGCCGCAACTCCTCAAACAGCCGCTCGGTGAGGTGGTTGGGGGTGATGAGCTCGCGCTCGGTCAGCTCCAGCACCAGGGTGATCGGGTTGGCGGTGAAGGCGGCGAGAAAGCTGCGACAGTCATCCAGCAGGCTCAGCTGCTGGCAGTGGCGGGCACAGATATTGAAGCTGAAGTGGAAGCGGGGCGGCAGCGCCGCCGCATGGGGAGCAAACTGCAGCCGCACCTGCTGCATCAGGGTCTGGGTCATCAGGATGATGAGGCCGCTCTCCTCCGCCAGCGGAATGAAGAGATCCGGCCGGATCAGCCCCTGGCGGTGATGCTGCCAGCGCATCAATACCTCGCAGCCATGCAGTTGGCCGTTCTGGCTGACGACGATGGGCTGCAGATAGGGCACGAATTCCTGCTTGATGATGGCGCGCCTGAGCTCCTGGGTCGGGGTCGAGATATGGCTCCACCAGCGGTAGGTGGCAAGGCCGGCCAGCCCCCCCAGGGCCAGGATCAGCAGCACCATGCTGCCCTGCTTTTGCAGGGTCATGGCCAGCACGGCACTCAGCGGGAACCCCTGGTTGAGGCTGTAGCCGAAGGTGGCCGAGTCGAGCCGGTAATTGAAGCCCCGCAGCCTGGGCGGTTGGCCATCGTGCACCTTGCCCTGCAGGTCGAGCCACTGCTCACCGATTTGCACCCAGCTGTGGGGCCCGGCGAGGTGCCACTGCAACGGTTTGCTCAGATGATAGGGGTTGATGGCGACCACCACCGCATGATCCCCTTCGCTCAGGTGGTAGAACAGCAGCGACGGTTTACGTCCGAGCTGGGTGACCGCCTCCAGCCTGAGCAGCTCGTGCTGGCTGTTTTGCAGCCGGTCTTTGAGATCGATCTCGTCGAAGATGGAGGAGCAGTAGAGGCGGCCGTTGCGGGAGAGGTTGACCGAGCGCACATAGGGGGAGGTGGCGACCAGCACTCGCAGCTCGCGGGCCACCTCGCGGCAGGGACGGCTGGCCAGCGGCAGCGCCGCCTTGGCCGCCAGGGTCGAGTGGTGCAGCGCGCTGTCGATCTGGGTCATGGCGCGTTCGGCGGCGGTCTGGGCCTGCTGGCGCGTCATCGACCAGGTCTGCCAGTAGAGGGTGACGAGGGAGATGAGGATCAGGGTGGCGCAGCACAGCAGGCTGGCCAGGAGACGAGGCATGTTGCTGCGACGCAGAAAGGGAAGAGCCATGGGCCACGCCTCGATGAAGAGTCAATTGAACAAAAAAAGGTCGGTCATACTACACAATCACACCTCAATCTCATAGCCGGTACAAGGGGCGGCATGGGCGGGTGCAGGGGGCTGGAAATGCCAAAAAGCAAAGACGGCCCGCAGGCCGCCTTTGTTTGTCATCGTAGATAAAGCGTGTTTACAGCTGCTCGATGCCGACGATATGCCAGGGGGCATTGTCCTTGGCGAGGTTGCGCTCGAGGTGCCACACCTCCTTGATGTCCTCCTCGACCTGCTCCTGACGGTCCATGTAGCGGCCGCTGAAGCGCACGCTCACCTGGGCCCAGTCGCTGCCGTAGTCGGCACGGACCAGCTGGGTGTCCACGTACATCACCTCGGTGTGCTGCTCACCGGAGAGCTCGGCGCGTTCGGCCTTGAGGTGCTCGAACAGCTCGGGGCTCACGTACTCGCGGATCTTCTCCAGGTCGTTCTTGTTCCAGGCCTCTTGCAGGGTGCGGTAGTGATCGCGGGCACCGGCCAGGAAGCCGTTCATGTCAAAGCCCGGGGGCAGACGGAAGGGCACGTCGCTGTCGGCAAAACCGGTGGCCTGCGGGGCGCTGTGGCTCTGCTCGAACTGCTGGGGGGCCGCGCTCTGGGGCGGTTGATAGCCCGCATAGGCCGTCTGTGGCTGGGCCGCTGCCGCCTTGTTCCTGCGCAGGGCTCGGAACAGGAAGACACCGCCCAGTGCCAGCAGGGCGATCAGCAGGAAGTCCATCCCTTGCAGACCTTCGAAGGCGCCGCTGCCCAGCAGGTAGGCGAACAGGCCGCCGGCCAGCAGACCACCCAGCAGGCCGCCCATCATGCCGCCTTTCTTGGGTGCCTGGGCGCCCACGGTCGGGTTCTTGGTGTCGACCGGCTTGGCCGCAGGTTGGGCCGGAGCCGTCTTGTAGCTCTTGCCAAAGGATTTGCCGCCACCAAGTTTCTTGGCCTCGGCGATGGGTGCCCCAAGGCCAATGGCCAGGATCAGGGCAAACAGGGTCAGCATCTTTTTCATTTTGACTCTTTCACTCTCATGTAGGTGGGGGCATGCTCTGCTTGTGCAAGCTCAGCGAGGCGCATGGCAGGCTGCCAGTCCCTTTTTGTGTTGCAGCTTGCGGGTATGATTATCACGGATGGCATGAATTATTCATGAACAGATTGAGTCGTCCGACAGGGGAGGCGCCCATGAAACACAGACGGCCGAGTCGCTCGGTGCGCAGGCTGCGCAACAAACAAAGAGCAAGAACGAAAGATCAGACCCTGGTCTGGCCCTTTCTCGTACTGTGAGGCAGGTCTGCGGCGCAGAAGTGGATGGCGCTGACGAGGCCAGGGTCCCGTCTTGTCGCCGGATGCGATGACGGGACGTATTAGCACTCGCGATGGCGGGGTTTCTTTTGTAAAATTCCCGTCCCCTTCCCGCTGCGGTTTTTATGTGTATGGCAGAGCAAGTGACGGCGAAAAAAGACGCCAAGACACAACAGCTGAAAGTACCTCCCCACTCTTTTGAGGCCGAACAGTCCGTACTGGGCGGCCTGATGCTGGACAACGAGGCCTGGGATCGGGTCGCCGAACGGGTGATCGACAAGGATTTCTACAGCCGTCCGCACCGCCTGATCTTCCAGGCCATGACCCGCCTCTCCAACGCGGGCAACCCCATCGACCTCATCACTCTGCAGGAGGAGCTCGAGCGCTCCGAGCAACTGGAAGAGGCCGGTGGCTTCGCCTATCTGGTGGAGATCGCCAAGAACACCCCGAGTGCCGCCAACATCAGTGCCTACGCCGAGATCGTGCGTGAGCGGGCGGTGGTGCGGGAGATGATCTCGGTCGCCAACGAGATAGTCGAAGCGGGCTACGAGCCCCAGGGGCGTACCTCCAACGATCTGCTGGACTTGGCCGAGAGCAAGGTGTTCCAGATCGCCGAGCAGCGCACCAGCGCCAACGAGGGCCCCCAGCCCCTGAAGCTCATCCTCGAGCAGACCGTCGACAAGATTGAAGAGCTGTTCAAGACCCCCCACAACGGGGTGACCGGCGTGTCGTCCGGCTACAACGATCTGGACAAGATGACCGCCGGCCTGCAGCGTTCGGATCTGGTCATCGTCGCCGCCCGTCCCTCCATGGGCAAGACCACCTTTGCCATGAACCTGTGCGAGCACGCGGCCCTCACCGCCGACAAGCCGGTGCTGATCTTCTCCCTCGAGATGCCCTCCGAGCAGATCATCATGCGTATGCTCGCCTCGGTGGGGCGCATCGACCAGACCAAGGTGCGGACCGGCCAGCTCGACGACGAGGATTGGGCGCGGCTCTCCTCCACCATGGGGCTGCTGCTGGAGAAGGGGAAGATGTACATCGACGACTCCTCCGGCCTCACCCCGACCGAAGTGCGCTCCCGTGCCCGCCGGGTGGCGCGGGACAACGGCGGCATCAGCATGATCATGGTGGACTACCTGCAGCTGATGCGGGTGCCGGCGCTGTCTGACAACCGTACTCTGGAAATCGGTGAAATCTCCCGCTCCCTCAAGGCGCTGGCGAAAGAGCTGCAGTGCCCCGTGGTGGCGCTCTCCCAGCTGAACCGAAGCCTGGAACAGCGTGCCGACAAGCGCCCGGTCAACTCGGATCTGCGGGAATCCGGCTCCATCGAGCAGGATGCGGACTTGATCATGTTCATCTACCGCGACGAGGTCTATCACGACGACAGCCCCGACAAGGGGATCGCCGAGATCATCATCGGCAAGCAGCGTAACGGCCCCATAGGACGAGTGCGGCTCACCTTCCAGGGTCAGTTCTCGCGTTTTGACAACTACGCGGGCCCGGCGTTTGACGATGACTACTAAGTCGGGAGCCTGCTCCCGGCATCCATAAACAGTTTTCCCGGTTCGACAATTCTGCCGGTCCGGCCTTAGACGATGAGATTTGAGGGCTGACACCACCCGGTGCCTGATTATCATGCCCTCGTAAGGGAAAACAGATGAAAGCGGCTATCGCCCAGATCAATACAGCGGCCCTGCGCCACAACCTCGCCGTGGTGAAACGCCACGCCCCCCAATGCAAGATCATTGCCGTGGTCAAGGCCAACGCCTATGGCCACGGCCTGCTGCCGGTCGCCCGCACCCTGGTGGATGCGGACGCCTACGCGGTGGCCCGCATCGAAGAGGCGCTGATGCTGCGCTCCTGCGCCGTGGTCAAGCCCATCGTGCTGCTGGAGGGCTTCTTCAGCGCCGCCGACCTGCCGGTGCTGGCGGCCAACAACCTGCAGACCGCGGTGCACACCTGGGAGCAGCTCGAAGCGCTGGAGCAGGCGGAGCTGCCTGCCCCCGTGGTGGCCTGGCTCAAGCTCGATACCGGCATGCACCGCCTCGGGGTACGGGCCGAGGAGATGGCCGCCTTTATCGAGCGCCTCGGCAAGTGCAAGAACGTGGTGCAGCCGTTCAACGTCATGACCCATTTCAGCCGCTCCGATGAGCTGGAGCAACCCACCACCCGCGAGCAGATCGACCTGTTCAGCCAGCTGACTGCGCCGCTCAAGGGCGAGCGCGCCATGGCCAACTCGGCAGGCATCCTGGCGTGGCCGGATTCCCACTGCGACTGGGTGCGCCCCGGCGTCATCCTCTACGGCGTCTCGCCGTTCCCCAATACGGTGGCGGCGGATTACGACCTGCAGCCGGTGATGACCCTCAAGACCCAGCTCATCGCGGTGCGCGATCACAAGGCGGGCGAGCCGGTAGGCTATGGCGCCAACTGGGTGTCGGATCGCGATACCCGGCTCGGGGTGATTGCCATCGGCTATGGCGACGGTTATCCGCGCATGGCCCCCAACGGCACGCCAGTGCTGGTCAATGGCCGCATCGTGCCCCTGGTGGGCCGCGTCTCCATGGACATGACCACGGTGGATCTCGGCCCCGGCGCCACCGACAAGGCCGGTGACGAGGCGGTGCTCTGGGGGGAAGGGCTGCCGGTGGAGCGGGTGGCCGACCAGATCGGCACCATTCCCTATGAGCTCATCACCAAGCTCACTTCCCGGGTGTTTATGGATTACGTGTAGGAGAGTCGCCCCTCATCCCCCACTCTTCTCCCGTGAGGGGAGAGGGGAGAACAAAAAGGCCGCCCCGACAAGGGCGGCCTTTTTCATGGGCGTGTCCCAGAGACGAAAGAACAAGCCCCGCATCGGCGGGGCTTGAGTCTCCGTCACTATGTGGCGCTTAGCCTATGGTCATCAGGCTGGCGTTGCCACCGGCGGCGGCGGTGTTGACCGAGAGGGCGTGCTCGATGAGCAGGCGCTCCAGCGGGATGTCGGTCTCGCCGCGATGCAGGCCGTGCACACCGATGATGGCGCCGTTACGGGCTGCCTGGCGCGCGGCGGCGAGCTTGCTCACCTCCCGCAACTGATCCGAGTCGCCGTGGTGCAGCAGGGCATCGAAGTCCGTCTCCCCCGTGGCCCAGTCCGCCACCAGCGCGATGGGATCCCGCACCTCGGTCGGCAGGGAAGAGAGCAGGGAGCGTGTCTGGGCATCGTCCGGCAGCAGCACCTGGCTGCCGACCGCCAGACAGGCGGCCAGCTGGGCCAGCAGGTCGGCCTTCTCCTGGGCAAGACAGAGCACCCGTTCCCGGGGCAGCAGGCTGTAGCTGTTGCGCTCGCCGGTGGGGCCGGTCAGCAGCTGGGTACGGCCGCTCTGGGAGAGCGCGGCGTAGTGATCGCACAGGGCGGCGAGGGCCGGATCCTGCTTGCTCGCCCAGTCGCGCAGGGCCACGAGGGGGGCTTTCGCCTCGGCATGCAGGGCACCGGACTCCTGGTGCAGCTGGTTGGCCACCGCCTCCTGGGGACGGGCGCCGAGCAGGCGATACATGTAGAGCGGGCCACCGGCCTTGGGACCGGTGCCGGAAAGCCCTTCCCCACCGAAGGGTTGCACCCCGACCACGGCGCCCACGATGTTGCGGTTGACGTAGAGGTTGCCCACCTTGGCCACGTTCACCACCTGGGCGATGGTCTCGTCGATGCGGGTATGAACACCCAGGGTCAGGCCGTAGCCGCTGCCGTTGATCTGCTCGAGCAACTCCCCGAGCCGGGTGCGCGGGTAGCGGACCAGGTGCAGCACAGGGCCGAACACTTCGCGTCCCAGTTCGTCCAGGCTGTCGAGCTCGATCAGGGTCGGCAGCACGAAGGTGCCGCGGCTGCAGGCATCCCCCTGGGTGCGGGCGATCTGGTGCACCTTGCGCCCCTTGTCGCCCATGGCCTTGATGTGGCGCTCGATGTTGGCCTTGGCCTCGGCGTCGATGACGGGGCCGATGTCGGTGGAGAGGTGCTCGGGGCTGCCGACCTTGTACTCGGCCATGGCGCCCTTGAGCATCCGGATCACCCGATCCGCCACGTCATCCTGCACGCACAGCACTCGCAGGGCGGAGCAGCGCTGACCGGCGCTGTCGAACGCCGAGGAGATGACATCCATCACCACCTGTTCGGTCAAGGCGGAAGAGTCGACGATCATGGCGTTCTGGCCGCCGGTCTCGGCGATGAGGGGGATGGTGCGACCCTGGGCGTCGAGGCGACCGGCCAGGTTGCGGGAGATGATGCCCGCCACCTCGGTGGAGCCGGTGAACATGACGCCGCGCACCCGTTCGTCCGCGATGAGCGCCGCACCCACGGTCTCACCACGGCCCGGCAGCAGTTGCACCGCACCGGCGGGAACCCCCGCTTCCAGCAGGATGCGCACCGCTTGTGCCGCGATGAGGGGGGTCTGCTCGGCAGGCTTGGCCAGCACCGTATTGCCGGCGGCCAGGGCCGCGCACACCTGGCCGCTGAAGATGGCCAGCGGGAAGTTCCAGGGGCTGATGCAGACCACGGGGCCGAGCGGCCTGTGGGTGTCGTTGGCGAAGTGGTTGCGCGCCTGGGCGGCGTAGTAGCGCAGGAAGTCCACCGCTTCGCGCACCTCGGCGATGGCGTTGGCGAAGGTCTTGCCGGATTCGCGAACCAGCAGGCCCATCAGGGGTTGCAGTTCGGATTCCATCAGATCGGCGGCCCTGTCCAGCACGGCGGCCCGCTCGGCTGGCGGGGTGGACTGCCAGATCTGGCCGCTCGTGAGGGAGCAGGCGAGCGCCTTGTCCACCAGCGCTACCGTGGCTTCGCTCACCTGACCGACGACATCGCGGTGATCCGCCGGGTTGAGCACGGGCTGGAACTGGGTCGGCGCCTCGGTGTCGCAACCCAGCATGGGCACGGCCTGATAGGCGGTGTTGGTGCTGGCGAGCAGGGCGGCGGAGAGTGACCCCAGGCGGTGCTCGTTCGCGAGATCCAGACCTGCGGAGTTCGGGCGCGCCTCGCCGTAGAGATCCCGGGGCAGGGGGATGCGCGGATGGGGCAGACCCAGGGTCCCTTCACGGGCGGCCATCTGCTCGATCTGCTGCACCGGATCCTGCACCAGATCCGAGAGGGAGATGTTGTTGTCCGCGATGCGGTTGACGAAGGAGGTGTTGGCCCCGTTCTCCAGCAGGCGGCGCACCAGGTAGGCGAGCAGGGTCTCGTGGCTGCCCACCGGAGCATAGATGCGGCAGGGGCGACCCAGCTTGCCGTCGGCCACCTTGCCGACCACCTGTTCGTAGAGCGGTTCACCCATGCCGTGCAGGCACTGGAACTCGTACTGGCCCGGGTAGTAGTTCTGACCCGCCAGCTGATAGATGGCAGACAGGGAGTGGGCGTTGTGGGTGGCGAACTGGGGATAGATGGCCTCGGGCACCGCCAGCAGCTTGCGGGCGCAGGCGAGGTAGGAGACGTCCGTGTAGGGCTTGCGGGTATAGACCGGGTAGCCTTCCAGCCCTTCCTGCTGGGCGCGCTTGATCTCGCTGTCCCAGTAGGCGCCCTTCACCAGACGGATCATCAGGCGGTGACGGCTGCGCTTGGCGAGATCGATGACGTAGTCGATCACATAGGGGCAGCGCTTCTGGTAGGCCTGGATGACGAAGCCGATGCCGTTCCAGTCGGCGAGGGACGGATCGAAGCAGAGCTTCTCCAGCAGATCGAGGGAGATCTCCAGGCGATCGGCCTCCTCGGCGTCGATGTTGATGCCGATGTCATACTGCCTGGCGAGCTGGGTCAGGCCCAGCAAGGTGGGGTAGAGCTCCTCCATGACGCGATCGTACTGGGCGCGGCTGTAGCGCGGATGCAGGGCGGAGAGCTTGATGGAGATACCCGGCCCCTCGTAGATGCCGCGACCGTGGGAGGCCTTGCCGATGGCGTGGATGGCCTGCTCGTAGGAGGCCAGATAGCGTTTGGCGTCCTCCTCGGTCAGGGCCGCTTCCCCCAGCATGTCGTAGGAGTAGCGGAACCCTTTGCTCTCCATGCCGCCTGCGTTCGCCAGCGCCTCGGCGATGGTCTCGCCGGTGACGAACTGTTCACCCATCAGGCGCATCGCCATGTCGACGCCCTTGCGGATGAGCGGCTCACCCCCCTTGCCGATGAGTCCCTTGAGGGAGCTGTTCATGCCCGCCTCGTTGTGGGTGGCCACCAGCTTGCCGGTGATGAGCAGACCCCAGGAGGCCGCGTTGACGAACAATGAGGTGCTCTGGCCCAGGTGCTGGCTCCAGTTGCCGCCGCTTATCTTGTCGCGGATGAGGGCATCCCGGGTCGCCTTGTCGGGGATGCGCAGCAGCGCCTCCGCCAGGCACATCAGGGCCACCCCTTCCTGGGAGGAGAGGGAGAACTCCTGAAGCAGCCCCTGCACCAGGCCCTGACGGCCGCTGGCGCTCTTCTGGTTGCGCAGCTTCTCGGCGATGCCCATGGCCAGCTTCTGGGTCGCGTCAGCCTTCTCCTTGGGCAGACGGGCCTGCTCCAGCAGCATGGGGACGGCTTCGGTCTCGGGGCGGCGATAAGCCCCCGTGATGGCGGCCCGCAGCACGGACTGGGGCAGAATGCTCTCGGCAAACTCGAGGAAGACCTGGATGCCCTGCTCGGTCAGGGTCTCGACGGCCTCTTCCCCGGCGGCGGCAGCCAGCCCGGAGTGCTCGGGCGGGGTCAGACCGCGATCCAGTTGCTCCAGATAGGTGAAGATGGCTTGCTTGATCAGCCAGTGGGGAGTGCGATCCAGGGTCTGCGCAGCCTGTTTGAGGCGGTCGCGGGTCGCTTCATCGAGTTTGACGCCGAGGGTGGTAGTGGCCATGGGACTTCCTGTGTCTAGAAGGTAACAATATTACCGGACGGTTAAATTTCGCCGATGATGGTGCAACCAGGTGCAACCTTCAAGCAAGAAATTTTAATGTATTGGTTACATTGTTGAATTCTTCCATGAATCCGGTCTCCATCAGGCTCCTTTCAAGCCCGCCGCTTGTCCGCTTTTCACAGCATTATTAATGGGTTGGCAATGCATCTTATGAATGCTGATGTGAGGTGCAACCCACTGCAAATCGGGTTGCACTTTTGCGTGTTCGACCGAGCCTGGGTTGTGAGCGCGGCTCCCCCGTGCGCAGAAGGGGGCGGAGCGCCACCTGACAGAGCCCCGTGCTCTTCTATGCTGTTAGCTGGCCACAGGGGCCAGCTATCGGTGACAAGGAGAAACCCATGGCGCGTGTCAGTACCTATCTCAATTTTGCCCGGGAGACGGAGGCTGCCTTCCTCTTCTATCGCGAAGTGTTCGGCGGTGACTTCAGCGGCCCCATCCACAGGTTCAAGGAGTCCCCGGGTTGCCCGGGCCAGCCCCCTTTGTCGGAGGAAGACGGGGAGCTGGTGATGCATGTGGCCCTGCCCATCCTTGGGGGCCACGTGCTGATGGGCACGGATGCTCCGGCCAGCATGGGGTTCACCCTGGTGCAGGGCAACAACAGCTACCTCAACCTGGAGCCGGACAGCCGGGGCGAGACCGATCGCCTGTTCGCGGCCCTGGCCGAGGGAGGCAAGGTGGAGATGCCGCTGGCGGAGATGTTCTGGGGTGACTATTTCGGATCCCTGGTGGACAAGTTCGGCACCCACTGGATGTTCAACTGCCAGAGCAAGACCTGACGGCAGATCTGCAATGAAAAGGGCGCCATGGCGCCCTTTTCATCTTTATTGCCCATCACTGTCCCTATTTGCTGCGCCCCGCCACCTGAGCTGGTATGCCCCGGGCATGGGATTGCCGTGCGCTGCGCTGCCTTATGGCGTGCGGCCCACCATGTCAGCGGGGATCACCCAGGCATCGAACTGCTCCGCGCTGAGGTGGCCCGAGGCAATGGCCGCCTCCCGCAGACTCAGCCCCTGATGGTGCGCCCGCTTGGCGATCTCGGCCGCCTTGTCATAGCCGATATGGGGGTTGAGGGCCGTCACCAGCATCAGGGAGCGGGAGAGCAGATCGTCGATCCTGGCCTGGTTCGGGGTGATGCCGACGGCGCAGTGGTCGTGGAAGCTCTGCATGCCGTCCGCCAGCAGCCGCACGCTCTGCAGGACGTTGTAGGCGATCATCGGCCTGAACACGTTGAGCTCGAAGTTGCCGCTGGCACCGCCGATGTTGATGGCCACATCGTTGCCCATCACCTGGGCGCAGAGCATGGTGAGGGCCTCGCTCTGGGTCGGGTTGACCTTGCCGGGCATGATGGAGGATCCAGGCTCGTTCTCGGGGATGAGCAGCTCCCCCAGCCCGCTGCGGGGGCCGCTCGCCA
>ERZ650312.1987-NODE-1987-length-11398-cov-5.048224_pt1 | contig 11398 bp, 9 predicted proteins | sample MGYA00376248_ERZ650312 | MGnify/ENA primary metagenome ERZ650312 (study PRJEB26733, sample SAMN07839316) | wastewater metagenome | biome: urban; feature: wastewater treatment plant; material: waste water | place: USA: North Carolina | collected 2016-07-28 ... | reverse complement strand
TTCTCACCTATAGTTGAACAATCTGAAGCAAAAATTGGTTCTGTATAAAAACCCACATATCCAGCATTAGCTCCCGATGCACTAATCGTAATCGTTTTACCTTGCCTATTGGGGAAACTATGATAATATGCTGGTTTTTTCCCTCCTGCAATAACTGGAATAGTTCCATCTTGTGCATCTTTTTCCGTTATCAATTGCCCCTTGTTAATGCTTACTATATCACCTAACTTTTTAATTTCCCACTGCTCACTAAACCCTGGAAGTCGCTTTTTGCCAGTCAAAAGTTGTTGCATTGCTCCTTGCTTGATTTTCTTCTTTTTATTGATCAGTTTTTCACAGGAGAGAATCAATTTGTCACTATCCATCAGAGTCTCTGAAATAGCCTTTTGTTCTGGTAGCGAGGGGATAGTCATTTTTAATGTTTCAAGTGTTCTCTTATTTAATTTATATCTACCCGCGCCTTGTCTACTTAAATGAGCTGTAATATCCCGGTGATAGAAATACCAATAAAACCATTCAGTTTGATTTTTTAGGCCTTTAATTACATGAGCATGATTATTTACATTAAACTTACCCGTTACCAATAATGTCATTGGCATATTCCGCCACTTTAAAAAATGATCTCCATCTTCTCCAATTAACGAATATTCACCATCTATTCTATATTCATTGATATAATCCTGAATTCCTGTAGGCCCATAATAAGGATATTTACCCTGCATGGTTTCTCTAATTTTGCCACTTATAGGCAACCTTAAATTATTGTAAATTCCATATGCCTCTTTAACCTCTGCAACTTCCCAGTCGCTTGGAATGATTCCTAGGTCAGTCGCCTTGTACCCTTCTGGTATCTTTCTGTCATCTACCATGCAAACCCCATCCTTTCCAAGTGCTTTTCAACTTTTTCATGATAGGATTTTAATTGTTCTTCAAGTTCAAACAATGTCTCGTCATATCTTTCTGCAAGTTCGTTAATCCTTGATGCCAAACGATGAGAAACTCTGTCCATCTCACTATTCACTTCTCTCATGATATAAGGAATCCATTTCATATCGACTACTAGAGTCTTGATTTCATCCTCTGTGAGCACTTTGTATTTTTCATCGACCTTTTTATCGAGTGCCTTTATGGCATCTTTCACCTTTTTATTTGCATCAGATTCATCATCTACCAATTTTAGATAGGATTCCAAGACTTCCAACTCTTCTACCGAATCTGGATCATCCATGATTTCTTTGATGCGATTCTTCAAGCTACCTTTTGTAATATTGCCTTTTTCGTTTTTAATTTCTTCAAGATAACCTTCCTCACCACTGTTTTCTTCTTCAAACTCTTCTTTCTGCCTAGCTATCTCATCTTTTTCAGCTTCAAGACTCTCAATAGCTGCTTTTTCCTCATTGAAGTATTTGTCTATAACAAGGTTCTCTGGTACAAGATCCTTATCAGGAATCCATCCATTTTCTACAATCATATAGACATCGTCCTTCATCTCTTCCAGCCAGTAAGTCATCATGTATTGATAGATATCATACTTATCAATGAGTGTTCTCGATGAGAAGGATTCTAAAATATCCTCTGCTATGTCATGGATCAGTACTTTGGGATCGATGTCTGAATTTATTTGGAGAAAACGGTTCCTATGTCTTTCTGCCCAACCATTGACAATCGTATTGATTTCTTCTGAGTACAGAATAAACTCTTGATGTTCAAAGACTGCTTCTTTGATTTTTTCCTTTTCAACCTTTAAATCGTAATAACCATCTTGTCCATTTATTTTAAATAGAGACTCTTTCATTGTTGGATAGACATCCCAATACTTCTGCAACGCATCTATATCTGCTGCAGGAATTCCCCCTTGAAGATGAGCGGCAAGATCCTGGATATCTTCTTCTTCCTGATTATCTATATATCTTGGAATGTTGAGATTGTATTCATTGCTCTCGATTTCTTCAACAGATACCATTCTAGAGAATTTACGTATCTCAAGTTGTTTATTAAACACTTCTACTATCTTATGGACGTCCTGCTCTCGAAGTCTATTTTTGTTACCGTCCTTAATAAATCCTTTGCTGGCATCAATCATAAAGATGCCTTTTCTCGCTTCAGCATTTTCCTTATCAATTACCAGAATAGCTGCCGGAATTCCCGTACCATAAAAAAGGTTAGCAGGCAGTCCAATGATCCCTTTGAAATAGCCTTTTCTAATGATATTCTTTCTGATTTCCGCTTCTGCGTTTCCTCTGAAAAGTACACCGTGGGGTAGAATGATTGCCCCTTTACCCTTGCTCTTAAGTGATTTAATAAAATGCAAAAGGAAAGCATAGTCACCATTCTTTGCAGGTGGTATCCCATACCCAGTGAAGCGATCAAACTCATCATTTTGGGGATCTAATCCACTACTCCACGATTTTGTTGAAAATGGAGGATTTGCTACAGCGAAATCAAATGTTTTGAGTGTTCCGTCAGGATTCTTAAACTCAGGGGATGAAATGGTATCACCTTGCTGAATTTCAGCTATCTCATTTCCATGGAGAATCATGTTCATCTTTGCTAATGCTACTGTGGCAACATCTTTTTCCTGGCCGTAGATGGTAACGCCTCTCTGGGCCTCATCGGCGGCTTTTAACAGCAGTGAGCCACTACCACATGTTGGATCATATATGGTCTGAGATTGACTTTTAGCCTTCTCTATACCTATAACCTTAGCCATGATTCTGGAAACCTCAGCAGGTGTGTAGAATTGACCTTTGCTTTTTCCAGATTCAGTGGCAAAATGCTTCATTAGGTATTCATAAGCATCACCAAGAATATCGTCTCCATCTGCACCATTCCCACCAAAATCAAGCTCAGGATCCTCAAAGATTGCCACTAAGTTGGTAAGGCGATCCACCATTTCTTTTCCTTTACCAAGTTTGTCAGCATCATTGAAGTCAGCAACTGTAATAACGCCAACCAAGTCGTTAGCATCAGCCATTTTTCTGATGACAACGTTGGTTTTATCACCAATTTCCTTGTCACCTTTTAGCTTTATTAAATCATGAAAGCTTCCGCCCTCCGGTACTTCTATGAGTGCATCTCTTTTTCCATAATATTTATCTGTCACATATCTCATGAACAGCAACACCAGAATATAATCTTTATATTGTGAGGCATCCATTCCACCTCTTAATTGGTCACAACTTTTCCATAATCTACTGTATAGCTCGCTCTTTTTCATCGCCATATTACTTCACCTTAAGTTACTTATTTTTTGTCAGTATTCCTATTGTATCTACCATCTTCTGGCTTCTGTACATCTTTAGGTATGGCCCATGCCCAGCCAAGACGGGCTACACCAGGTATCTTCCCTTGCCTACATAAGACTTGTACTCGGTGTTCGGTTAAACCCCATTTTTCAGCAGCTTCTTTAGTTGTGATATAGTCCATGAACCCACCTTCTTAATTTTATTAATGTATACTATATATTATAATCGTAGAAACGAACAATAGCAATGAACAATTGGAAATTATTGATATTCAACTCAAGACTAGATGTGACTGACGACAACTAGTCCTTTTGCTAAACGGTTGAACCCTTAAAGCAAAACTACACTTCCATGGGTGAGCTCAATTCAACATCTAAACCTTATTTCCTTAAAACACACCCAAAATCCACCATTTTACCCTCAGTCAAAAAATAAAGAAATCCCTGAAAACACCGTAAATACGGCATCTCCAAGGGCTGTGCATCTATTTCTTTGTCAGCAGACAGACGGTTTCCACGTGCGTTGACTGTCTACTTAGTATCTTCCTACTGTGATAATGGTTGTTTGTGATTTTTGAGTTGACAGGTTGGATGAGTTTGTGGAAATAAATCATACCGCTCCATTAAGATTCTTCTCTTTAGCTCTACTCTTTTTTGACATACCAAGGAGATTTTGGATCTTTTTCTAGAACTCTCTTTTTATCATAAGGCATAACTGCATCACCCCAAACTGAATTTATTAATTTCGAATAATCTGTCAACAATTCTTCAAACATATCATCTTTTTCAAGCAGAAGAAAACGGTTCGCATGCATAACAAGATTGCGATATGAATTCCCAAATTCAGGTATTTCATCATAATACTTTTCCCTAATAGAACTAAGAATTTCATACAAATTCTTTATGTACCCATTCTTATTAAATTTACTTATGATGATTTCTGAGTCAGCTAGTTGTCCGTTAGAAATCAGATACTCTTTAATTTTAGGTATGTCTGAATCCGATTTGGCATAACCTAAAATTTGCATTTTGTTGCCTTCTAATTGTTTACCTATGTGATAAATGAAATCATCTTCAGTAGTTGCAAGAGCACGCTTTTTACCAGTCAGAGCATCTAGCAGTTCTTTTGCGGTTGGTGCTTTTGTAGAAACGGTTATATCAACATCTACAAGCTGTCTAAGGATGAACTCAATGCTTACTAGAATGTACGGAATGAAAACATTGTTTGGGTTATACATTGTGTCCCAACTTTTACTGTACATACGTTTCATGTCTCTGAAATACGATGGAGACTTTTCTACCTTAACACCATTTGAAATACTGATTATGCGTTTAGACTCACCAGCAATAATAAGATCAAAGATTTCATCTAAATTCTTATCCATTGGCTGTCCTCATCCGTTAACTTCTACATTTGAGCTATTTTTAAGTTGATTTTTAAACAAGGATTTCATGGTTTTTTTACCTTCAGCCGAATACAAATCTTCTTTGGAAATTTCACCATTGTAAACCATTTCCATAATTTGAATATAAGCCAAACCTAGAGCGGTAGTTAACAACCCGGCAGTAGTTGCTGAAATAGCACCTCCTGCTCCAGTTCCTAGCCCAGGGATAAATTTCAATAAATTCGCTACTATAGTCTTGCCAAGCACAGTTGCACCAGATGACCCAATAGTCGAAGAAACAAATGCGGTCAAAAAGCTTTTACTTATATCCAAACCAAAAATAACAGTTATACCAGCAATCATCCCAACTTGTGTGGGAATTAATAAGGCTGCATCTGCAAAAGGGATTGGCGCAAAACCTTCCCCAACTGCAGCGGCTACTGCGGCAGCTACTGCAGCCCTAGCTGCCTTTTTTTTTGATTCTAGAGAAGCAATTTGAACATTTTGTAATGTGTTTTGTAACTCACTAGGCAACACTTCTGTCATAACGTCAATTAAAGAATCGAGTCCATATGCTTTAGCAATATATTCTTCATCAAAATCCATGTCTTGTGCAAGTAATGGCACAACTTTAACAATATCCAGATTTTCTTTTTCAATCATTGTTTTCATTTCAGCAGCTTTCTTTTTAGGAACTGCTTGAGTTAAAACGACAATAATCGGAACCTGAGATTTTTTATTGCTTTCAGCAAATGATTTCAACCATTCTATCTCTGAACTATCAAAAGTACGATTTGCACCGACATTAACACAATACCAGATGCAGTGGATTGCTTCGTTTATATTTTTTGCTGCGTAGCCCTTGTCTATTAGTTCTAATACCTCATCCTTCACTTTTGCCTGTTGCTCATGTGAAAGCTCAAACCCTGGTGTATCATAAATGGACAGTGGATAATCTTTTTTGGATAATTTTCTGATTTCAGATGTAACCGGGCGTCCTAATCCTGTCTCCGCAAAATTTCCACGGAAAAGAGTGTTAATCAATGTACTCTTCCCAACTCCGGATTTTCCTATAATTATGATGTTGAGAGTTTTCAGATTTTTTATCTTATCATTAACAGTATCGATTAATTGCTGAGCCATTTTATCTGTATCAATCTGCATTTTCATCCCTCTCACTTTCCTCATAATCAATCTTTTTAACCATTTCAGGTCCCCAATCATCCTCATCTGATTTATGGTTAGAGTATTTTACAGAAGCTTTATTAATTGCAACAGCCAATTTTGGAATTGCTTTAGCTGCTACAACAGCTGATCCAATTGCAATTGAGGTTGCCCCAATAGTCCTCACAATTTTGTGAGTTTTCTTTTTCTTTTTAGTTTTTTCGGTCACGAATTTTTCCAATTCTGTTTCTTCCATATCAAGTCACCACCTAATCTTGATTGTATATATATAATTATATAACATTTCTTCTATGGCTGTGCTCGAGACGTTAATAAGGACAGTCAATGATCTATATGCTAAAGTTACTTATCATCCTTCTCAACGAACTCAGAAAGAATATCTTTCATTTGTTGGCTGTGCTTGTTGATTTGGTCGACGTACCAGATACCATCATTTTCAGCCAATTTCTGCATCAATTCAAATTTTAAACTTTGATCCGTAGCTTTGAACTCTTTTATCTTGGCATCCGGCATCAGGTTCGAACGCAGTGAATTATGACCACGAGCCATGATGCACAGATTTCCAAAGTTGTTTAACTCTTCCGGTGGCAACTTTTCATGACCTTCGTCCGCGTTAGGATTCTGAGGATAAAAATGCTCTACAGAATTTCGGTACTTAAATTCAAAATCCGTAGCTTTGATTCCACGATTAGCTCCATGCGTTTCTTGATACCACAAAACAAAATCGAGGAAGTTAAAAATGTAGTTAGGCGTATCTACCCCACTATCAAATACTGAATCATTTTTAGTAAGTGACGTGAAACGTTGACTGGCAAATGCTATCAGTTTTTTAACCAACAGGTCATTGTCGCTCAGAACAGCATCATCATTTAAGATTTGCAGCAGTCCAAACAGAAAGCTCTTATAAATCTGTCGAGGGTCGGTGACCTGGAACATAGATTCAATTTTCACCACGATATTTTGAGTAACGTCATCATCATAAAACGTATTACGAGGCGAAAGTTTCTTATTGTTTCTATTCTTCCCGATAAGCATATAAGGTTTGTGCAAACTCCAGTTCGAGTCATCAGATGAATTATCATTTATGCTGTCCGTCTTTATCACGTAGTTATCAAAAACAAAACGTGTCTTTAGCAGTAAGTACATGAATTCATAAACATCTTGAACTGACGTAATCTGTTCCTCGAATTGGTCAACCAACCTCTTATCGTCCAAAGAAATCCCTCTTGATTCATAATTCCAATCGAATGTATCTTTGTCCTTTAACAGTTTCAGTACTTGAAGAATAAAATTAGGAAAATTAATGATAGAATGATATCGACCCGTATCGTCTGTCTCATCAGCTTTCTCGGGATTAGGCGTCATTTGCAACATTTCATTCAGTGAAATAGCTTTATACACTGATGAGCTGTCGCTGTTTGGAAATGCTGAAATAATTTGAATAAAATCAGTTGGAATAAACTGATTCCAATTGGAAGAGAATAATTGTTCGCGAACTTCAGGCTTAAAACCAATCTGAACATATTTATCTAGTCTTTGACAGGCATTCCAAACTTCTGATATAACACCTCTTCCTCTTGAATCTTCATCAGGTAGTAACCCTAGCAAGTACGCCTTTACAATCTCATGTTTTTCAAGCTGTTCTCCACGATTATTCATTATTTCAAAATAGTGATTTAAGTCTGTATCTTTTGGAAGTTCATTTTTTATTAATATGACGTTTTCAAGCAAATAGTTAAAATAACCCTCGTCAAACTTATCAGAATGGGTAAAACTATCTTTCTCCTGAAATTTCTTCCTAATTACTCGATACCCATCAACTAACTCATTATCTAGATCCAGTATCTTTTCAAAGCTATCTTTATTCTTCAGCGTCCGAAAAATATCCGTCGAACGTTTTCTGCTTTCAAAATTTATATTCACATCTATCTTGCTGGCTAGGTCCGAATATTGTGATTCATTTTTTAGATAACAAATCAACAACGATAGAGTCGTGAGCCGCTGCTGGCCATCAATGACACTAGTCACATCATCAGTATCAGAATGGGTAACTAGCGATCCGATATAATAGTTTTGATTGTTTTCACGCTGATAGTAATCGTATACATCATCAATTAGCGTGTTGATTTCTTTTTCTGTCCAAGCATAAGCTCTTTGATAGATTGGAATGCTGTAGGCATTTTGAAATATGTCACGAATGTTGAAGTATGCCATTAGTCCTCACCCCCTAGATATCTTTCAGCTATTTTAGGCGATTTATTTTTTACTTTTTCTCGTTGAGAGTCTTTGAGCTTATCATCAATTGGCACCTCAAAATGCGAGAGCTGATTGGTTGAGTATGATTCAGCTATATAGTTAAATAAATTTTTTATATCTGCATCGCTATTGATGACAAATTTGTTGATGCTCTTTTTCTGAACTTGTTCAAAGTAAAAGCGCGGATAATATGCATAATGAAAACATATATTTTCAATCATGCTATATTGACTGTCTGAAAATTTATCAATGGCATATAGCATTGATGTTTTATATAAAGATTGAACAAATCTAAAATACTTCTTGTCCTTTGTTTCTGCGAATAACGAAAGGATGGAGTTTGCACCCGGACTTGCTTCATCAGAATAGAAACCTTGTTTTTCAAGAATGTTGTTATAAAAATCAACAAATTTAAAGAAATACTCTCCATTAATCATAGGCTGGTCAATTTGAAATGCGTAATTCATTTCCGGTAGCGCATGAAACTCAATCATCGTTTGATTCTGACGGTTAAAGGTATCCACATAATTCTTCGCCATCAAAATTGGTTTTGCCCAGTTTAATTCGGAGTTGTCATCCCCTTCGCTGACGCCTTTAAATAAATCGATATCATTATTCGAGAACCCCAAATCTGAGACATTTTTATTTTTAGACCATTGTTTTATCCTAAATAAATACTCAGAAAACAGCGTGTGAATATGACTAGGCTGAATATTCTCCCATAATTCAACCATTTCAAGTTTTCTTTCTTCTGTTCCCTTCAACTCACGAAGATGAAAGGCTTTTAATAAGTCCGTTGGGTATAAGGCTTTGCCTCGGTTATTTGATGAATCAAATAGCTGAAAAGCTTCGTCAAGATTGGCTAATTCCAAGACTTGTACCGTACAGTTTGTAAGGAAGTAGTCCTCAATTATTTCTTTGCTGTGGGGATTTCTTTCAAAGTACTCACCAATTACTTTATTGTTATTCACCACATTTTCAATTGTTCTCTGATGCTCTGGAATGTCAATTGATGTTAGCTCTTTTCGCTGCTTATCATTCAAATACCGAGTTATCAGTAGGCTTGTGATAATCCTTTGTTGGCCATCAACGATATCAAGTGTAGTACCATCCTTATGCAAAATAATGGTTCCAATTCGATATTCAGGAAATTTAGAAAAGCGTACAACATCATCCAAGAGTTGAACCACATTTTTAGCTTTCCAAGTATAAGGTCGCTGATAATCTGGAATAGTCAGTGGCAACTTAGTGTTGTTGCGATTTAGTAGCTCTTTTAAGGATGTCACATATGTATTAACTTTGTTATCCATCGCAGTGTCCCCTTTCAGTAAATGTATATGCAACCATTATATCACAAGGCATCTCCTAAAAACCTGTCACAACTTAGAAAGCACCCTGATTCTGCAGAATGCTTCGTAAAAATATAGGTGCAAATTCAGTTAAATTTCTATTGCGATATTCACTCCACTCTTGAAATCAACTACAATGTCCTTTTCAAAAATGGTGACCTTCTCAATCAACCTTCGAACTAGCACATCCCCATATTCGGTGATGGTGTCATGGTTCTTCACAATGGTTTCCATCTCGTCAATCCGTTGTTGCATGTTGGCATCAGCGGCTAATTCTTTTGCGACTGTATCTCGTTCATCCCTCAATTCTAAGATTTTACTTGCTAGTTCGTCATAACCCCGACCGCCAATTGCTAAACTGATAATCTCAGCTTCTAGCTCCTTCAACTGACTATCTAGATCTGCCAATCGTTCGCTTAATCCGTCAGCTAGTACTGCGTTGATGTTGTCACTTAATTGTTGAAGAAAAACTTCTCTATCAACCAAGGTTTCATTGATTGCCTTGATAATAGCTTCATGCAAGTCTTTCTCATATATGGACCTTCCAGTACAGTTGTGTTCTCTTTTGTCCACCCTGGACTTACCTTTAGAAAAATACGTATAGTCATTTGAATAAACCGTATATTTCCCTTTAAAGTAATCTCCTATCGAACCAGTTCCTGCAAATAAGTCTGCAAAGGTTTCTCCCTCAATTTTATATTTGTCAATAACTTTCTCAATAAAAGTTAACAATTTTGTCTCATTTCCCAAATAGCGCATCATTCAACCCTATCCTTATTTACAAGTTTATATTCAACAATCTCTTCTAATTGACATTGAAGTGCTTCACATAGCCTTGCAAGTGCCTCCATAGAAACAGTCTCATCTTTAGATAATCTAGATAATGTCGAATTTGTAATACCAGCCATATCTCTCAAAGATGTTTTGTTAATTCTCTTTTTCAACGTTAACTCCCACAGTCGTTCATAACTAAAACCCATGTAGTTCCTCCGTCCACAAAAGTGGAATATTATTCTATAAATATAGAATTATTATATAACAGAATGCCACTTTAAAATTAACCGTTTTAAACTTATTATGTACTTTTTTGGAGTTTTGAGTGATAAAAAGGCACTCTAGGGAATCATTCACCAGAGTGCACCCGTCATTATTTCCAATTAATTTTAGCTGAAATTCCTAGCTGCTTAGTTAACTTTTCAAGCTTATTTTTAGTATCTTTTCTTGAAAAATTTGTGTATAGCCATACACCTGGAGCCACTTCTGCTGAATTTGGTCTGCCATTATAAGTTGAAACTTTTCTACCTAAAACGACTCCAGCAGTTGGTGCATTTGGCGCTATTAACTCTTCTATCTGTTGTTTGTATTTATCGTCGACAAGCATTGATTTTACGAAATCAACAAATACACCTCTTGCAGACTTTGATCGTAATGTATGACCATCGTATTGAATTTCAAACGTATTTGATGGACTAGCTTCATCAATAGATTCCCCTTCTGAAACACCGAACAAATCAATATTTGCAATGTCATCAATGATTTCAAAAACAGTCTCATAAAGTTGATCTGACTGAGCTTTTGAAAGCTTTCCAATATATGATTTGTTGCCAATAGTTGAATTCATCATTTGGTAATTAGATTTGTCAGTGAAATCTTGTATGAGTCGCTTCTCCAAATAATCTGTATCTGCTTTCGATAATTTACCATCTGTCCTAGAAAAGAATAAAACTGACTCAAACCAATTCTTATCTTCTTTAGAAAAGTGTTGATATAAACGCTGATAAATGGTTTGACCGGCTGCCTGCCCCACGTAACGCTTATTCCCACCAATTAGAACATAGACAGCTGTAAAACTCGCAAAGTCTTGTTCTTTTAAATAAGGCAAGTCGCTACGACTCATTGAAACTAGTATTGCCGGCTCACGTTCAAAATATGAAATATTATCTTTTTTTGCATAAAATCTGCAAAAACATCCTATTTTT
>ERZ650312.1983-NODE-1983-length-11405-cov-6.488987_pt1 | contig 11405 bp, 5 predicted proteins | sample MGYA00376248_ERZ650312 | MGnify/ENA primary metagenome ERZ650312 (study PRJEB26733, sample SAMN07839316) | wastewater metagenome | biome: urban; feature: wastewater treatment plant; material: waste water | place: USA: North Carolina | collected 2016-07-28 ... | reverse complement strand
CAAGCCTTCCAATTCTTCCCGCTCCAAATCACTCAGATTCATCTTTCCCATGCACCCTATATGGGGTGCAATTTCCGCGTTTCAATGGACTAGCAGATCCTTTGCCACTTCCTGATTGACCGGATTGTCCTCGACGAGGAGCAGCGCCGCCTGGCGGTATTCGGCGAGCGCCGCTTCGTCATCGGTCACGCGTGAGCGGTCGTACACGCCCGTATCCGGGCGCAGGACTTCGAGCAGCGCGTCGTAGAGCGCAGACGGCGTCACGGGTTTGGCGAGGAAACCGGCGAAGCCGGCCGCCGACAGCGCCTCGCGCGTCAGGTCGGGCGCCACTGCCGACACCAGGACCAGTGTCGGCCGCGGCCCGACCGCGAGTTCGCCCAGGCGGCACGCAGTGGCAAAGCCGTCCATCCCGGGCATCCGCCAGTCGAGCAGGACGAGCCGGTACGGGCGCCCGCGCTCTGCCGCCCGCTGTACCGCTTGTACCGCCGCTTCGCCTGAAGCTGCGGTGTCGGCCTCGAGACCGAGGCTCAAGAGCATTTCGCGCATCGGCTCGCGTGCTTCCTCGAGGTCGTCTACGACGAGTACCCGGGTGTTGTGTTCAATATCCTGCGGCAGGCTCGGCCACGGCGTTTCGTCGCACCGCTGCAGGGGCAGTTCGAGCCAGAAGCAACTGCCTTCTCCCGGCGTGCTCGTGCAGCCGACCCGCCCGCCCATCATTTCGGCCAGACGCTTGCTGATCGCCAGACCCAGGCCGGTCCCGCCGTACTTGCGTGTGGTCGAGACGTCAGCCTGTTCAAAGATCTGGAACAGCCGACCCTGTTCATCTTCGCTCATGCCAATCCCGGTATCGCTGACTTCGAAGCGGATGCGCAGGGTGTCGTCTGCAGTGACCGTATCGCCGTCGGCTTCGACCATCCGGCAGCGCACGAGTATCCGCCCGCGCTCGGTGAACTTGACCGCGTTGCTGACGTAGTTGAGCAGGATCTGGCCGACGCGGTTGCCGTCGCCATGCAACGTCGGCGGCAGATGGTCGGTGTCGACGATCAGCTCGATATCCTTCGCCACCGCCTTGTCGCGCACCATGTCGGCGACGCCGAGCAGCATCCGCTCGACCGAGAAGTCGCGCTGTTCCAGGTTCAGCTTGCCGGCCTCGATCTTCGAGAGATCGAGCACGTCGTTGATGATGCCGAGCAGGTGATGTGCCGCGTTCTCGATCTTGCCGAGGCGAACGAGCGGGCGCGCGTCGCCGATCTCGCGGCGCAAAAGATGCGTCAGCCCGATGATCGCATTCATCGGCGTGCGGATCTCGTGGCTCATGTTGGCAAGGAAGGTACTCTTCGCCAAACTGGCTTCCTCGGCCGCCAGCTTCGCCGCCGCGAGTTCGGCGGTGCGCTGCTCGATGCGACTCTCCAGGCTGGCGTTCAACGCCCGGATCGCCTGCTCGGCGAGCCGCGATTCGGTCACATCGTCATAGACGGTAAGCAACTGGCGTTCGCCGCCGGCGACGATGAAGCGGCCGAAGACCGAGACCTGCCGGATCGTGCCATCGGCACGTCGCATCTGGACTTCCAGGCGGTTTTCCGGCGTCGATTCGAGCACGCTGCGCCCGTAGCGGGCGCGGTCCTCGGAATTCACCCATAGCCCGAACTCGTCGCCACCACGCCCCTGAACGGCCTCCGGCGCATAGCCGAAGTTGCGGAACCAGGCCTCGTTCCAGTGTGTCGTCCAGGAGCCTCCTGCCTCCGGTGTAACCGACAACGCGACAGGCGACAACTCGAACAACGATTCGAAGCGCGCCTCACTGTTCAGCAGCGCCGCTTCCCAGCGCTTGCGTTCGGTGATGTTCTTGCCGGTGCCGCGATAGCCGCAGAAGCGGCCGTCCGACGAGAACACTGGATGCCCCGATACGCTTATGTAGACGCGCTCCCCACTCGGCAACACATGGCTGAGTTCAAAATCCCGGAACGGCTGGTGCGCCACCCGCAGAGCGCGATGCGCCGCCAGTTCTGGATCCGTTAGCGAAGAGCCATGCTCCCAGGGCGGTTTCCCGAGCAAGGTGCGCTTATCAAGCCCAACCAGGCGCTCCATCCCCGGTGAGATATAGGTCGGACGAAAGTCCTCGTCCTCTTCCCAGATCCAGTCAGAGGAGAGCTCGTTCAGGCTCTCGAGTACGGCGTTTTTGTGTTTCAGGTCATCGAAAGCCTCAAGCAGGCGCTGGCGCATGCCTTCCATCGCCTTCGCCACCCGCCCGAGTTCATCACGTTCATCGAACGGGATCGGCGTCGTCAGATCCTGCTCGGCGATGCGCCGTGTCGATTGCGCCAGGCGCGCCAGCGGCCGGATCACCCGGCGGCGCAGGATCAGGACGATCACCGACGACGACACCGAGAACACCAGCGCCAGGTGCAGCACGCTCTCGCGCAGGCGGCGCTGGTCCTCCGCGAGATAGGGCGCAAGCGACATGCGCACGAGCACCCGCCCGATGCGCTTGCCGTCGTATTCGATGAATTCCTCGCGCCCGACGATCAGCGCGTCGCGGTCGGCCGGCCCATCGACCGAAGCGAAACTCTGCCGGTTGGTTTCCTCGACGACGCTGATCGAGACGAAGCGCTCGTCGTTCGCGGTTGCCCGAACGATGGCTTCGGCATTGCCGTGGGCGAGTTCCCAGAGCGGAGTCCGCAACGCGGCCGACAACACCCGGGCGTGCCGCCGCAAATCGGATTCCAGCGCTGCGCGCGCCCGCTGTTCGAGCGACAGGCTCTGGACGGCGAAGAACGCCAGGCTCGGGATCAGGAAAGCCAGGACGACGGCCACGAGCACCGCGAATTGCAGGCTGCCGGACCAGCGCCCCCCGCCTCCGGCGTTCCGACCGCTCTCGCTGCTGCGTGATCTGTTCATGAACATCCCCCAACGCGCCGTTCGCGAAATACGCGATCTGCACCCGGCAGCAATCGTTGCATCATGGCGCGCGCGGCGCCGGATTTCAACCGCCGATGTAGCGCGTGTGCAACCCGAAGACAGATCCCATAAGCGAATGCCGGCCAGCAGTCCGTCATTGCATTTTGAATGCCATCGCCGCAGAATCGGCCGATTGTCTTCTTGCCGGCCGAGCCCTTGTCATCACAACCGACACCCCCATCCGAACGATGAACGCCTCCCGACAGCGCCGCTCACCATGGGCATGAAACCGCTACGCCAACGCTCGCTGAAAACGCGCGTAACGCTGTTTACGCTGCTCATTTTCCTCGCCAGCATCTGGTCGCTCGAGTTCTTCGTCAGCCACCGGCTGCGCGACGACATTCACCAGCTCCTGGCCAAACAGCAGTTTTCCACCGTCTCCTTCATGGCCGCCGAAGCCGACCGCGAACTCGAACGGCTGCTCGCGACGCTCGGCCGCACCGCCAGCCAGATGCACGCCGATTTGCTCGCCGACAAGGCCGGGATACGGAGCTTTCTCAACGACCGACCGGTCCTGCTCAACCAGTTTTCCGGCGGCATGATCGTCATCGGTGCCGACGGCATCGCGCTCGCCGAGGTGCCCGAGTCGGCGCGCCGCGTCGGTATCAACTACAACTTCCTCGACCCGGTCAGCAGCGCGCTCAACGAAGGCAAGTCGTCGATCAGCTCGCCACGCATCGACCCGTCGCTGCAGACACCCGTCTTCAGCATGACCGTGCCGATCCGCGACGAGCAGGGCGCGGTGATCGGCGTACTGGCTGGCATCGTTGACCTCGCCCGGCCCAACTTCCTCGACCAGATCACCGGGCGGCGCTACGGCGAAAGCGGCTTCTACCTGCTCGAAGATGCCAAGACGCGGCACATCGTCACGGCCACTGGGCGCACGCACCTGATGGAAGGCCTGCCGCCGCCCGGTACCAATGCCCTGAACGACCGCTTCATCGACGGTTACGACGAAACCGGCGTGATGACCGACGGCGACGGCCAAACGCTGCTCGCTTCCTCACGCCGTGTCCCGTCGGCGGACTGGTTCCTCGTCGCCGCGCTCCCCGACGAGGAAGCCTTCGCGCTCATCCGCGACATGCAGGGCTACATGCTGCAGGCCGCATTGGTGCTCACGCTGCTCGCCGGTGGGCTGACCTGGTGGGTGCTGCGGCGCGAGCTGGCACCGATGCTCGCCGCCATCCGCACCCTGACCGCGCTCTCCGACACCAAGCAACCGCCGCAGCCGCTACCCAACGCCAGCCACGACGAGATCGGCGACCTCATCGACGGCTTCAACCGGCTGCTCGCGACGCTCGGCGAACGCGAACAAGCGTTGCAGACGACGCTGAATTTCCAGCAGGTGCTGATGGACGCCGTCCCGTCGCCGCTCTTCTACAAGAACGCCGCCGGTGTCTATATCGGCTGCAACCGCGCGTTCGAGCAGTACCTGGGAAAGGCCCGGGAGGAGCTGATCGGCAAGACCGTGTACGACATCTCGCCGCCCGACCTCGCCACACGCTACGACACCGCCGACCGTGAGTTGCTCGCCACCCCCGGCGTACAGACCTACGAGGCTTCGGTCGTCTATGCCGACGGCTCGCGCCACAACGTCATCTTCCACAAGGCGACCTTCAACGACGTCGACGGCCGCGTCGCCGGGCAGATCGGCGTACTGCTCGACATCACCGAGCGCAAGCTCGCCGAGGACAAGATCAAGTACCTCGCCTTCTACGACCAACTCACCGGTCTGCCCAACCGCCGCCTGTTTAACGACCGCCTGCAGCAGGCGATGGCGGCGAGCAAGCGCAACGGGCTGTACGGCGCGCTGATGTTCCTCGACCTCGACAACTTCAAGCCCTTGAACGACCAGCACGGGCACGCCGTCGGCGACCTCCTGCTCGCAGAAGTCGCCCGGCGATTGAAGGCCAGCGTGCGCGAGATGGACACCGTTGCGCGCTTCGGCGGCGACGAGTTCGTGGTGATGCTCGCCGAACTTGGCCGGGGCGCTGCGGACGCTGCCGCCCAGGCCGGGCTCGTCGGCGAGAAGATCCGCCAGGCGCTCGCCGAGCCGTATGAGCTGGCTGTAAAGGACGAGGAGAAGGGCGAAGCAATCATTGTCCATCGCTGCACGGTCAGTATCGGCGCCGCGCTCTTCCTCGACCACGAAAGCAACGGCGGCGACATCCTGAAACGCGCCGACGCGGCGATGTACGAAGCGAAGGCCGATGGCCGCGATCGCGTCGCCATTCACGAGTTCGTGCCGGAGCGCGCGGCACCGATCGCCGGTGACGCGCGCGTGCTCCAGCCTGACTAGATCCCGGCCAGGCAGACGTACTTCATCTCGAGGTAGTCGTCGAGGCCGTGGCGCGAGCCCTCGCGGCCGAGGCCCGAGGATTTGACGCCGCCGAAGGGCGCGATCTCCGTCGAGATCAGCCCGGTGTTGACACCGACCATGCCGTATTCGAGCGCGTCCGAAACACGGAAGATGCGCCCGACGTCGCGTGCGTAGAAGTAGGAAGCGAGGCCGAATTCGGTGTCGTTGGCCATGCGGATCGCCTCGGCGTCGTCCTTGAAGCGGAAGAGCGGCGCGACCGGCCCGAAGATTTCCTCGCGCGCCATGCGCATGTCCGGTGTCACATCGGCAACGATGGTCGGCTGGAAGAAGGTGCGGCCGAGCGCGTGCCGCTGACCGCCGCACAGGATGCGCGCGCCCTTGGCCGTCGCGTCGGCGAGCAGTTCTTCGACCTTGGCGACAGCGGCCGCGTCGATCAATGGCCCTTGGTTCACACCGTCCTCGACGCCGTTGCCCACCTTGAGCGCGGCGACGGCGGCGGCGAGCTTCTCGGCGAAGGCGTCATAGACGCCGTCCTGCACCAGCAGGCGGTTGGCGCAGACGCAGGTCTGGCCGGCGTTGCGGTACTTCGAGACGATGGCGCCGGCGACGGCCGCGTCGAGGTCGGCGTCGTCGAAGACGATGAAGGGCGCGTTGCCGCCGAGTTCCATCGAGAGCTTCTTCACCGTCGGCGCGCACTGGGCGATCAGTTGCGAACCGATCTCGGTCGAACCGGTAAAGGACAGCTTGCGCACGATCGGGTTGGCACAGATTTCGCCGCCGATGTCGCGTGCGGCGCCGGTGACGACGCTGAACACACCCTTCGGGATGCCGGCGCGCTCAGCGAGTTCGGCGAGCGCGAGCGCCGAGAACGGCGTCTGCGTCGCCGGCTTTGCGATCATCGTGCAACCCGCCGCCAGCGCGGCGCCGGCCTTGCGCGTGATCATCGCCGCCGGGAAGTTCCACGGCGTGATTGCGGCACAGACGCCGACCGGCTCGCGCGTCACCAGCAGCCGGCGATCCGGCCCGTTCGGCGGAATAATCTCGCCGTAGGCGCGCCGGCCTTCCTCGGCGAACCACTCGAGATAGCTCGCGGCATAGGCGATCTCACCCCTGGCTTCGGCCAGCGGCTTGCCCTGTTCGGAAGTCATGATCAGGGCGAGATCTGCCTGGTTCTCCAGCATCAGCTCGGACCAGCGGCGCAAGAGCTTGCCGCGTTCGGCCGCCGTCTTCGCGCGCCAGCCGGGCAGCGCGGCATTGGCGGCAATGATCGCCCGCCGCGTTTCCGCCGCACCCATCTTCGGAATGCTCCCGATCGCCTCGCCGGTCGCCGGATTGTTGACGGCAATGGTGGCGCCGCTATCGGCGCCGACCCACGCGCCGTCGATGTAGCACTGCTGGCGTAGGAGCGCGCCGTCCTTGAGGTTATGCATGGAATGTCCTTTGGTCATCTTGAACGGGCAGGTGATGCGTGATGAGAACCTCTTTTAACGCAGAGTGCGCGCCGACGCAAAGATCTCGGCATGTACGGCCGTCCCGGACCGCTGCCCCCCGGCCACTCAAATGACAAATGCCTTGATCATGCATAGCTAGCCGGTATTATTCGCCAACAAAAGAAAAACCATGGCACCCACGACAGGGGACGCATTCCAGCTACATCTACAAGATCCCTGACTCCGGATGGTGCGTAACCAGATGCGTAATTTTCGCCGGCATTTCTCCCAGAGGGTATTGCGTGATATTCAAACGTTATCTTTTTTCAGCTGCGCTGTTGCTCGCAGCTTTCGTGACCACCGCCACGCACGCCATGACGATCGAGACGCGTGGCAATACCGTGTATGCGACCGGCGAACTCGGCGACGACTACGTCAAATTCAAGGAGGCTTTCGCACAACCCGGCATCAAGCGCGTTGTCTTCGTCAATTCGCCGGGCGGGGATTTGTGGAACAGCATGCATGTTGGCCACTTGATCCGCGAGCGCGGACTGGACACCGTTGCAGCCGGCTATTGTGTCTCCGGCTGCACGGTCATGTTCATGGGCGGGAAAGAACGCTCCTTTTCCAATGCCTTCAGGCCCGAGGCCACGCTCCTCGGCCTGCACGGGCCACATAACCGGGATACGAAGGTTGTCAGCTCCTCACAGGCAGTACAGATCTACCATTTCCTGAAGGAGTCTATGGGCGACCGATTCAACAGCAAGGTCATGGAAATGGCGCTCTATGAAATGGACGATGCCGATTCCCTGCTGCGCGTATTCGATGCCACACGACCGCCGAAACGGCTCACGTTCCATTGTCGCTCGGCGCTGGTTTCACACAAGGATTGCACGATTCTCGGCGACCAGGATGCTCTGAGTCTGGGCTTTGTTACCACCAATGCCTATGCGCCGATCGATCTGCCCGCCAGTTTTCCGCAACCCGACTATCCGAATCGAAGCAAACCCACGCCAACCCTTGCTGGATGGGAGCTTTACCAAACCGTCGACCGCATCGACGAGTTTCTTCGCGCTCTGAGCAGTGATCAGTGCAGTGTTGCGAGTTGCCGAAGTCCGATCATGGGTTTCGCCGAGATGAAGCAGAATCGGGCAATTGCCATCCCGGTGAACGCTCCCAAGCAAGGTGGTGGCTGGGCGTGGGGTCTGGCATCCGCAAACGAAGCGTTCGTGCGCTCAATCTACTCCTGCAACCACGTATCCGACCGACCTGCCCGCCTTTGCGAGGGCGTCTTGGTGAATGACTTTGACATTCGTGACATCTACAAGAATGGCGCCGAAGATCACTCCAAGGCGCAGACGAAGCTGACGGTGCCTTCGGAAAAATTCTACGCGGATGAAGAATCGGGAGGCTCGGCCGCCGACAGCGGTATCCTGCACGCGAAGAACCCCGATGACATTCCGCCGCCATCACTGGATGGCATCAAGACGGTAGGTACACAAGAACTTGCGATTGCACTCAAGAGTCCGCAACCGCCCGTTCTCATTGACGTTGCTAACACCGAGGAGGTTTTACCCGGCGCGCTCTCGTTGCTTCACGGCGGAGTTGTGCATGAGGACTTTCTGGCGGACGCGTCGTACGAATCGAGGTTTGTCGAACTGCTCAGACTCTTGAGCCGTGACAAGAACAGCCCCGTCGTCTTCTACTCGAAAGGTCGCGACTGGTATTCCGCCAATGCCGCTATCCGGGCGGCTCGACTTGGCTACAAGCAAGTGGGCTGGTATCGCGGCGGACTAGCCAGCTGGAAATCCGCACAGTTGCCACTCGCCCATGCAATAGTCCGGGCCGTCGTCGAGTAGAGCGCGGTGTCGCCGATCTCGCAACGAAACTGCCCGAGCAATGAACGCCGCTTGACGTGCGCTCAACCTCGGCTGTGGGCGATACACGACTTGCGTTCTGGTCTATCCTTCAAACTCGGCAAAACAAAAGAGAGGGCGGGACATGAAGAACAAGAACGTGTGGATCGTTGCGATCGTCGTACTGGCCGTGTTCATCGCAGGCTTTCTCTGGCTATTCCCCGAACCGGCGCCGGACGAAGCGTCGATGAGCGCGCCCAACGAAGTCATCCCGGTCGGCAAACCCAAACAGGCCGCCGAGGCCGAACCGGCCCCCGCGCCGGCTGAACCTGCCCCCGAAGCGAAGCCCGAGCCAGCCATCGCCAACCCGGTCACCCCGGAACCAACACCCGAACCGCTGCCCAAGCTCGACGAGAGCGAGCCGTCGATCGTCACCGCTCTCGGCAAGATCCTCGACAAGTCGTGGATGGACGTAATCCTCACCGAAGCGCTCATCCGCAAGATCGTCGCCACCGTCGACCACCTGCCAGCAGCAACGCTCCCCGCCAACGTCGTCCCGCTGAAACGCGTGAGCGGATCGTTTGTCGTCCAGGAAGTCGACGGACAGCGCTCGATCAGCCCGCACAACGCCGAGCGCTACGCCGAATACATGGCGCGCATCGATCGCGTTGACGCAAAGAAGCTGGTCACCGTCTATCGCCAGTACTACCCGCTGTTCCAGAAAGCCTACGCCGAGATCGCCAAACCCGGCAGCTACTTCAACGACCGCCTCGTCGAAGCCATCGACAACCTGCTCGCCGCCCCCAGCCCCGCCGACCCTGTCGGCCTCGTCCAGCCCAAGGTGCTCTACACCTACGCCGACCCCGCGCTCGAAACGCGCTCGTCCGGGCAGAAGATCCTGATGCGCATGGGCAAGGCCAACGCCGAGCGGGTCAAGGCGAAGTTGCGGGAGATCCGGGCGCTGGTGGCGAGTTTGCCGGCCAAGGCGGCGGAGTAGCCACGGACTTCACATCTGAAAGTGCATAACGCCGGAGACCAGCCGTGCACCGTGCCGATCTCCGACGTGGGGAATAGCAAGCACTTGTCGCTCTCGGCGAAACGGAAGAGGTTGGCCCACGGGATATTGGACGGCAATCGGCCAACTCCTGCCGTTCGCTTTCCCAGTTCAGAAGACATTTGGAGGTCCGGTTCCCCCTGAAACCTTCCGTACGGTCAATTCACAGTGATCGGCCATTGCAGCCATTCAGCGGAACAGAAGCCAATGGCCGCTTTACGCAAAATTCCGGACACGCCCGGCCGAGGAATTGTTCTCGGTAAAGCCGCCAGATAGCGACGAGTCTATCTAGCGAGGCCAAACAGACCCATGCAGCCGGAGATGCCGGCCATCCTGGTGATGAAAACGCGAAGGAGGCTGTATGCAGAACGTATTGCCAATGATTGAAGTCACCACAAATCACTGGCGCGTTCCTGGCGAGGACACAGCCATAGATGGATGGATTGAAGGTCATCCGCACATCGTCCCCTGTTGTCGTTTACTCATGGCCCAGCATGAGCGCACTTTGGGGCGCGACGTAAACTTATTCCCCCCAGAGCAGCAACAACGACAAAAAATGTCGTCGTTAATGTTCATTATGTTCTCAATACGAACAGCCGGAGAACATGATGAAACGTCGAAAACGCCGCGCCGTACCCAGCGTGCCCAGTTTTGATCGCGCCACGATTCCCATGTCGTTGGCGGCCCGCCAGGCAGCCTTTTGGGCCATGCGCATGGCGCACGGCGAAGTGCGTAACAACTTCCTGGCCCAGAATCCGGAACGCTTCATTGAAATCACCGCTCCGTACTTGAAGTGGTGTGAAACCATCTTTTCCCGCTTCTTCTCCTACTACGATGGCCCTGATGAAGAGCGGGAGGCCTTGGCCCAACTTCCCCCGCAAGTTGCCTGGGAGCAGTTGTCGTCCGAAAGTGATTACAACACCCACCAAGCCTTCAAGGCTTTCCACAAGTTCGAACCGGCAGCCTTGAATCGCCTGATCAGCAATTCTCAAAAAGCGCTCGAGGAAAGCCTCGCCAATGCCGCCGATGCCGTACTGGACAATGTCCTGATGCTGCAGCGCCTGCTTGAATTCTCGGATACGGAGGCCGCATTGCTCCATCTGGCTGCACTGGCGAGCCAGAACAAGGCCGTACGCGGAATCTTGCAGGGGACACATATCGAGAACGAGACCGATGGCACGACCCTGCTGGCCTATCTTCTCGCCGAGGACGAATCGGCAGTCCGTGCAGCCTTCAAGCAGACGGCCATGCTTGCCAACCTGAACTTCCTGAAACGCCCGGAGGTTCCTGACGACTTGTACGAGATGATGTCCCTCGAGCAGTGGTGCCATGCCTGCTTTTCCGAGCCCCATGACTCTATCGCAGATCTGATCCGCCATTTCCTGGAGCCGGCAACGCCGGGTGAGCTGTCGGCCGACGATTTCCCTCATCTGGCCGATGATATTTCGGCGCTCACTCAATATCTGCAAGGCGCCGCTCAACAGCAGCGTCGTGGCGTAAACCTGCTGATCTATGGCCCTCCCGGGACCGGAAAAACGGCGTTTGCCAAGGTCCTCGCCCAATCGCTGGGAGCTCATCTTTACGAAGTCGCCAACCACTTCGATAACGGCGAGCCGATCCGCAAAGGCGAACGTCTGGCGTTTCTCCAGATGTCGGAGAAATTTCTTGCCAAGCGTAAAGACGCATTGATCCTGTTCGACGAGATCGAGGATGTATTCCCGGAGCGCTTCAATCCAGTACGCCCCTCGATGACCCGCCGCTATGCAGCGACCGGAAAGGCATGGATG
>ERZ650312.1980-NODE-1980-length-11409-cov-6.200898_pt1 | contig 11409 bp, 7 predicted proteins | sample MGYA00376248_ERZ650312 | MGnify/ENA primary metagenome ERZ650312 (study PRJEB26733, sample SAMN07839316) | wastewater metagenome | biome: urban; feature: wastewater treatment plant; material: waste water | place: USA: North Carolina | collected 2016-07-28 ... | reverse complement strand
CCTTGCGGTAAATGGAAAAAATCGTTTCCCATACCGGGTAAATCAGCAGCAGCATGGGAAACCACGGTGAGACCTCTGCGTTGCGCTGCACCAGGGAGATGCTAGCCAACGCAATCACCACCCCCCAGATATAAGCGCCGCCGTCCCCCGCAAACAGCATGCCGCGTGGATAGTTCCACACCAGAAAGCCCGCTGTAGCCGCTGCAGTGGATACCAAAAGCGCCGCCATGGCGCGGTCCCCCACTTGCAAAGCCACATGGGCCAGCGCCAGGCAGACAATCAACGCCACCATGCCCGCCAAGCCGTTATAGCCGTCAATGATGTTGAACGCGTGGGGCAGGCCTGTGACCGCCAGCAGCACGATGGCCAAACCCAGCCAAGGAGCCATTGCCAGCAATGCATCCAGCCAGGGCAATCCCAACCGCGGCAGATGCAGCCCCAAGCCCCATACGGCCACAGACCCCGACAGCCCAGTGAGAAAAAGCCGGTAGCTCACCCGCAAACGCTGGGTCATGTCCTCGGCGATGCCGCCCAACGCGGAGGGCAGCAGCACAGCCAACCACCACAGGACAAGATCCCCCCCCAGACGCAAAGACCCTGGGTCACCCCACCAAGACTGAGCCCGCCCTAAAAACCAGCTGCACCCAACCCCCAACAACACAGCGAAACCACCCAATCTAGGCACGTGCCCCAAGTGGAAGCGCTGCGGCATGGCCTCGCCGTAATGCTGTGCATGATCACGCGCCCAGCGCACTACGCCCCCAGCAGCGATTGCAGAAATGAAAAAACCGATGAGCGATAGCCAAATCATGGGGGCCCGATCCTACCGTGGGTCATTTCATCTGAATGTAACAATTGGAGCCCACGCCAGAATGCGGATGAACTCCACAATCTCAAGAGACTGCGGATATGCCACCCCTTGTGGCGCCAATTTTGACGACTGGCCCGCTGCCCCGTGTGCACCACAGTCACAGGCGCTTTCCTCAAGCTGAACCCACTTAGCCGCAGCCTGAGAGAGAGGTCCACATCCTCGCAGTACATGAAGTACTTCTCGTCAAAGCCGCGCAAGTCTCGCCAAACACGAGAAGGCAGTACCAAGCAAGCAGCATTCACCCAGTCCACACGCCGCTCACCCAACCCGCAAAGTCTCCGGCGAATCAGGGCAGGAAGCGTGGGTATCTCGCGTTCGCTGTCCTGTAGCAGTCCTCGAACGCTCACCTGGATCGGATACGCACAACCGACACCCTCCGCCGCAGCAGTCTCTATCAAGCCTGCGAAAGGGTTTTGCCCCTTGGGGATGCCCACATCGGGGTTTAGAACACATACAAACGGCTCCATTGCTCCATGCAACGCGCGGTTGTGGTTCTCCCCAAAACCGAATGGGCGCTTATTACAGCGCAGCTCCAAAACGAACGGCCACCCCTGCGGCGGAGGGCATGGACGCTCCTCGGGGAGGTTTTGCGTCAGAACCACCCGGGCGACCGACGTCGCACACTGCTCGGCCAGCGTCAACAACAACTCTTGCACCATCAGCCCATGACCATGGCTGACCACCGAAACAACCAAGGCTCGAGATGAGGGTGAAGAGACATGCATAAAGAGCGATTGTTTCAGGTTTGCAGAAGAAACTTGCCGTGACAGCGACGCGCACCGAGCTTTGGCTCATATTTAATATTTAGCAACAATTTCGGTTTATCTCAAAAACCCCTCGGCGGTCCGCTTCTTAAGCGGCTCACAACAGAGTCACTGCAGTTAAAAATCGGACAAAGTTTCAGATTGGGGATGCATGGCAACCGTTGTTTGAAACTCATGGATCACACAGCATGGCGGCGATAATCCCTGGATGACGCACTCAACCAATGATTTGCATGTTTATCTGCGCACCATCCAAGCAGATGAGCGCACGTCCCTTTCAGTGCTGGCAGAGCACATTCATACTGATTCGACGGTACTTGACCTAGGTTGCGGCAGTGGAGCCCTAGGTAAATATTTGACCGAAACGAAGTCGTGCATATGTGACGGCCTCACTTGGAGCGAGGCAGAGGCAGAGCACGCGGGCCCTCACTACAGATCCGTGGTTGTCGACAACCTGGAAACCAGCGATCTCCCGTCTCACTTTCCCCATCAGCAATACGACTACATCGTTTGCGCAGATGTACTGGAGCATTTAAGTCGACCTGAGCGCATTGTGGATGCCTGCCGATCGCTTCTGGCCCCGGGAGGCAAGCTGCTGATCTCTGTACCGAACGCTGCCTACTGCGGATTGATCGCAGAATTGATGCAAGGCGAATTCAAGTACAGAGAAGAAGGCTTGCTGGACAGAACCCATCTGCGTTTTTTTACACGCCGTTCCCTCAGCCGGTTTATTCACGAAAACCAATGGCAACTGGAACATCTAGAGGCAATTGAGCGGGAGTTACCCGCGTCCGAATTTCAATCCAGATTCGACAATTTTCCTCCTGCCGTATCGCGATACCTGTTGAACACGCCTGATGCTCTGACCTATCAATTCATAGGTGTAGCCAGCCCTGTGGCCTTGAATGCCTCAGCAGACTTCCACGAACCCCCACTCAGCACGGCACAAGCGACATTTTCGGCGCAGCTGTATCTCGGCAGGGATGGTCAATACAGCGAAAACGACAAGCTGCTGGCAGCAGGTCTGATCGGGAGTCCCAGACAAAGCCTGCGGTTCCCACTTCGCGAAGGGGGCGGCGCTCCTATTTCAGCCTTGCGACTGGATCCAGCAGATCGCCCTGGATTCATGCACCTATACCGACTCGCCCTAGAGGATTCACAAGGCCACGTTTATTGGGAGTGGAATACAAGAGCAGCAGATGGGTCATTGCTGGCTCAGACCAAGCACCAGCAAATGGTTTGGAGCGTACCCGTCCCTATTGCCGCAGACGCGACCATGGTGCTGCTGACTGGCGATGACCCTTGGTTTGAAGTACCCGCCCCCGCTGAACTTCTGCTTCAATCGCAACGGCAATCAGGCGGCACACTGGTGGTTGAATTGGGTTGGCCCATGTCAGCCGATTACTTGGTGCTATCCGACACCATCCGCCCCCTTCAGGATAAAGCTGCACAGTTAGCCACCAATGTGCAGCAATACCAGACTCAACTAGAGGGCATCTCTCACACGGTGAGAGCCCAAGACGCTGCTCTTACCGAAGCACAACGCCAACTCTACGAAGCGACTGCGCAACTCAAGGAACTCCAGGTGCGCTTGCACGAAGCAACCTCACAACTGGAACGCACCAGCGCTTTACTCACCCACGCCCAAGATACAAATACTGAACTCTCCATTAACAGGCAAGAGCTGATGGCGCACCGACAGGAATTACTCCAGGCTTGCCAGCGGCAGCAAATGGAGTTCGAGAACCTCGCAGCACATTTACGCACCATAGAGAACTCCACCGTATTCAAAGCAACTCGCCCCATCGTGCACGCCAAGATGCGTATCGATCGCCTGTTAGGACGTGGGACTTCGGCGCCGACCCTGCAGGCGGCTGCCCAACCCATCGCCCCACTACCTCACCCCGTTGACATCATCGTCCCTGTGTATAAGGGGCTGGCCGACACCAAGCTGTGTATCGAATCAGCGTTGGCGAGCCCGTGCGTTACGCCCTTCCGTTTGGTCGTCATCAACGATGCCAGTCCAGAGCCAGAAGTGACAAACTGGCTTCGGGAACGCGCCTCTGAAGAGCCGCGCATCCTGCTCCTTGAAAACGAAGTCAACCTAGGGTTTGTTGGCACGGTGAACCGCGGAATGGCGCTCAGCAATACCAATGACGTGCTTTTGCTCAACAGCGATACCGAAGTGGCCAATGATTGGCTAGACAAAATACGCCGAGCGGCATACGCAGACAGCCGCGTCGGTTCAGTGACTCCGTTTTCAAACAACGCCACGATTTGCAGTTACCCCCAGTTTTGCAAAGACAACGAACTGCCCGACGGTTATGACACAGCGCGTATGGATAAGCTGTGCGCACAAACCAACCCTGGTGCGGTGGTAGATGTCCCCACAGGGGTGGGGTTTTGCATGTACATACGCCGTGCCTGTTTGGAAGAAGTGGGGCTGTTTGATACAGCCAACTTTGGAAAGGGCTATGGCGAAGAGAATGATTTTTGCCAACGCGCACAAGCTGCTGGATGGCGCAACCTGCATCTGCTGGACACCTTTGTGCTCCACACCGGTGGTGTGAGCTTCGGGGAAAGCAAGAGCCCTCGCGAACAAGCGGCTATGGAGACCTTGCGCCGATTACACCCGCGTTACGAGTCACAAGTAATGGCCTTCGTGCAAGCAGATCCAGCCCGCACCCACCGCATTGCAATGGACATTGCCCGCATCCGCGCGAGCGGAAAAGCCAAAGTCCTGGCCATCATGCACGACCGCGAAGGGGGTACTCTGCGGCATATCCATGAGCTGGCTCTGCATCTCAATGATCGCGTGACCACACTGCTGCTAACGCCGATTCCGGGCGGCCGAGTGCGGCTGAAGTGGGCGGCACCAAAGGAAACCCTGGCACTCGAGTTTGATATTCCCTCGCAAATGGAGCAGTTAGAGAACGTCTTGCGAAAAATGGGGATTCAACATCTGCACTACCACCACCTGCTGGGACAGCATCCAGCCATTAAACAACTCCCCACCCTGCTGGGAGTACGTTATGACTTCACTGCCCACGACTACTACACCTACTGCTCCCGCATATCGCTGACCGACAACTCGAATCGCTACGTGAAGGAGGTGGGGCCAGGTGAGTGTGGATGCTGCCCCTCCTCCAGCGCAGCCCCAGACGGCAGGACAATGGAGCAATGGCGCGCAGATCATCGAGTCTTTCTTGAGAGAGCGCGCTACGTCATTGCCCCCAGTAAAGACACTGCCCAACGCATGGCAGCCTTTGCACCACATGCGAATGTGATTGCAGTCAAACACACTGACATGCGCGATGACGTTCCAACGCCCAACATAGCGCCAATCGCACAGACAGACCGCCTCAAGGTGGCGGTCATTGGCGCCCTCAGCACCATCAAAGGGGCTGATGTTTTGGAGGCAACAGCGCTTCAAGCCGCCCGCACCAATGCACCCCTAGACTTCCATTTATTGGGATACGGCTATCGCAGCTTGGTGACACAACCCAAGGCAAGACTCACTGTGCATGGAGCATATGCAGAAGCAGACCTGCCCGAGCTACTGGCATGGCTCAAGCCAGACGTCATCTGGTTCCCTGCCCAGTGGCCAGAAACTTACAGTTACACTCTGAGCGCCGCAATTCAAGCCGGGCACGCAGTGGTAGCGCCTGACATTGGAGCGTTTGCAGAGCGCCTGGAAGGCAGGGCGTGGAGTTGGGTGGAGCCATGGGATCAAACAGCACCAGAGTGGCTGGCGTTTTTCACACGCATTCGCAAGGAGCACTTCATCGAGAACTCGGCTCCTGCGCTGCCGAACACACGGGACGCAGCATTGCACGGTTCATCGAACTTTGAAGCTAAGTGGGCATACGGGTCTGACTACCTGACAGATATCGCCTCGCCACCTGCTGCGCCAGACCACCTGTCACTCGAATTCCTACAGGCGCACCTACCCACGCAAACAGCGATTCAAGAAACACGATCCAGCGCGCTACAAATGCTGGTTTGGCTGCGCTCACTGCCGCTGCTACGTGGAGTTGCACGGGCCATCCCACGCCATTGGCAAACCAAAGTCAAAAACTGGCTACGCGCTTAAGGAGATTGGGCGTGATGGCCGTAGTTGTCGCTATTACGCCTCTATATGGCATAAGTGATTCGCCGGTGGGCTCTGCTACACAAAGATTCGAAAGGCTTAACCCTTGCGCAACAACAGAAATATCTCGTTGTTAGTGAGCCAATCTCTCGGGTATTGAGCAAGCAAACTATCAGGAGGCGAGATATCCAGTGAGCGACGCTCCTCCCGAACGACATTAAAGCCTGCACTTTGTGCAAAAGCCACCAATTCATCTGCCGTCAAGCGGTTCAGTGCTTTGTATTCATTGAAAACAAAACGCTTGTAGCCTTCTACGCCAAAGTCAGCAAACCCAAAATCCACCTCTGCGGGGTCTATGGGCCCCTGGTGGGCTTCAATCACTTTCCACAACTCATCCTCAGTTGCCAACAGGTGATGCCAAGGGGTTTCGTCATACCTGCGCAAATGCGAACCATATGCCGAGAAATACAGCGGCTCGATTTGAATAAAGAAGTACCCACCGGGACGCAAGCAAGCATGCAGGTCTTCCAAAATGAGAGAAAGCTGATCACGCCGCACATGCTCAAACGTGGACCAGCTCATGATGCCGTCGTATTGAGCGCTCCCTTGCGATAACGAGTCCCCAGACTTGATGGTCTGAAAGCTGAGAGCCGTTGGTACACGGCGCATACCCAACTGCTCTCGTGCAATACGAGGCAGCTTTTCATATTCGCGACGCACATCTACGCCATGGATAGACGTGGCGCCATAGCGCAAGACCAAAGACAAATCGGTAATGCCATCGCCGCAGCCGAAATTCAAGAAACGACTGCGAGGTATGTCCATCACACCCCCTATCCATTGATTCACCACATCTGCGGCGTATTCAAAGTGAGCTCGAAACCACTCATCTGAAATTTGCGATGCATCCCAGGGGGCAATCCCCAGAACGCGCTCCTGTAGGCGCGCTATCAATCCCATTCACCACCCCCTGTTGATTCAACACCATCCACTTGGCGTGCACCCGCCCAGCGCAATTTGGTCATTGCTTGCGCAGCACGTAAGCGTCTTGGTGGTTCCAGAAATGCACCAGAGATTGATGCACCAGGCTTTTCGCACCCACTGTTTCTTCAATACGTGCCAGCACAAAAGGCTCAGAAGTAAAGGCCGTGCCATATTCCTGCCCATCAATCGCTGTGGACTCACTGGAGGGAGCAAAGAAATAGCCTTCATCATCTAGCGTCACATGGTCAAAAGCGGCTGCTTTGACACCGTGGGTGGTGAACACCAGCAAGCCGCCTGGCTCCACAGCATCCCACAACACCTTGAGCCAGCGCGCCCAGGTACTGCGCGGCAAGTGACTGAACAACGACAATACAAACACGAGGCTGTAGCGCTGGGGCCATTGCACCTGCTCAGGCACGCTGGCAGACATCAAGCCTTGAACCCCGAAAGTCTGGGTTGCGAAATGCACGGCGTCTGGCACCACATCGGACACCGTGACCCTGCCAGGCCCCAAGGCCTTTACCAAATGGCGGGTGAAACGCCCGTGGCCGCTGGCAAACTCCAGCACGCTGGGCATGTGCAACAAAGGCTGATCCACCGCCTCCAGCAACAGCATGAGCTCCGACAAGGTGCGCCAACCGTCTGCCAGGTAGTCACGCAAGGGATTGGTACTGGACGCATGCCCGGCAAAAAAACCAAAAATATCGTCCTGCGACGAGATCGTGCAATCCAGCCCCATGATGTTGCGGAAGGATCCCACCAAGTCATTCGACTCAATCAACGCATGAGCCTGCAGCAACGTGTCGCGTTCGCTGCGGGCGCGGGCCAGCACCTGGGCAGCGCCGGTGCGATCACCCTGCGCAAGCAACGAAATTCCCTCTTCCAATAACCGCTGGCCCACACTGACTGGGCCGCTTGAAACAACGCCTGGGACAAGCGCTTGGTCGTGGCCAGTCAAATGGCCTTGTTCTGCATTCATGTTTATTTTGAAATCGGTTCAGTATCGATAAAACCCAACCAGGCCCACAGCATCAACTCCAGTGATGGGGCAGGCGCACCAGACCCGGCAACGGCTTGGGGAAAATGAACCGGAAATGCATGAACTGGAACCATTCGTCATACACCGCCAGTCCTGTCTCGTCGAACAAAAACGCGCTGATCACATAATCACCACTGTGCAGTGGAAGATCCGGGAACGTCAGCACGGAGCACCACGTACCGTCGGGCTGCTGCACCGGGTAAGCGCCATCTTCGTGGGTAGCTAGCGAGGTGATTCCGACGCCTTTGGACTGCTCAATCATGAATCCGATGTGGGGACGCTCTGCACCACGCCCACGGGCCTTGATGGTTACCACCAAATCTTGGCCCTGAAGTATAGGGGGCTGTCCATTCTGCGGCTCCGCCAGATTCGACACATCCACAGCCAGAATGCACGCTCCGCCACCATCTACAGCAGCCACTGGCGCAGCGGGGGCAGAAGGCTCTGCAGCAGACTCCGTATTGGCCAATGGCAATCCAGCGCCGTTGAGCGCAATAGCGCCTGAGTCCATATCCAACGTCGCTCCGGCCCGCTGCGGCAATGCCTCCGATTCGCCTGCTTCGCGCTGACGCGTGTATACGTCATAAGCCGCCAACACTTCCTCTGTGCCCCCAAACTGGGCGACCTGCCCCGCCTTGAGCCACAGGGCACGGTCACACAGATGTCGAATGTGGTAAGGGCTGTGGGAACAAAACAAAATAGTGCAACCGTTGTTCCGAAAGGCGGTGATGCGCTCTACGCATTTTTTTTGAAAATGCTGATCACCTACGGCCAGTGCTTCATCAATGATCAGCACATCGGGCTGCACAGCTGTTACCAACGCAAAGGCCAAGCGCACCGTCATGCCCGATGAGTACGTCTTCACAGGCCTGTCCAGCGCCTCGCCCAGTTCACAAAATTCGATGATTTCAGGCTCCAGTCGTGCCATCTCCTCACGACTGATGCCAATCAGGCTACCGCCAAAATACAGGTTGTCCCGCCCGCTGAAATCAGGGTGAAAACCTGCACCCAACTCCAAAATGGCGGTGACGCGCCCCACGCGCTCAATGCTGCCCTGGCTGGGCTGCAAGGTGCCTGCCAGCAGTTTGAGCAAAGAGCTTTTACCGGCCCCGTTGTCCCCGATCACGCCTATGCACTCGCCACGCTGCAGTTCAAACGATACATCGCGCAGCGCCCAATGGCTGCGGTGAGTGGCACGACCTGTGAGCAAGGCCCGCAGCCGGGAACGGGGTGTGGGATACAGCTTGTACTCTTTGCTGACCGATTGAACGCGCAACACCGGGGCGCTCGACGTTGCTGGTAGTTCACCCATCCGATACTCAGCAGAGGAAGAGGGGCTTGTGTTCATCTCTGTGCTCATAGCCAATCTACCAACTGGTCCTGACTGCGGCGTACCAACAAAGCCAATAAGGTGGCCGTGGCAGCAATCCAAGCCAAGGTAACCCACCACACGCTCAGCGGCGGCCAAGCGCCGCGCAACAATATCTCTTGGTAGCCCTGAACCAATGCAGTCATCGGGTTGAGCCAAAGTACCCAACGCCATGCTTCAGGGAATAAAGTGAGCGGGAACAGGATGGGCGACAGATAAATTCCCACCGACAGCAGGAAGCCGACCAATTGCACCGTGTCACGCAGGGCAGCAGCCAAAATGGCCAACGCGAACCCTAGCAGCAAACACAGAAGCAACTGCAACCCCAGCAGTACAGGAAAGGCCAGCACAGGCCATTGAAAACGGTGCATTGGCGCATATGCCAATCCGACCAGCACAAGCAGCGGACCATAAATCAGCGAGCTGGCCAGAACGGCACGTGTGGTGAACAGCACCGGTGGCAGCGGGTTTTTCTGTAGCAAACCGCCCGCATCAATCAAGCTGTTCATGCCGCGCGATACGGCATCACAAAAAGCCATCCACGGCAATGCGCCCACAATGAGAAATGCGCCCACTGCATGGGTTGGAGCACCCTCGCCCAGGCGCATCGAGAACACCACATCGAACACGAGGTAGTAAGCTGCGACCGTCAGCAACGGCTGTAGGTAGGGCCACAGCACACCCAAAGCCGTGCCCGAGTGGCGGGCAGCCACTTCACGCCGGGTGAGCACCCAGACCAAGGTTTTAGCGCGCCAGACAGCGCGCAGCTCGTTGAGCAATGTCCACATGCGCAGGGATTAAAACAACAATCAAAAACAGAAACCCGCCCAACGGGCGGGTGCAGGCGAGGGGACCGGACCTCAGGAGGCTCAAATCCCCAAGCGCTAGATCAAGCCATCATTTCGTTGGTGCGGCCTTAGGTACGGTTGGCTTGGCAGCAGCGCCTCCAGCAGCATTGCTCGAAGAATACTGGGCGGCAGTGTTGGCAATGGCCTCTTGGTTGAAGGTAACGCCTTGCTGCATTTTCTGGGCTTGCGCTACACGCGATTCGTGCTTCACATTTTCAGAAACTTCCTTCATCAACTCCGACTTCACGTCATCGAAATTTCGGAGATGGGCTGCCTTCTTCTCTTGCAGTTGAATGATGTGAAAACCAAATTTTGTTTGCACCACACCCGTCATGTCGCCCGCATTGGCCAGCGCAAAGACTGCCGAATCAAACTCGGGCACCATTTTCCCCCGTCCGAAGAAGCCCAGATCGCCGCCCTTGGCTGCGCTGCCTTTGTCGGCAGAGTGCTCAGTGGCAAGCTTGGCAAAGTCAGCACCGGCCTTCAAGTCGGTCAATAGTTTTTCTGCTTGCGCCTTTGCGGCATCGTCCGTGCCCGCAATCAAGATATGGCGGGCACGTACCTGGGCTTCCGCCTTGAAGCGGTCGGGCTTGGCTTTGTAGATTGCACGGGCCATTGATTCTGCTGCCTCAGGCGTTGGCTCGTTGGCCTTGTCCATTTTCTCCAGCCAAGCATCAGACAGTACCTTGTCGCGGGCCACCTGCAGGGCGGCAGCCACCACGGGGTCTTTGTCCAGCGCATCCTTCTCTGCCTCTTTCGCCATGGAGCGGCGTGCATACAAGTTGGAAGCCACTTGCGTGATGGTCTGCGGCTTCGAGAGCACGATAGAGCGCATCTCTTGCGGCATACGCAATGAATCGGCCTGAATGTCCAAGCTAGTGATTGAAAAATCGGGCCCCTGGACCAGGTTGACCGATTCCGCAGCCCGCACAGGGGTACTGACAGCCAGCACGGCACCGACGGCTACGGCGACTTGGAGCGTTTTGAAGAGCGGAGACATGAGCGACATATGCAAACTGTGGTTCCTAAAATAAAAAAAGGCGGGGAAAACCCCCGCCTTTTTTAGATCGCATTACTGCGAAAAAGTGCCTCTAGCCAGCAATTACTTAGCTGCCGACACGAAGCGGTGAGGCCAAGTGATACCGTAGGTACCAGACAGACCAGCAGCCACTTGTGGGTTGCTCAGCTTGATGAACGAAGCGCCCAGGATTGGCAGGCCAGCTTGCGAAGCGTAAGACACAGTGTTAGCTGCGGCTGTTGCTGCGGTACCAGGACCAGAGTAAGTACCACCCAGAGTCGTATTGAACGAGTTGGATGTATCGATCACGCTCCAGCCATTGGTGAAGGGACCGGAAGCAGAACCTGCTGCCACGTTTTGACGAGCCACGGAAGCAGCCAGCACGGAGTTGTCGGTGTCAGCAAAGCTCAGAACGCTGGTTTCACC
>ERZ650312.1979-NODE-1979-length-11416-cov-15.533756_pt1 | contig 11416 bp, 11 predicted proteins | sample MGYA00376248_ERZ650312 | MGnify/ENA primary metagenome ERZ650312 (study PRJEB26733, sample SAMN07839316) | wastewater metagenome | biome: urban; feature: wastewater treatment plant; material: waste water | place: USA: North Carolina | collected 2016-07-28 ... | reverse complement strand
TTTTCTGTTCTTTTGTCTTAAAACAAAAGAACCAAAAATTCAAGACTTGGAAACTCGGCTAAAATTTTGAAGAACTTCCTAAAATCTCCAAAATTGACTCTCTTCGTTCGTCTAACCGCGTTGCTAGGTTTTGGGCGGAAACAACTTTTTGGTTTTGTAAGCAAGATTTTTGCCGCCACTCAAACAATGGAGATTTTTAACGAAATTTCTTCAAAATTTTTTGACGCCTCCGTTTCCTATGTCAATCTAATCGAAATTATGGCAATCTAGTTTCCACAAAAAATGGCGAAGAGCCACTTTGTCAAAGATTTAAACTTATCACAAGGTTGAATAAAGGATTTCGGTGCTTCGCACCTTCCTAAAATTACACTTATTTTCATTGGGCTTTACCCAATGCTAATGATATCACCACTTCGTGGCTTCACTTTGGAAATTATTATTTTTTAAAGAGAGAAAATCTAAGCCTTTAAAGTTTTTAAAAAAATTGAAAAATTTTGTAACCTTCTCATTGATTTTAAAACTTTGACAAAGTGAACGTAAAATTACTTAATTGTTTTACTCAATTCTAACATTGCTTCGATTGGTTTTAAAGCTTTTAACCGAAGTTCTTCGTCCATTGTGATTTCTGGAAGCTCATATTTCATACATAAATATAATTTTTCTAAAGTATTTCTTTTCATAAAGAAACATTCTGAACAATTACAGCTTTCATCATACACCAAAGCTGGAATGAGTTCTTTTTCTGGAGCACGTTTTTTCATTTCGTGGAGAATTCCTTCTTCTGTCGCCACGATAAACTTCTGACAATCATCTTTTTGCACGTAATCTAACAATGCAGAAGTAGAGCCAATAAAATGCGCTAAATCTAGAACCGCCGTTTCAGATTCTGGATGTGCAATTAATTTAGCATCAGGATTTTCTGCCAATTGTTTGGCAATTCTTTCCATAGAAAAAGCTTCGTGAACGATGCAGCTTCCGTTCCACAAAATCATATCTCTGCCCGTTTTTTTCTCTAAATATCTTCCGAGATTTTTATCCGGTGCAAAAATTATCGGTTTATCTTCTGGCAATGCATTAATAATAGTTTCTGCATTAGAACTGGTAACGATAATGTCTGATTCTGCTTTTGTTTCTGCATTGCAATTGATGTAAGTTGCGATAAGAGCATTAGGATGTTTTTCGCGCATTTTACGTAAACCTTCTCCACTGCAACCGTCTGCCAAACTACAACCCGCCAATAAATCTGGTAAAACCACTTTTTTAGTTGGGTTCAAAATTTTTGCCGCTTCTGCCATAAAATGCACTCCGCAAAACGCAATCATATCTGCATCTGTATCTTTAGCAGCTCTCGCTAATTGAAGAGAATCTCCTAGATAATCTGCAATATCCTGAATTTCACCTGGTTGATAATAATGCGCCAAAATCACCGCATTTTTTTCTTTTTTGAGTTCCAAAATGGCTTTTACCAAATCTTCACCTTGCGGAATTTGAAATTCTGACAAATCTAAAAAACCCTTTACAGGCATATTAGAAATTGCTGAGTCTAATGTATGTTTCATTTGTTTATTTTGTTTGATGTGGTTTGAAAAGTTTGATGTTGTTTGAATTGTTTGAATTGTTTGATTAAAAAATATTCCAACTCCAATTAATTGTTCTATTTCTTCCCCAAGTTCCTATAGAAGTTCCTTCAGAATATCCTGAAAAACCAATAAATAAAACTAAAATTAATAATAAAATTAAAATCCAGAAAAATTTCTTTTTCATAAACAACTATTTATTGATATAGAACAGAAGCTAAAAATAATTAATTCTCAATAAATTTCTCTACCAAACGTTCGATTTCTTTTTTGGAAGTTTCTAAATCATCATTGATTACAATTTCATCAAATTCTTCCGCATAAGACATTTCGTGTTTGGCTTTGGCAACTCTGGTTTTGATGGTTTCTAAATCATCTGTAGCTCTAGATATCAATCTTCGTTCCAATTCATCAATAGAAGGTGGCGCAATGAAAATAGACAATGCTTTTTCCCCGAAAATCTTTTTAAGATTTACTCCGCCAACTACATCTACATCAAAAATCACGACTTTTCCTTCACTCCAAGTTCTTTCTACTTCAGATTTTAAAGTTCCGTAGAATTTATCGGTATAAACTTCCTCAAATTCTACAAAAGCGTCTTCTGAAATGAGTTTTTTAAATTCTTCTACCGAAAGGAAAAAATAGTCTTTACCGTGAATTTCTTCGCCTCTCAAAGCTCTGGTAGTTGCCGAAACAGAAAACTGCAATTGCGGAAATTTCTGTAAACAATGTTTTACCAAAGTGGTTTTTCCACTTCCTGAAGGTGCTGAAAATATAATTACTTTGTTCATAAATATGTTGGATGCTGGATGTTGGGTGCGGGAAGTTTACATCAAACACCCATCACCCAACATCCAACTTTTATAATACATTCAACGTTTGTTCTTTAATTTTTTCTAAATCGTCTTTCATCATTACTACCAATTTTTGGATTTCGTGATGATTGGCTTTTGAACCCAAAGTATTGATTTCTCTACCAATTTCTTGCGAAATAAAACCTAGTTTTTTACCGTTCAAATCTTCATTTTTCATCACTTCATTATAATATTTCAAGTGTTGCGCAAGTCTTACTTTTTCTTCGGAAATATCTAATTTCTCGGTATAGTAAGCCATTTCTTGGTAAAATCTTGTCTCATCTACGTTTTCGAATTCCTTCAACGTGTTTTGATAACGTTCTTTCACCGCAATCATTCTTTCTTCTTCGTAAGGGATAACTTTGGCTAGATTTTCTTCAATATTTTTAAGATTTTTAGAAAGTTCTTCGTGCAGATTAGCACCTTCGGTTTTTCTGAAATCTACGAATTTTGCTACGGCTTCTTTTACCAAACTTAGCAGAAATTGCCATTCATCATCATTCAGTTCTGCTGGTTTTCCGTTGATGGCTTCAGGCATTCTGATTGCCATTTTCAGGTATTCCCATTCTTCGGCGTTTGGTGATATTTCTCTTAGTTGATTAATGTATGCTTTTACAATGTCTTGGTTGATTTTCACATCATTTACGTCTTCTATATTCTCACAATTAATATAGCAATCTACTTTTCCTCTGAAAATGGTGTCGTTTAAATATTTTCTTACTTCGAATTCTTTTTCTTTGTATCGAAGCGGAATTCTGATGTTTAAATCAAAAGATTTACTGTTGAGAGATTTTAGTTCTATCGTAATTTTTTTTCCTTCAAAAATTCCTTCGGCTCTCCCAAAACCTGTCATTGATAAAATCATAGGTATATGTATCTACGTACAAATATAAGAAAAAGATGCGCTATCAAAAGAAAATCTAATCCCAAAGAGAATTGTTGAAAAGTTAGAGATGATAGCATTGTAAAATCCTTAAAAAAAATTGTAATTTTGCAGTCTATGAAAAGATGGTATCTCTACCCTTTTTCCTTGGTTTATCATTTCGTTACTGCAATGCGTAACAGAATGTACGATTGGGGAATTTTTTCTTCTACGAAATTCAAAACTCCGATTATTGGTGTCGGAAATTTATCTGTTGGCGGAAGTGGAAAATCGCCAATGGTGATGTATATGGCAGATTTATTGTCAAAAAATTTCAGAACTGGAGTTTTGTCTAGAGGCTATGGAAGAAAAACAAAAGGCTACGGAATTGTGAATTATGAAAGCACTTACAAAATGGTAGGTGACGAAGCAATGCAACTTTTTGAACGTTTCAGAAATAGATTTGTAATTGGAGTTTGTGAAGACCGAGTTTTCGGAGCTAGAAAAATTATTGATGATATGGATTTGGATGTTCTTTTGTTGGATGACAGCTATCAACACAGAAGAATAAAGCCAGGATTTAATATTTTATTGACTGATTATAATGATCCTTATTTTAAAGATTTTCTTTTGCCAGCTGGTAACCTTAGAGAATCTAGACGTGGTGCAAAACGTGCAGATTTAATTGTAGTGACTAAATGTCCTGAAATTCTGACTGAGGAAAAAAAACAATTTTACATCAATAAAATTAAGCCAAGACATTACCAAAAAGTGTTCTTTTCGAGTATTAATTATGATGAAAACGTGGTGAATAAACGCCAACAAATTCCTGTGCAAAATCTTAATTATTACGACATTCTTTTGGTAACAGGTATTGCAAACCCTAGCCTTATTTTAAAAGAATTACAAAAATATACTCCGAAAATTAAACACCTGAAATATGGTGACCACCATTCTTTTACACTTGCAGATATAGACAATATTAAAAAAGAGTACCAGAAATTAGGTGAATATAGAATTATTTTAACTACAGAAAAAGACTTTGTTCGTCTAAAATCATTCGACCTTATTAGAGAAAAAATCTACTATTGGCCCATAAATGTAGAAATAGACCGCAAGGAAGAATTCGATCAAATTATAGAGAATTATGTTAGAAAAAATTAAACAGACTGCTGATTTTATTAAAAATATAATCCAAGAAACTCCAGATTTTGCTATTGTTTTAGGTTCTGGACTTGGTAAATTACAAAACGAAGTAGAAGCTATACATACCTTAGAATATCACGACATTCCCAATTTTCCTCAGACTACCGTTGCCGGACACGGTGGTAAATTAATATATGGAATCTTAGAAGGCAAAAAAGTACTAATGATGAGCGGTAGATTTCACTACTACGAAGGTCACGATATACAAACAGTAACTTTTCCTTTCAGAGTTTTTAAACTTCTAGGAATTCAGAATTTAATTGTTTCTAACGCTTCTGGTGGTGTAAACCCGAACTTTAGAGTAGCTGATATTATGATTATAGAAGACCACATTAATATGATGCCAGAACATCCACTTCGTGGTAAAAATTTAGATGAATTGGGACCGAGATTTGTAGATATGAGCGAGCCTTACAACAGAAAAATGATTGCTGTAGCCGAAGAAGTTGCAAAAAATCTAGAAATTAAAGCTCATAAAGGTGTTTATTTAGCATTACAAGGTCCTACGTTCGAAACTCCCGCTGAATATGGTATGGTAAGAGCAATAGGAGGCGACGCTGTAGGAATGAGTACCGTGCCAGAAGTAATTGTGGCAAAACATATGGGAATGGATTGCTTCGGAATTTCTATTATTACGGATGTAGGAGGTCCAGAAATTGCATTTACCGTTTCGCACGAAGAGGTGCTAGAAGCTGCTAATAAGGCAATGCCAAATGTGATAAAATTGGTAAAAGGTTTGGTGAAGAATTATCAATAAATGAATTTTGCTGCGCAAATCAATTTCTGCGAGTGAATTTTTAAAAATAAGTAGAACGTTTCAAATTTTTTGAAGCGTTTTTTTTTCAAAATTTCTAAAAACTCTCAAATCCTTATCTTTGTGTATGGAATTTCCTCAGCGAAAAATAATACATATAGATATGGACGCATTTTATGCTTCTGTGGAACAGTATGACAATCCTGAGCTTAAAGGAAAACCAATTGCTGTAGGAGGAGAACACAGAGGTGTAGTAGCTGCGGCAAGTTATGAAGCCAGAAAATTTGGCGTTCGCTCTGCTATGTCTAGTAAAATTGCCAAAGAAAAATGTCCGCAACTTATTTTTGTAAAGCCAAGATTTCATCGGTACAAAGAAATATCTCAGAAAATTAGAGAAATTTTTCATCAATACACAGATTTGGTAGAACCACTTTCTTTAGACGAAGCTTATCTGGACGTTACCGAAAACAAAAAAGGAATAGAATCTGCTAACGATATTGCTAAAGAAATTCGACAAAAAATCTTTGAAGAAACAGGTCTTACAGCTTCTGCGGGAATTTCTGTAAATAAATTTTTGGCTAAAGTAGCTTCGGATATTAATAAACCAAACGGACAAAAAACCATTCATCCTACAAAAATTTTAGATTTTTTAGAAGAATTACCCATCGAAAAATTTTACGGAATTGGGAAAGTTACCGCTAATAAAATGTACAGTTTGCAGATTTTCAAAGGAAAAGATTTGAAGGCGAAAACTTTTGAAGAATTGGTGAGATTATTCGGGAAATCTGGTGCATATTACTATAATGTAGTTCGAGGAATACATCACGGCGAAGTAAAACCCAATAGAATACAAAAAAGTGTAGCCGTAGAACATACTTTTTGGGACGACATCAATGAAGATGAAGAACTTTTTTCTAAACTAAAAATTTTGAGCGAAGAATTAGAAGCTAGACTTTCAAAAAGAGAAATTAAAGGCAAAACCTTGACTTTGAAAATAAAATACAAAGATTTCTCGCAATATACCCGAAGTAGAACGCAAGAAGTATATTACGAAAATGCTGAAGATTTTTTTGAAACTTCTAAAAAATTATGGGAGCTTCGTCCGTTTAACAAAGCAATAAGATTATTGGGATTATCGCTTTCTAACCTCAACACAGAAGAGAAAAAGCAAATTTCTGTACAACTGAAAATTCCGTTTGAAGAATTCGAGAACGAATAATTCTAGAATAAATTCTTGTAAATCTATAACTTACTCTTTTTCCTTAAAAATATCTTTGTATCATAAAACTAAGATTATGAATGGCACTATGATACAATATTTCCATTGGTACACAGAAGGAAATGGAAAACTTTGGGAAGAAGTAAAAAATAATGCTGAATATTTAGCAGATTTAGGAATTACCATGGCTTGGCTTCCTCCTGCATACAAAGGAAATTCTGGCAGAAACTCCGTTGGATACGATCCTTATGATTTGTTTGATTTGGGAGAATTTGACCAAAAAGGAGGCATTAGTACCAAATACGGAAATAAAAAACAATACACAGAAGCTGTAGAAGCGCTAAGAAAAGTAAATATAGGAACAATTGTAGATATTGTCCTCAACCATAAAGCTGGCGGAGACGAAAAAGAAAAATTTAATGTTTATAAAGTTGACCCCAACAACAGACTCAATTTTCTTTCAGAACCATTTGAAATTGAAAGCTATACCAAATTCACTTTTCCGGGAAGAAATAAAAAATATTCAGATTTCGAATGGAATTTCACTTGTTTTACAGGTGTAGATTATGCCGAAGGCCAAGAAGGCAATTTTATTTATCAAATTATCAACGATTTTGGTGACGGTTGGGAAGAAATGACCAGCAATGAAAAAGGAAATTATGATTTTTTGATGTACAACGATATAGACCACAGAAATCCTTACGTAAGAGAAGAGCTAAATTATTGGGCAAAATGGTATTATGACACTATAGAATATGAAGGTGTAAGATTAGACGCTGTGAAACACCAAAGTCCAGATTTTTACAAAGAATGGCTTTATACTTTAAGAAAAAATACAGGTAAAAATATCTTTGCTGTAGGAGAATTTTGGGCTCCCGGAGAAACAGAATTACTCGAAAAATATGTAGAAGATACCGAAGGAGCAATGAGTCTTTTTGATGCTTCTCTTCATAAAAACTTACATATCGCTTCAAAATCTGGCGACGAATATGATTTGAGAACAATTTTCGACAATACCTTTTTAAAATCTAATCCCACATTAGCAGTAACTGTAGTAGATAATCATGACACGCAGCCTTTGCAAGCTCTAGAAGCGCCTGTAGAACCTTGGTTTAAACCTATTGCTTATGCTCTAATTCTTCTAAGAGCAGACGGATATCCTTGTGTGTTTTATCCGGATTTATTCGGAGCGCACTATACCGATAAAGACAAGGAAGGAAACGATCAGGAAATATTTCTGGATAAAGTAGAAAAAATTGAAGAACTATTGAAAGCGCGACAACAATTCGCTTATGGAGCGCAAAAAGATTATTTTGAAGACGCGAACTGTCTTGCCTGGACCCGCGAAGGTGACGATGAACACGCTGGTTGCGCAGTAGTTTTAAGCAACAAAGATGCTTACGAAAAAACATTGGAAATGGGTGAAAAATATTCAGGGAAGCAATTCTATGATTTTATGGGATGGTTTTCCGAAAAAGTAACCATTGACGAAAACGGATGGGGAAATTTTCCGGTTCCGGCAGGAAATGTCTCGGTTTGGGTTCCCGAATAGGTAAAAAAATTCTGATGAAAAAAATTATTATCGAAGGCAAAAACATCAATAATATCGAGACCTTCTACGAGGAAGTAAATCGAGTTTTTATGCTACATGAAAATTGGAAAATTGCGCAGAGTTTAGATGCTTTCAATGATATGTTATACGGATCTTTCGGTGAGATTAAAGGAAAAGAAAAAATCCAACTGATCTGGAAAGATATGGAACAAAACCAAAAATCACTAGGCTTTCAAACAACCTTGGAGTTTTATCAAAACAAACTGAAATCTCCAGAAATTTTTAACCAAAAACTTGTTCTAAGTAAAATAGATGAACTGCATAATGGTGTAGGACTTACTTTCTTCGAAATTGTCTTAGAAATCATAGCCAATCACGACAATATTATGCTTATAAATGATTAAAAATTAAAAATTAATCGAAAAAATTTGCTGCTTTTGCATTATTTTTACTGAAATTTTTTTGAAATGTTGCAAAATTTGGCCTTCTATCTTACGTTAGTCATTGTCATTGTGCTGCTTATCATGCTTGCGCAAAAGATAAAAGTAGCTTATCCTGTTCTTTTGGTTTTAGCGGGATTGGGAATTAGTTTTATTCCAGGTACTCCAATTGTAGAGATCGAGCCAGAACTCATCTTCTTTATTTTCTTGCCGCCCTTGCTTTATGAAGCCGCATGGAATTCTTCTTGGAAAGAACTTTGGAGATGGCGAAGGATTGTCTTTAGTTTTGCGTTTGTAGTTGTTTTTTTACTGCAATTGTGGTCGCTTTTGCTGTAAACTATCTTATTCCTGGATTTTCTTTGGCATTAGGTTTTTTGTTAGGCGGAATCGTATCTCCACCAGATGCAGTGAGTGCAGGAGCTATTTTAAAATTTGTAAAAATCCCGAAAAGATTCCAATCTATTTTAGAAGGAGAAAGTTTGTTGAATGATGCATCCTCCCTCATTATTTTTCGCTTTGCATTAATTGCTGTGGCAACAGGACAATTTATATGGCATCAAGCTATTGTGGATTTTATTTGGATGTGTGTAGGCGGAGCAGGAATTGGGATTTTAATTGCTTTTCTCTTTATGAAAATGCATAAATTACTGCCAACTGACGCCAATATGGATACCATTTTCACCCTTGCATCTCCCTTTATCATGTATCTCGCTGCGGAAGAATTTCACGCTTCCGGCGTACTGTCGGTCGTAAGCGGTGGATTGTTTTTATCAGTTCGCCGACATCACTTTCTTAGTGGTACATCGCGGCTTCACAGCATAAATGTTTGGCAAAGTTTCAGTTTTTTACTCAACGGAATGGTATTTATGCTGATTGGGTTGGATCTTCCGCTCATTGTTTCGGGGCTTGGCGACACCAGCATTTATCAAGCAACTATGTATGGTGTTGTAATCACCGGAGTTCTTATTATCATTAGAATGTTCGCCAGTTATGGAGCGGTTGTTTTTACTTTAATTATGCGAAATTTCATCAATGTTGCAGATGCCGAATCTCCCGGTTGGAAAGTCCCAATCGTTCTCGGTTGGACCGGAATGCGCGGGGTGGTTTCGTTGGCAGCAGCACTTTCAATACCTGTGACTTTGGCGGACGGAAGCCCATTTCCTCACCGAAACCTCATCCTTTTCATCACTTTTGTAGTGATTTTACTTACTTTAGTTTTGCAAGGCTTAACGCTTCCTCTTTTACTGAAAAAAGTAAAATTAAAAGATAAAGATTTCATTAAATCCGAAAAAGAAATCGACTATGAAATCAGAAGCGAATTAGCAAAAATTGCCGTCGAAAAAATTAAAAAAGAGTATCCCGAAAAGTTGGAACAATTCCCAGCGCTCAAAGAGCAATTTCAAAGCTGGGAAAACAAAATTAACAGTTCCGAAATCATCATTAATTACCCCGAATACCAACAGATTTTTGCTGATATTTTGGAACATCAAAGAATGTGGCTCATCAATAAAAACCGAGAAGAACTCCTTCTCGATGAAGAAATTGTACGAAAACATTTAAGATTGATTGATCTTCAGGAAGAGAGACTAAGTCTCGGGAAATAAATTTTCTCCCAACGTTTTATTCATAAAAGTTAAAACTTTAAGAAGAAATTATGACAACTCCATTTTTCTATTTTATAAATTTGAAGTCTTAAAAAATTTATATGAATACAACCTCTGTAAAAGCCTTCGGAACCGAAGCAAAAGATAAAGATTTGCAACTAATGCAAATTGAAAGAAGAGAAGTAACACCTACAGATATTGAAATCGACATCTTGTACTGCGGAGTTTGCCATAGCGACCTCCATACGGCAAGAAACGACTGGGGTGGAACTAAATATCCTTCTGTTCCGGGACACGAGATCATTGGCCGAATTACAAAAGTAGGTTCTGCGGTAACAAAATTCAAAGTAGGCGATTTAGCCGGTGTTGGCTGCCTGGTAGATTCTTGCCGAGAATGTGAGAGCTGCAAACAAAACCTGGAGCAATATTGTCTCAATGGCTCTACAGGAACTTACAATGGAAAAGATCCGTTTTTGGGTGGTCATACTTTTGGAGGTTACTCCGAAAAAGTTGTGGTTGATGAGGCTTTTGGGCTACACATCCCAGAAAATTTAGATTTAAAAGCTGTTGCACCGCTACTTTGCGCTGGCATTACTACGTGGTCTCCGTTGAAACATTGGAACGTGAAGGAAGGGAGTAAAGTTGCAGTAGTAGGATTAGGCGGATTAGGACACATGGCGATTAAACTTGCCAAAGGTCTGGGCGCCAATGTTACTTTATTTTCCAGAAGCCCCGACAAAATTCAGGACGCGCTGGATTTGGGAGCCGATGCTGTAGTAATTTCAACGTATGAAAATGAAATGAACGCCGTAAAAGGAAAGTTTGATTTAATTATTGATACTGTTCCTTACGACCACGATATTAATCCTTATATCAGCACCTTAACTATCAATGGAACTCTTGTATTGGTAGGTTACATCGGAAAAATGGAAGAAGCACTTTTCACTCCACCGATGATTCTTGGAAGAAGATCTGTAGCAGGTTCTGTTATCGGAGGAATCAAAGAAACCCAAGAAATGCTTGATTTCTGTGGCAAGAAAAATATCCTTCCGGAAATAGAAATGATCAATATGCAAAACATCAACGAAGCGTACGAAAGAATGCTGAAAAGCGATGTGCGCTATCGTTTTGTGATCGATATGCAATCTCTAAAAAACTAATTTTTTAGCGATAAAAAATGAAATATCCGGTTGATTACTCAGCCGGATATTTTTATATAAAGTTTATTTCAAAACCTTTTTTGCAGTTTTCGGTGAACCGTCAATAGGTTGGTAAACTTTTAATCCTAGAATTTCTGCTACCAATGGATAAATATTTACGTTTGAAAACTCACTAATTTCTAAATTAT
>ERZ650312.1978-NODE-1978-length-11417-cov-3.996832_pt1 | contig 11417 bp, 12 predicted proteins | sample MGYA00376248_ERZ650312 | MGnify/ENA primary metagenome ERZ650312 (study PRJEB26733, sample SAMN07839316) | wastewater metagenome | biome: urban; feature: wastewater treatment plant; material: waste water | place: USA: North Carolina | collected 2016-07-28 ... | reverse complement strand
CTTCCTTAGAATACTTTGTTAGCAAAAGTATAATAAACGAGGGACTATCTTGGACTACTTTTAGTGGTGATGAATTAATTCATAAGTGGTTGAATAGTGAAAAAGTAACCATCAAACCAGATCTCTAATTTTTAACCATTGACGTTGCTAATCAAGATTTAAACGTTGATTTTTGCTAAGATTGACTCAACTTTTTATTGATTCAATATTTGGACGGTGCCAAAGAACTCCTACGCATACCGACGGTAGGCACCGTAACGACACCCCCCACCCCAGGTACAGGTTTAGCCAATGACAACGGTTTGATGCATCCCCGTTTGGTCGATATCAACGGCGACGAGCGAGCTGACATTGCCTACGCTGGCGACAATTTGGGCAACCTCTGGAAGTTCGACCTGACCCACCTTTATGACACCGAATGGAAAGTTGCCTTCAATGGCCAGCCGCTCTTTACCGCCAAAGGGCCTGCCTCACAAGGCTCTAGCAGCCGTTCTTTGTCCCAACCCATTACGATCACCCCGACCGTGCGCGAAAACGATCGCAAGAAAACGGTAGGCACTGGTGCCAGCGCTAAAGAGGTTGATGTGGGTGGCATGATGGTCACCTTTGGCACGGGTCGAAACGTCACGAAGACTGATGAAAGTGACGTCAATGTGCAAACTTTGTACTCGGTACTAGACAACACGCGCTACCGCACGGTAGAAATCATCGTGGAGGCAGCCACCGGCAAGAAGGTGAAACGACTGGAAGTTCATCCCGGTGGTGGCACTTGCACACCCATTCCCCAACCCAATTGCGCGCCTGCGCCACAGGCCCTGGGCACAGGGGTGGTGAATGCCAAATTGGTAAAACGCTCCGTTACCGACAGTAGTTCAGGAGAATATGGAACGATGGATACCATTGCTTCTTCAGATGTTCTGGATGAAACAACCTGGAACTCAAAAAACGGTTGGTACATGGACTTTCCAGCCATTGGAGAACGGCTGCTCAAAAACACAAGCTTGTATGACAATTCCAATATTTTGATGGTATTTTCACAAATACCTGCCAAAGGTTCCGACAAAGAGTCAGATAAAGAAAGTTGCGACGCCGTCTCTCCCGATGAAGAGCGCCAATTCATGACTATGGTGAATATCATGGATGGCGAGAAGCCATCTGTTCAAATCATGGACATTAACGGTGATAGCCTTTTTGACGCCCTCGATAACAATGCCAACCGCATGAAAGTCTCGAAAGGTTCGAATATGCTGATTTCCACAGGCAAAGACACCAACACGCTGATTGACAACAATGACAAGAAAAAATTGCTCGCACGCATGCCAGAGCAATCCATGCGCCCAAGCTGGCGCCAGCTGAAATAATGCAATCCCCTTACAAGGAGCGCACCATGCATTTCCCCTACCCCCGCCACCCACAGCGGGGCTTCACCCTCATCGAATTGATGATCACTGTGGCCATCGTTGGCATCCTCGGTGCCATCGCCTACCCCAGCTACACCGAGTACGTGCGCCGAGGCCACCGTGCTGAAGCGCGGGCTGGCCTGCTCCAAGCACAAATGTGGTTAGAGCGTGCTGCAACTGCCACTGGCACCTATCCGGCCACAGCAGGATTTCCAGCAAATTTGGCCAAAGTGCCGAACGACCGCTACGACATCACGTATGCAGCTACGGGCAACCCCGTAACTGGCTTCACGCTCACCGCAACCCCCAAAGGTGCGCAAAGCGGTGACAAGTGCGGCGACTACACCCTGACCAACACCGGTTTGCGCGGTGCAAATGGAAAGAAAGCGACTGACAGCGGCTACAACCCCGACTGCTGGGGCAAATAACACCGCCCATGCCATCCGCGCACGACGCTTCTTACAAGCTGCTGTTCTCCGCGCCCGAGCTGGTGCGCGATTTGGTGCTGGGCTTTATCCCCGACGCGTGGCTGCACAGCCTGGACTACGCCACGCTAGAGAAAATGCCCGGCAGCTACATCAGCGACGATATGCGCCACCGCGCCGATGATGTGGTCTGGCGCGTCAAGGTCGGCGGCGATTGGGTGTACCTGTACATCCTGATCGAGTTCCAAAGCAAGGTGGACCCCTGGATGGCCGTGCGCATGATGAGCTACGTCGGGCTGCTGTACCAAGACCTCATCAAAGCCAAACAGGTGTTGCCCCAGCGCAAACTGCCGCCGGTGCTGCCCATCGTGCTCTACAACGGCGATGCGCCCTGGACGGCAGCCACCAACATCAGCGAGCTGATTCCCAAGGTGCCCGGGCTGGTGGCGCAGTTTCTGCCCAGTCTGCAATACCTGCTGATTGAAGAAAACCGCTACGCTGGCACCGACCTGGCCAGTATGCAAAACCTGGTGGCTGCAATGATGCGCCTGCAGCGCCCGCACAGCCAAGCCGAAGTGCTGGAGGTGATCGACCTGCTGAACCGCTGGCTGGTCAGCAACCCGGAACTGGCGCGCATTTTTGCCATCTGGGTACGCATCGTGCTGCTGCGGCAGAGTAAAAACGACTTGGCACTGCCCAAAGTGCAAGACTTGAAGGAGCTAAAAATGACACTGGCCACACGGTTTGAAGAATGGGCGCTCCAGGCGAGGCAAGAAGGCTTGGAGAAAGGCCGCCAAGAGGGCCGCCAAGAGGGCCGCCAAGAGGGCCGCCAAGAGGGCCGCACAGAAGGCGAGGCGCGCATTCTGCAGCGCCTGCTGGTGGCGCGCTTTGGCCCGCTGTCGCAAGAAACGCAGGCCGCCCTGAGCACGGCCAGCACCGCGCAGCTGGAAGCATGGACAGATCGCTTTTTAAGCGCCCGCACGCTGGCCGAGGTGTTTGCGCCACCGTCCTCGCCGCTATAACGCGCCCAAGCGCCAGAGCGAAGTAATTTCAGCGGCACGCGCCGCATGCAAAGGGTCTTTAGCGTCAAACGCTTTGCCATGGCGTGGGCGCGCATCGTGGCGGCCCAGCACGTGCAGCCCCGCCTGGCTTATCCATTGCAGGAGTTGTTCCCGAGAGCGCAATCCCAAATGTTCTGCCAAGTCAGAAAGGATCAACCACCCTTCGCCTTTGGGGGTCAAATGTGTGCGCAAACCAGCCAAATAACCGCGCAACATGGCGGAATTTTCGTCGTACACGGCCTGCTCCAGCGCACTGCTGGGGCGACCAGGTAGCCACGGTGGGTTGCATAGCACCAGATCAGCTGCTCCAGGAGGAAAGAGATCGGCTTGCAGCAATTGCACCCGCGCTGCCAGACCTTGGCGTTGCAGATTGTCCTGGGCACAAGCCAAAGCCCGAGGATCAAGGTCGCTTGCCAGCACCCGGGGTACCCCCCTGCGGGCCAGCACAATCGAGAGCACACCGGTGCCCACCCCAATCTCCATCGCCTGCTCGCAAGGTACAGGCAAGGGGGCTTGGGCCACCAAATCTACATACTCTCCCCGCACCGGCGAAAACACACCATAGTGCGGATAGATGCGTGCCCGGCTTGCAGGCTGGGCAGCCAGCTCCAGCGCAGGGATGGGTACACCATTCTTGCGCCATTCATGCGCCCCGATAAGTCCGAGCAACTGTCGCAACGGGGTCACCACAGGCTGGCCGGGGGCCGCGCCCCACGCCTCGGTGCAAGCGGTGTGTACCTGGGGGGCACGGCGCAAAGGGATGGAGTAATCCCCCTCCAGGGGCACCAACACCATGGCCAGGTTGCGCGCACGCTGGCTTTGCGCTTGGCGGTGCAAGTGAAAAGCCTGTGCAGCATTGTCCGCACGCAGCACCGAAGATTTGCGCTGGGCACGCCGCGCCATGGCTTGCAGCAGTTGGCGAGCGTTGTGGTAATCACCACGCCACAGCAAGGCTGTGCCTTCACTGGCTAAACGCCAGGCCTGATCAGCGCTCAGATGGTCATCCACCACCTGCACGCGCCGGGGAAGAGCTTGGCCTTCACTGCGCCACAAGGCTGTGTGCAGCTGACCTCGCTCGTTCCATTCCAGAGTGGGGAGTGTCAAAAGATACCGTCTTAGTTAAGTGGGCGCTGCAAGCGCACTTCTTCGATTTTGACGCTGCCAACCACCGAGGTTTTGGCTGTGCTCATCTCACGCTTGAAGCCCGCCAGCTCATGAAAGCGCAAGGCGCGCTCATTGCGCAGCGGCACCCAGGCCGTGACAGTGGTGCAACCTTCCTCGCTCAGGCCGTCACGTGCAGCATCCCACAGGGCCACGCCAACACCTTGGCTCCAATGGCTGGGTGCCGCGTAAATGGCCCAGATTTCGCCAGTGGTGGGGCGGGTTTTGGGGTCACGCGAGCGGTCGAAACCGACGAAACCGACGATCTTGTCGCCCTCGACAGCGACCTGCACCTGCGGCTCGCAGTATTCAATCGCTTCGCGCCAATAGGCTTGGCGCTTCTCAACCGAGGACATGGACTTGAGCTGCTCTTCTGGCAGTACCCCTTTGTAGGCCTCCAGAGCGGCAGTGGTATGGATTTGGGCAATGGCTTTGGCGTCACGCAGCGTGGCCGGACGAACCTGGATACTCGACATGGGATAAGGGGGGGGAACGGATACGAAAACAGGGAAGGGGGAAATCGAAAAGCCCGCGATTCTCGCAAATTGCCATTACCACATCTAGACCCCCCCTCACGCTCTAGCAGGGCGCAGGGTTACCAACTTGACAAATGAAACAGGGTTTCCCCTCAGTTGAGCGTGGTAAATCCACAACCTCAGCACGCCGCCTCCTGCGGCACCTGTGCACAGGGGCTCACAACCAGCGGCGCAACACAGCCATGATGCGGTCAAAACGTGCCCCATACGGGGGATAGAGCAGCCCCGACAACGCCCAGCGCGACTGCAACAGCACCGATTTTTGGTGCGAGAAGCGCAAAAATCCCGTTTCGCCGTGGTACGCCCCCCAGCCGCTGTCGCCGACGCCGCCAAAGGGCAGGCCGTCGTGGGCAATGTGCATCAAGGTGTCGTTGACGGTGACGCCGCCGCTCACCGTGCGTGCCAGCACTTCGTCACGCTCGCGCTCATCCTGGCCAAACCAGTACAAGGCCAGCGGGCGCGGCCCGGCGTTGATGTGGGCAATGGCTTCATCCAGCCGGGTGTAGGTCAACACCGGCAAGATGGGGCCAAAAATTTCCTCTTGCATCAGCTGCATGGCGGGCGTGGTACCCAGCACCAAGGTCGGTGCCATTTGGCGGCTGATGCCCTCGCCCAAATGCGACTGCGTTTCGGGCCGTGGCTGGGTCGGTGCAGGTTCGATGGTCAGCACCTGCGCCCCCAGGCTCTGCGCCTGCTGCAGCAGCCGGGCCAAACGCGCATGGTGGCGGGGCGTGAGGATGGCGGCGTAGTCCGGGTTGCCCCACAGCGTGGGAAAAAGCTGGGCCACGGCAGCGCGGTAGGCCGCAATAAAAGCCGCTTCGTGGCCGTGGGGCAACAGCAGGTAATCAGGGGCAATGCACGTTTGGCCCGCATTCAGCAGTTTGCCGTGGGCAATTTTGCGTGCGGCAGAGGCCACGTCGGCATCGGCACTGAGGATGCAGGGTGACTTGCCCCCCAGCTCCAGCGTGGTGGGGGTGAGCTGGGCCGCGGCTGCCTGCGCCACCTGGCGCCCGACGGCGGTGGAGCCGGTAAACACCAGGTGGTCAAACGGCAGGGCGGCAAAGTCGGCGGCCAGGGCGGCGTCGCCCTGCACCACGGCCAACTCCTCGGGGGCAAAAAACTGGCCCACCAGTTCGGCCAGCTGGGCACTGGTGTAGGGCGTGAGTTCACTGGGTTTGAGCAGCACCCGGTTGCCTGCTGCCAAGGCGGTGATGGCCGGTGCCAGGGCCAGCTGGATGGGGTAATTCCACGGCGAAATCACCCCCACCACCCCCAGAGGTTGGCGCTGGATGAAGGCGCGCGCGGGGCGCAAGTGCCAGGGGGTGGGCACCTTGCGGGGGCGCATCCAGCGTGCCAAATGGGCCTCGGTATGTGCCAGCAAGGCACGCAGCAGGAAAAAATCGGCCACCTCGGTCAGCCGAGCAGAGCGCATACCAAAGTCCGCTTGCACCGCTGCCGCCAACACCGGTGCATGCTGTTCTAGCAAGGTGCGCAACCGCAGCAAACGCTCGCGGCGCACCGCCAGTGCCACCTGCGGCTGGGCGCGGCTGGCGTGAAACTGCGCGTCAAACAGCGCACGCAGATCGGGGGGAGTGGCCGGGGCGCAGGTCATGGGCAGAGGGCGGCCAGCGCCGGGCGCACCGCAATGAAAAAGCCCGGCACTCGGCCGGGCTTTGGGTGCTACGGAGTTTTCGTCAGGGTCAGGCCGCAGCCTTGCGGGCTTCACCGCCGACGAAGAAGCTGGCGATATAGACCAGCAGGCCGATGAGGAACATCACGCCAGAACCTTCACGCAGCCAGTAGAAGATCGTCAGCTGGTCCTGCGCCGCCATGAAGGGGATCGGCGTGGCGCTGTAGCGCTGCAGCCAGACCTGCAGGATGCCGGCGGCGGTGAGGAACAGGGTGATGAAGACCATCGCCACGGTCATCAGCCAGAACGACCACATCTCCAGCACCTGGGCCTTCTCGCTGTTGGCGGCACGGCCGCGCAGGATCGGCATGGCGTAGCTGATGATGCACAGCACGACCATCGCATAGGCGCCGTAGAAGGCCATGTGGCCGTGGGCAGCGGTGATCTGCGTGCCGTGGGTGTAGTAGTTGACCGGAGCCAGGGTGTGCAGGAAGCCCCACACGCCAGCGCCCAGGAAGGACATCACACCGGTACCCAGGGCCCACAGGGTGGCGGCCTTGTTGGGGTGCTCGCGACGGCGGCGGTTAACCATGTTGAAGGCAAACACGGTCATCGCGAAGAACGGGATCGGTTCGAGGGCGGAGAACACCGAACCCCACCACTGCCAGTACTCCGGCGTGCCGATCCAGAAGTAATGGTGGCCGGTACCGATGATGCCGGTGACCAGGGTGAGGGTGATGATGACGTACAGCCACTTCTCGATCACTTCGCGGTCGACACCGGTCACCTTGATCAGCACGAAGGCCAGCAGCGAACCGAGGATGAGTTCCCAGACGCCTTCGACCCACAGGTGCACGACCCACCACCAGAAGTACTTGTCGAGCACCGGGTTGTGCGGGTTGTAGAAGGAGAACAGGAAGAACACCGCCAGACCCCACAGGCCCATCATCAGCACGATGCCGATGGAGGTCTTGCGGCCCTTGAGCATGGTCATGGTGAGGTTGAACAGGAAGGCCAGCGCGACGATCACGATGCCGATCTTGGTCAGCAGCGGCTGCTCGAGAAACTCCCGACCCATGGTCTCGAGGATGTCGTTGCCGGTCATCTGCGCCAGGGTGGCGTAGGGCACCAGCAGGTAGCCCAGGATGGTGGCGGCACCGGCGACCAGGAAGATCCAGAACATCAACAACGCCAGTTTTGGCGAGTAGAGCTCTGTCTCCGTCTCTTCGGGGATCATGTAGTAGGCGGCGCCCATGAAGCCGAACAGCAGCCAGACGATCAGGAGGTTGGTGTGGACCATCCGCGCGACGTTGAACGGGATGGCGGGGAACAGGAAATCGCCGATGATGTACTGCAGGCCCATGATGAGCCCGAACAGCACCTGCCCGGTGAAGAGTCCGATGGCCGCGATGAAGTATGGCTTCGCGACCGCCTGCGACGAATATTGCATGGTTTGGCTCCCTTTCTGGTCGGCGATCAGCCTTCGATATTGGGCGGCCAGTTGGCCGTGTTGATTTCCGACATGTACTTCAGGAACTCGACGAGATCGTTCAGCTGCTGTTCCGTCAGGTGGAAATTGGGCATCTGGCGACGGCCCGGGGCCCCCGTCGGCTGCGACTGGATCCAGGCCTTGATGAACTCGGGCCCGCGGCGCTTGTAGACGTTGCCCAGCTCCGGCGCGAAGTAGGCGCCCTCGCCAAGCAGGGTGTGGCAGCCGATGCAGTTATTGACTTCCCATACCTTCTTGCCGGCGGCGACCGCCGGCGTGAGATTGGCCCGGTTGTCCCGCTTGGGAAGCGTCTGCATCGAATCGAAGGTCAGCGCGAGGAACAGGAGCGCAAAGAATACGGTGCCCCCGAAGAAGATGTTTCGCGCCATGGATTTGGTGAATGTCCCGCTCATGGAACCTCCCTGGATGGCTTCGCTGCACGGCGCAGCTTGGGGCGGATGTTCGTCTGCGGGAGGGGGTGACGTCCTTGACTGTGGTCAAGGACGTCGGATCACACCGGGACAGCGGCATATCTGCCGGGCGTGGAGCGCGGCGTGGCGCGCGCTGCCCGCCGCCGGGCACTGCCAGACAGCCGCCCCGGCGGGCTCGTCGGGTAGCGAAAAGGCGCGGAGCGGGCCCGTGGCGCAGCGCCGGCGCGGCGTCAGGTGAGGCGCACCGGACGGGCGGCGAGGGCTTCCTGGAGGGTCGGGAAAGTGCGCGTGCGATCGGCTGCCAGCCGGTAGTAGCGGCGGTCGTCCTCGTGGCGCCCGCAATAGCTGGTGATGGTGACGCGCTCGATGCCCGGGAAGCCCGGGTTGGCCTCGATGGTCTTGAGCGCGCCGGTGCCGGTGTCGTACACGCCGGGCCGCTCCCGGAGCACGTCGGAAATCAGCGGAGATTTTCTTTCCATGTCGGCCTCGCGAACCTGCCATGCACCTGGCCGCAGGATAGCATCGCCGCCGGGCCTCTGAAACCGCCGCGGCGGGCCCTCAGCGCGGTACCCAGCCACCACACATAGGGAAGACCTGGCCGACGAAGCAGTCGGCCGCGGCACTCGCCAGATAGGCGCAGAAGGCCGCGTCCTCGCCGGCCGCCACCAGCCGGCCGAGGGGTACCTCGCGCTGCAGGCGCTCCTGGAAGCGCGGGTTGGCCTGCACCTCCGGCGGAAAGTAGGTGGGGTTGTCCACGAAGTTCTGGGCGATGGCATTGACCTGCACGTGATGGGGCGCCATCTCGACGCCCAGCGCCTGCACGTAGGCGAGCTGGGCACCGCGGGCGGCGCTGTAGGTGGACGCCCGCTTCATGCCGCGCAGGGCCGAGGCGCTGCCCATCACCACGATCTTGCCAGCGCCGCGGGCCACCATCTGGGGCAGCACCGCCCGGCACAGGCGCGGCAGCGGGTCCACCAGGGCGGCGAACACGGCACGCCATTCGTCCTCGTCCACCTCGAGCGCCGGGGTGGTCGGCGCCGGGATGGCCAGGTTGGCGACGAGCACATCCACCCGCCCGGCGGCCTCGACGATGGCCAGCGGCGCGGTAGGGTCGACGAGGCTATCGGTACTGGCGATCACCGTCGCGCCGCGGGCAGCAAAGGCCTCGCACAGGGCCGGCCCCATGAAGGCGTCGGCCTGGGTGATGAGCACACGTTTGTCGGCAAGGGAAGTATCGGTCATGGCAGGCTCCCGGTTACGGATGGCTCGGAGAAGCAAGCTTACGCCTCCGGGCCGCCCACGGACGCGCCAAAAAGCAGACGGGCCGCAATGCGGCCCGCCCACTCCCCATCAGCCGGCCCCGGAGGGCGCGGCCGCTGCTGCTAAACGGCTGCCCCGGGGCTCAGCCCTTGTCGGCCTTCGGCGCTTCAGGCTTGGGCGTCTCCGGGTGGAACTCTTCCGGCGTCGCGCCTTCCTTAGGCGAGCCGATGGCCTGCTCGACCTCGGGCAGCGAGTGCGCGATGCCCTTGTGGCAGTCGATGCAGGTCTTGCCCTCGTTGAGGCCGGTCTGGTGCATGCGGGAGGAGCGGCGGTTCTGCTCGGCGTAGTCGAAGCTGCCGAAGTTGTGGCAGTTGCGGCACTCGCGGGAGTCGGTCTTCTTCATCCGTTCCCACTCGTGCTTGGCCAGCTCGAGACGCTTGGCGTTGAATTTTTCGGGCGTGTCGATGGAGCCGAGGACCTTGTGCAGGACTTCGTTGGAAGCCTGGATCTTGCGGATCATCTTGGGGCCCCACTCCTTGGGCACGTGGCAGTCCGGGCAGGTGGCCCGCACGCCGGAGCGGTTGGAGGCGTGGATGGTGTTGCGGTATTCCTGATAGACGTTGTCCTTCATCTCGTGGCACGAGATGCAGAACTCTTCGCGGTTGGTCCATTCCATCGCGGTGTTGAAGCCGCCCCAGAACAGCACGCCGGCAATGAACAGCATCGCGGCGAAGCCCCAGCCCAATGATCGGATGCGGCCGATCAAGCCCTTGTTGTTGGAAGTCATTTGTCCGAACTCCGTGGTTGTGCGCTCAGCGCATGCCGACGCCCGGCTTGAAGGTGTTGCCGACCAGCGGCTTGGCGTCGCTCTGGGGCACGTGGCACTGGTTGCAGAAGTAGCGGCGCGGCGACACGCTCGACAGCTCCTCGCCCTCGCGGGTCTTGAAGTGGGTCACCGAGATCTTGGTGGCGCCGGTCTCCTTGGCCCGCGACCAGGCGTGGCAGTCGAGGCACTTGTTGAAGTTCTTGGTGACCGTGTAGCCCTTGATGGTGTGGGGGATCAGCGGCGGCTGCTGCACGAAGTCGCGGGGCAGCGGCGGCTGGTCGCGGCTGTAGCGGGTGCCCTCGCCCTCGGGGTCGCTGGCCTGGATGTCGGCGCCACGCAGGGTCATGAGCTTGACGGCGGGTTCGCCGGCGGCAAACGCATCGGCGGGAGCAAGAAAAGCCTGGCCAAGGGCCGCAGACAGCGTCAGGGCCAGCGCAGCGACGCGCAGGCGGGTGGATTTGAAGGTCGGCTTGTTCATCACTCGCTCCTTTGGTCGAACCTATGGGTCATTTTGAAAACCTGTTTGTCACACACATCGATGCAGCGGCCGCAGGTGGTGCAGTCGGCCGCCAGGATCAGGGGGTGGGTCTGCCCGACGGCCTTCAGGGCCGGACGGATCACCTGGGGTTCGGGGCAGACGGTGAAGCAGTCCATGCAGTCGTTGCATGCCTCGCGATTCGGCAAGCGGATCCGGGTCAGCGAGACCTTGCCGATCAGGCTGTAAAAGGCACCCACCGGGCAGAAATGCCCACACCAGCCCTGACGCATGACGAACAGGTCAAACAGGAAAATCGCCAGAATCACTGCCCAGGCCAGCCCCATGCCGAAAATCAGCCCGCGATGGAGCATCGACACCGGATTGAGCATCTCCCAGGCTATCGTGCCGGTCACAGCGCCGACAACGAAGGTCGCGGCCAGAATCCAGTAACGCACCTGACGCGACACATGCGGCCCGCCCTTGATGCCCAGCCGCGCCCGCAACCAGCCGGCCAGATCGGTCACCAGATTGACCGGACAGACCCAGGCGCAGAAGCTGCGACCGCCGAACAGAAGATAAAAACCGATGACGATGGCAACACCAATGAAGGCCAGCTTGTGCGGCACCTGGCCGGCAACCAGCGATTGCAGCAGCACATAGGGGTCGGTCAGCGGCAGGACACCCAGCGTGTAGCTGTATGCCAGGTTGCCTTTGACGATC
>ERZ650312.1976-NODE-1976-length-11427-cov-4.158108_pt1 | contig 11427 bp, 10 predicted proteins | sample MGYA00376248_ERZ650312 | MGnify/ENA primary metagenome ERZ650312 (study PRJEB26733, sample SAMN07839316) | wastewater metagenome | biome: urban; feature: wastewater treatment plant; material: waste water | place: USA: North Carolina | collected 2016-07-28 ... | reverse complement strand
GCTGGTGGTGCTATGTGAGATCGTGATGCTGTTCGTGGTGGGCTTTTTCCCGCAGGAGTGGAATCTTATGGCCAATGCGCTGGTCTCGTTTGCCTGTGCGATGCAGGTGCAGACCTTCCGCAAGGTGAACGGTTATGCCTTTGCCAGCACCATGTGCATCGGCAACATGCGCAGCGGCATGGACTCCCTCTGCAGCTGGGTGCTCAACCGCAATCCTGCCGCCCTGAAAAAATCCCTTTATTACTGGGGCATCATCCTCCTGTTTGCGCTGGGCGCGGGCCTGGGCAGCCTGACGCTGGATCTCTGCGGCGCAAAGGCCATCTGGTTCTCCTGCCTGCTGCTGGCCGTCAGCTTCTGCCTGATGTTCCTGAAAGAAGATGTGGAAGAGATCAAAGAAGATCTCGAAGCACTGGAAGCAAAACATTAAATCAAGGAGTTTCCCTCAGTTTCACGCTGTTTACCGCCATGCCAAAGGCTCCCCTGGTAGGGGAGCTGGCGAGCGCCAGCGAGACTGAGGGTTTATTTTTTTCCGGATCTATCCAACACTTCCCCGGTCTCCTTCGTCTTACAGGCAGAACGACGCAATGAAAGGAGGAAGCCCCATGTGGGAGCTGCTGTACGAGACCTTCTGGGACAGGCTGGAACACTTCTGTTTCAATCTCTGCCGGGACGAAGCCCGGGCGGAGGATCTGACCCAGGAAGTCTTTCTGCGGGCACTGCAGAACCGGACCCTTATCAACAGCTTTACGGAACGGCAGTGCAAGGCCTGGCTGTTTACCACAGCGCGGAATCTCTACTGTGACCAGCTCCGCCGGACGGCAAAGGAGGAGCAGCTGCTCAGCACCTTTTTCCCGGAAGAGGACAGTGCTGAACCGGATTTCGCACTGGACACGGTGGAAGCCGCCAGTCTGCTGGCTCTGCTCACCCCGGAAGAGCGGCGGCTGTTCACCCTGCGCTATACAGCGGGCTACAATGCCAGCGAGATCGGTCAGCTGCTCAGTCTCCCGCCCGGCACGGTCCGCAGCCGCCTTGCCCAGATACGCCATCGCCTCAAAACTGAACTTACGGAGGAATAAATGATGAAAAAGAACCTGAACGTGGACGCTATGATCCTGGACCTGCGCAATGTGCAGGAGGATTTTCTTGACCGCTATGAGCAGATCAAGCTGGACTGCATGATCGCGCTGACCTCGCCCCGGGTGCAGACGCTCCTGAGCCAGCACAACATTTCTCTGGATTCGATGCTCTGCAAAAATGTCCCGGAGGAGGTCTCGGTGGGTGTGGTCAATGGCAAGGTCACGCTGAGCTCTGCCAGCCAGACCGCCGCCGGGCAGGTACTGGTGGTCAACGGCAAGCTGATGATCACACCGGATGCTGCGGAGGTTTTACAGAAATACGCCTGCATTCTGGTCAACGGTATGATCTACTGCCCGCAGTGCCTCTCGGCAGTGGTATCCGCCCGCTGCATCCTGAACGGAAAGCTGGCGGTCTACCCCGATGATGCAGTGCTCCTGCCGGGAAGCTCCATCAAGCTAGACAACACCTTCCTGCTGCGGGCACAAAGCCGCCTGTACTGGAATGAACATCGCTTCCTGGCGGTTGACCCCAGGCTCGACACTGCCGCACTGGCCGCAAAGGGCTGCAGCTTTTCCGCTCCAAAGGCCATCCTGTGCGCAAGCCTTGCGCCCGTTCTGGCCCCGCTCTTCCCGGATTCCACCGAGCTGATCATCGTGCCGGACGGCACCGCCGTGGTGGAGGACGACCTGGAGCTGACCGCCTCTTCCCTGCGCCGGTATGGCACCCGTCTCTATGTGCTGGGTGATGCTGTCATCCCCGCAGAGAGCGCAGACCTGCTGGCTCAGATCGAATTCCTGCATGTTACCGGTGAAGTAGAGCTGCCTGATGCTCTGGAAGCGGCCTTCTTTGCCATCCCTGAGCTGGAATGCGGCAAAGTAGTCCACGAGGACGCTCTGCCCAAACAGACCCGCGCCAAAGCAAAGGATGAGGAGCCTGATCCGGATACCGTGACCCTCAGCGGCATCCAGCTGACCCTGTAATCCGCGCTGTTCCTCCCTGCCCCGCTCTTTCCGGCAAAAGCTCTCTGCTGGAAGGAGCGGGACTTTTGTTGATTTTTTATTGCACCCGCTCCTCTGATATGATATACTGTTTTATGTATTGTGTAATTCCCCGGGCACACTTCCGCTGTGGAACCCGCTGCCCGGGCAGGATATGGGAACCGAAATCAGGAAGAGGAGCAACGAATGAAAAAAGGATTTGACAACGACAAATACCTGCAGATGCAGTCGGAGCACATCCGGGAGCGGATCGCGCAGTTCGACAACAAGCTGTATCTGGAATTCGGCGGCAAGCTGTTCGATGACTACCACGCCTCCCGCGTGCTGCCCGGCTTCCAGCCCGATTCCAAACTGCAGATGCTGCTGCAGCTGAAGGATCAGGCCGAGGTCGTTATCGTCATCAACGCTGAGGACATCGTCAGCAGCAAGGTGCGCGGTGACTATGGCATTACCTATGATCTGGACGTTCTGCGTCTCATCGACGCATTCCAGGAGCGCGGCCTGTTTGTGGGCAGTGTATGCGTGACCATGTACACCGCTGCCCCCGAGGTGGAAGCCTTTGAGAAGCGGCTGAACAGCCTGGGCATCCGCACCTTCCGGCACTATAAGATCCCCGGCTACCCCAACGACGTTGCCCGCATCGTGAGCGACGAGGGCTATGGCCGCAACGAGTACATTGAGACCCAGCGCCCGCTGGTGGTTATCACGGCTCCCGGCCCCGGCAGCGGCAAGATGGCCACCTGCCTGTCCCAGCTGTACCACGAATACAAGCGGGGCGTGAAGGCCGGTTATGCCAAGTTTGAGACCTTCCCCATCTGGAACATCCCCCTGAAGCACCCGGTCAACCTGGCTTACGAGGCCGCCACTGCCGACCTGAACGATGTGAACATGATCGACCCGTTCCATCTGGAGGCCTATGGCAAGACCGCGGTCAACTACAACCGCGACATTGAGATCTTCCCGGTGGTCAACGCCATGTTTGAGCTGATCGCGGGCAAGAGCCCCTACCACTCTCCCACCGACATGGGCGTGAACATGGCCGGCAACTGCATTGTGGATGACGCGGCCTGCTGCGAAGCTTCCCGCAACGAGATCGTCCGCCGCTACTTCAAGGCCCTGTGCGACCTCAAGAACGGCGCACAGATCCAGAGCGAGGTCTACAAGCTGGAGCTGCTGATGAATCAGGCCGGGCTGACCATGGGGGCCCGGGAAGTGGAAAAGCAGGCACACGCCCGCAGCGAGGCCACCGGCGGCGCACCGGCTGCTGCCATGGAACTGCCGGACGGACGCGTCATCACCGGAAAGACCGGCGATCTGCTCGGATCGAGCGCGGCGCTTCTGCTGAATGCATTAAAAGAGCTCTCCGGCATCGACCATGACGTACATGTTCTCTCACCGGAATCCATCGCTCCGATCCAGACCCTGAAAACCAAATACCTCGGAAGCAAGAACCCGCGTCTTCATACCGACGAGGTTCTGATTGCGCTGTCTGCTACTGCTGCACAGAGCGAGGATGCACAGAAAGCACTCTCCTGCCTGCCGCAGTTAAAGGGCTGCCAGGTGCACTCCAGCGTTATGCTCTCCGATGTGGACCGCAAAATGTTCCAGCGTCTGGGATGCGATCTGACCTGTGAGCCGAAATTTCAGTAAATAATTTTTATATCTTGGACATAAAAATCCAGGGCATACGGTACTTTCCGTACCTGCCCTGGATTTTTTCTTTTCCGGCTTCTGTTTATAAATTTTCTTTTCCGAATCCCATTGGCAGCAGCTCCTCGAGTGTCATTTCTTTCCAGGAACCGTCGCCCTTGCAGAGAAGGACGAGAAATTCGTTCGGATCAACGAATTCCCGCAGCACCTGACGGCAGACACCGCACGGTGTGCAGAAATCCTCCGGCTCTGCCTCTCCCGGGCCGCCGCAGACGGCGATCGCGTCAAATTCCGTTATGCCCTCGGATACGGCTTTGAAGACCGCGGTGCGCTCCGCGCAGTTTGTCGGTGTATACGCCGCATTTTCAATGTTGCATCCGGTATAAATCGCTCCATTCTTTGCCAGAACCGCCGCGCCTACGCGGAATTTCGAATACGGCACATACGCAAATTTCCGCGCTGCCAGAGCCTGTTTTACCAGCTCCTGTTTTATTTCTGTACTGATTTCCTGTTTCATATCCAGCATCCCCTTTCCAGTATCCCCTTATTTTTTCTTTCTTATTTCTGATCTTCCCGGATCAGAATCCGCAGTGCCTCGATGGCTACCTGAATCGCACCTTCCGTATCGTGCGTAATGTGGTTCTCCATGCCGCGTTTCACTCTCTCCTGATTTCCCATCACAAGAAAATCCGATCCGGCACGGACGCCGCGGGCACTTGCCACGATAAAGAGTGCCGCCGATTCCATCTCTGACGCTTTGCATCCAAGCTTCATCCATGCATCCCATTTTTTCAGCAGCTCATCGCCGACCGGCATCTGCTCCGGGTCGTGCTGGCCGTAGAAGGAATCCTTGCACTGTACCACGCCCGCATGCCATTTTTTCCCAAGATTCTTTGCCGCCTGCACCAGCGCATTCGTCACGGTAAGGTCTGCGACTGCCGGGAACTCGATCGGTGCGTATTCCTTTGACGTTCCCTCCGCACGGATCGCTCCCGTTGCCACCACGATATCGCCGCCCTCTACATCGAGTGCCATACCGCCGCATGTTCCGACGCGGATAAACGTATCGGCGCCGCACTGGATCAGCTCTTCCATCGCGATGGAAGCCGACGGACCGCCGATGCCGGTAGATGTAACGGAAACCTTTACACCGTCCAAAGTACCCGTATAAGTCACAAATTCCCGGCTGTCTGCGACGAGCACCGGGTTCTCAAAGTAAGCTGCAATTTTTTTACACCGTTTGGGATCTCCCGGCAGAATCACGTACCGTCCCACATCGCCTTTTCGGATCTGCAGATGATACTGCAGCCCTTCTTCTCCTGAATAATTCTGCATATGCAAAAACCTCCTTTGTATTTTCGTATTCTCATAGTTCTATTCTACCACAGGCCGCACCGCAAATACAAGGCTTGACACCATTTCGCTTCCCCTTTCATTACGGATATAATCACGTTCCGCAGTTGCCTTTTCCCATTCGGGATGCTACAATAGGCACAGAAACCAGAGTTCTTACTTTCATTTTTACGAGGAGGGATTATTTTATGAGTTCCTATGTCATCAGCTGCTGCTCTACGGCAGACCTTACCGAAGAACATTTCTCCAAACGGGGAATCTCATACATCTGTTTCCATTACAAATTAAATGACACCGAGTACGCGGACGATCTCGGCAAATCCATGCCGTTCGATCAGTTCTATGCCGCCATGGCCGCCGGCGCTTCCACGAAAACATCCCAGGTGAATGCCGATGAATTTGAAGCCTATTTTGAAACATTCCTGCAGGACGGCAAAGACATTCTCCACGTCTGCCTCTCCTCCGGCATTTCCGGTGTACTGAATTCCGCGATGATCGCCAAAGCCGACCTTGAAGAGCGCTACCCGGAACGGAAAATCCTCATCGTGGATTCCCTCGGCGCTTCCTCCGGCTACGGTCTTCTGATGGACCGCCTTGCCGACCTGCGCGATGAAGGAAAACCGCTGGAAGAGGTTTACGATTTTGCGATGAAAAACCGCCTCAAAGTCCATCACTGGTTCTTCTCCACGGACCTCACCTTCTACGTGCGCGGCGGCCGCATCTCCAAAGCCTCCGGCGCAATCGGCGGCCTCCTCGGCATCTGCCCGCTGCTCAACATGGACAACGAAGGACGGCTGATTCCGCGGTTCAAAATCCGTACGAAGAAAAAAGTCATCAAAAAAATCGTCGACCAGATGGAAGAAAACGCCGAGGGCGGCCTCTCCTACTCCGGCAAATGCTACATTTCCCAGTCCGCCTGCTACGAAGATGCGCGGGCCGTTGCGGATCTTATCGAGGAACGCTTTCCCAATCTGAACGGAAAAGTCGAGATCAACAACATCGGAACCACCATCGGCAGCCACACAGGGCCGGGAACCGTGGCATTGTTTTTCTGGGGGAAAGAACGGGTGGATTAACTCTCCTGCACTTCCATCTATAGCAAGACCCGAAAATAATGCAAAAAAGGCAGTGCTGCAGAGCGCGAATTGCAAGGAACAGATTTGAAGGCGTACCGGGGTACGACGAAAATCTGTGACGCAGTAATTCACGCTCTGCGGTGCTGAATTTTTTGCATTATTTTCGGGTCTTGCTATAAAAACAGGGAAGAAAAAAGCTCTGTCCATTTGGGCAGAGCCTTCTTGTTTTCCTTCTATTCTTCTATCTTCCCTCTCCAACATTTCCGCACCAGTGCAAACACCAGATACCCGATGGCTGCTCCAAGCGTATTCGTCACAACATCATCTAACTGGCAGTAGCCGCGCTCTGTTAAGAGCTGCACTGTTTCCAGCATCATGCTTGTGGAAAACGCCGCATAGACGCAGCACCATCCTTTCCGAAGAGACGGAACCGCCGCCGGCAGCAATACGCCGAACGGGAGAAACAGCAGAATATTTTCCACAAAATACCGGTCCGGCAGCCGCTGGTTTCCCCAGGTTTCAAACAGCTTCACATCCACGCCCGTTCTCGAACCCGGTTCTCTGGAAAACAGCGTAATAGAAAGCATCATCGCAAAATAGACTGCTACCAGAAACCACAGCAGAAGCTGGGTGCCAGGAACCGCATGCGCATGCTCCAGCCGTTTTTGTTTCTTTATCATCTGCCGGTTTTTCCACGCCGCCGCAACCGTCACAAAGCCGACACCGACTGCAACGGCATGCGGCAGATACCGGAATGTATCAAAAATATCCTGTTCAATCGTCGTCAGATAAAGAGGAATTGCCATCTGCATCACCTTCCATATTTTCTCGGCCGGTCTGAAACACCTGCCAGATAGTCGAGACTGCAGTCATACGTCTTCGCCAGCAGCATCAGCGAATCCAGCGGAATCTCACGAATGCCTTTTTCATACCGGTTGTAGGTGTCCGGGTGACTGAAAATCTTCCGCGCTGCCTGTGTCATCGAGTAACCGCGTTCCAGACGGAGCTCTTTCAGCCGGATCAGCATTTTCTCCCGCTCCGGCGTTTCTTCTATTTTTCTGTGCATAGAGTTCCTTCTTTTTATTCCGTCTCCGCCGCTGCTTTTTCTGCCTCCGGCACATAACCCGGATTGTCGTCGTATCCTTCCAGGAAATTGTGGCGGATGCCGTGCTGCTTGTAGCCGACCACGGTGTCAATGTTGACATTTTCGACACTGCGGAAAATATTGCTCTCCACGAACGGATTCACCTTTTTCAGGTTTTTGATCAGTTCCTTGATCTCCACGCGTTTCGAACGATTCTCCTCGTTATTGCAGGTCGTGCAGGTATCGGTAAACTTGCAGGCACACTGGATGAAATGCAGACCGTTATAATCTCTCCACGCCTTGATATCATCCTCGCGCACCAGATACAGCGGGCGGATCAGCTCCATGCCCTCGAAGTGGATGCTGTGAAGCTTCGGCATCATCGTCTGCACCTGCGCACCGTAGAGCATTCCCATGAGGATTGTCTCAATGACATCATCGTAATGATGGCCGAGTGCGATCTTGTTGCAGCCAAGCTGCTGTGCAAAATGGTACAGATGGCCGCGGCGCATTCTCGCGCAGAGGTAACACGGCGAATTTTCGACATGGTAAACCGAATCGAAAATATCGGTCTCGAAAATCGTGATCGGAATATGGAGGCTCTTTGCGTTATCCTCGATCACCTTGCGGTTCTCCGGGCTGTATCCCGGATCCATGACAACGAATTTTACTTCGAAATCAAATTTATTGTGAAGCTTTAACTCCTGAAAGCATTTCGCCATCAGCATCGAATCTTTTCCGCCGGAAATACAGACAGCAATTTTATCGCCCGGTTTTACCAGCTCGTATGTGTTGATCGCTTTCGTAAATTTGGACCAGATCGACTTTTTGAATTTTTTGCGGAGACTCTTCTCCACGTCTGCCGCCTTGTCCTGCTCCTCCGGCGCGCTCATCACATCCATCAGCCAGGCGATGTAACCGCCCTCCAGGCTCACAGCGTCCCAGCCTTTTTCCTGTAATTCTTCCGCCGCTGCGACACTGAACCGGCCGCGGCTGCAGCAGATAATCGTCTTTTTGCTCCGGTCAATCGCATCACTTGTCTCGATTTCTTCTGTCTTCATCCCAAGCGCTCCCGGAATCGCGCCGTGGGAGATCTCTACCGCATCGCGGATATCGACGATCTGATAGCTTGACGGATCGAGCTCTTTTAGTTCTTTTATTGAAATACTGGTACTCATGTAATTTTTCCTTTTCTAATTAAAATGCCTTACTTTTCTTCATTCTTTCATTGTATCGTTTTTTCTGTGACTGTCAAGAAAAAACGCACAAAAACGGGGAGTCTCTGAACATTCGTTTCAAATCCTCCCCCACTTTTTTATTTTTTCCGGATATCCGCCATCGTCTTCAGCAGAAGTTCTTTCTTCCAGAAGACCAGCCCTGCACTTGCGAGCAGAATCGCGTAACGCAGGATCCTGTACGGGAAAATCAGATTGCAGATGATACTTGCTCCAATCAGAAAAACGGAGCACGCCAGAAGAAATCCTGGATTCATCAGATTTTCCTGGATTCCTTCGTTCACCAGAATCCGTTTGCTCACAATATAATGGCCGACCGAATACAGCATATAGCATGCCAGCGTCGTGTAACCGGCCGCAATATAGCCGAACAGGCGGATAAAAATAAAGTTCAGCACCACATTCGCTCCCGCCGCCGCCATGGATGCAGCCATCAGAAACTGTGTTTTTTCATAATAAAACTGCGGCATCGAGAGAATATTATAAATGAAGATAAAGAACACACTCGCTGCCACCGGCGGAATGACGTACACCGCCTCGCGGTACTTCGGTGATCCGAAAATCAGCACCAGCTCCGGGCTGATCAGCATCAGCGCCACGGCTATGCCGACCACTACAATGCTCAGCAGCTGCAGCACCTTCCGCATCGAGCGGATGTCGCCCTTTTTGATCTTGCTGTACATCCACGGTGTCAATGCACTGTTCATACCGCTGATGAAAAGCTGCACCAGCATACCAATGCTGTACGCCAGCCCGTACAGCGCAACTTCCGTCTTTCCGACCATCTTGTCGATCATGATGCGGTCGCCCTGATTCAGGATAATACCGGACAGATAATGCGGCACAATCGGAATTCCGATCCGCAGTGCGTAGCCCCAGTATTCCTTCGAAAAGAACTCTTTTCCTTTGCAGAACTGGAACACAATAATCGGCACGCAGATACAGATCTGCACTCCGACGATACCCAGGATCCTCATCATGGCCGTACCGCCATTCATGCGGATCAGCACCAAGCTCGCAATCGGGTTCATCAGCGCCTGCAGAATCGTCACACAGACCAGAATCCGGTACCGATACTCAAACCGCTGCCGCCCCGACCAGTAAGAAAGCGCCGGACTCAGCAGCGCTTCCAGAAACATCAGCAGAATCATGGATTTCGGCAGATTTAAAATCTTCTCCCAGAAACCCGATGTAAAACAATACAATGCAAAAACCGCACCCGTAATCACAAGCGTCAGTCCCTGCATTGCAGATGTATATTCATCCCGCTGCTTCTCGTACTTTGCCATCGCATTGTCATAAACACCATTAAATAAATACAGCGATGTCATAATCGTCAAAATCTGCAGCCAGGACAGATAAACCGTATAGGTTCCGTACTCCTCGGTGCTCATCAGACGCGTGAAAATCGGAACTGTGATGAACGAAATGCCCTTCTGTAAGAAACTGCAGATCGTAAACCAAAGCGCCGCCTTCGCCTGGACGGAGAGAGAACGGTATTTTGAGGTAATGTTCATGTAAAATAGAACTCCTTGCTGTTGGTTATTTGCGTGTTTTATGTTAACACAAAATGGGGGGGACTGCAAGAGGAACATCCATTAAAATCCCCCATGGTTGAACGCTTCCATTCAACCATGGGGGATTTTCGATTCCCAAATGATTCAGAATATACATATAGGCCAATGCATACGACTGACACACACCTCTTCCGTCCATCAGCACACCATAACTGGTATAATTCTTATAATTCAGATCATACTCTGCATGCAATACCAGATAATCGTGAATTACAAACGCCTTCTACTCATCTGTCATGGAATTGTTCATCAGTTTATAGATGGATGCCAGTTTCTCATCCACTGCATTAAAAATCTGTTTGGTTTCTTCCGGTGTTCCGAATGTATTGGTAATTCTCAAACCTGTATAGTATGCATCACCATACCAGGCAATGATTCTATTATACGTATCACTCGGAAAATACGGCGAATAGCCATAATAAAAGCTTAAGTCATAGGTATCCCTTCTTATTTTTAAATCTTTAATGGATACCCATTCATTTCCAGCCAGCATCGCTTCTTTCACACGATTCTCCAGAACCGTATACAATTCATACTCCGTTCCGCTGAACTCATCGCCTTCATCGGCCCCGTATGTATCAATCCCGGACTCATCCTGCTGTGGTTCCATGGGTTTAATATCGCCCGTCGGCAATGTAACATCCTCATTTTCGTCCGCAAACGCCTTTTGCGGCATCACAAAAATGGATGCCGCAAGCAGAAACAAAAATGCTGTCAGTTTAACGATTCTCTTTTTTCTCCTCTCCATGCGCTTTTCCTCCCTGCAATTCTTCTAAATACAGTTTTGCATCTTTTAAGAAGCTGACCGCAATCATCACGATCACAATGCCGATCGGAAATGCCGCTACGATACTGACAGACTGCAGACTGTTCATGGAACTCTCTGCAAAAAGAAGTGCAATCGGAAGCAGGATCAGCAGGATACACCACATCAACTGAATCAGTCTGTTTGGATTCTCATCTTCTCCCAGTCTGTGATAACTATAGCATGATGCTGTCAGTGCAATTGAATCAAATGAAGTTGCATAAAATGCAATCATCGTAATCAACACAAGAGCAAGTACAAACGGTGCACAAGGCAGAGAACGTATTACTCCAATGATCATTGTATACAGATCCCCCGTCTTCTCATAAGCAGCAATAAAATCCATCTGTCCACTGATCTGTTTTCCAAGAGAATAATTTCCAAGAACAATGAAGCTTACAATTGTTGATCCAACACCAAATACATATCCTCCAAGAATGGTCTGACGAACTGTTCTTCCTCTGGAAATGTTTCCGATAAAGAATGGAGCTGCCACACACCATACCATCCAATATGCCCAATAGTAGATTGTATAGTTCTGTGGGAATGATGTTGTTCTTTCCGGGTCTGTA
>ERZ650312.1972-NODE-1972-length-11433-cov-11.096590_pt1 | contig 11433 bp, 8 predicted proteins | sample MGYA00376248_ERZ650312 | MGnify/ENA primary metagenome ERZ650312 (study PRJEB26733, sample SAMN07839316) | wastewater metagenome | biome: urban; feature: wastewater treatment plant; material: waste water | place: USA: North Carolina | collected 2016-07-28 ... | reverse complement strand
TCAAATCAATAATCACCTCCTTTACATCCTCTTTAAAGTCAAAACCTTGCATGAATTTTTCAGAAGAACTAAAGAAGATCTGACCTCTCAACTCATATAAACGGGCCATTCCTTCAAAAGATGCTGTCACCTGGATATCATTTTCAAGTTTATTCGCCAGGAACAAGGCTGAAAGTAATACGCCTGTTAACACACCCAAAGCCAGGTTATGCGTAGCAACAACTACAATCACCGTCGCAATCATGACGATATTACTGCTCTTAGGATTATCTTTTAACTGAGTGACAGAACTCCATTCAAAGGTACTGATAGAGACCATTATCATTACCGCTACCAATGCAGCCATTGGAATCACTTTGAGCCAGTCGCTGATAAATACAACCAGAATAAGAAGAAAAATGCCCGCAGAGAATGTTGATAAGCGTGTAAGGCCACCTGATTTTACGTTAATCATAGATTGACCAATCATTGCACAACCGGCCATGCCACCCATAAAGCCAGAAGCAATATTCGCAATCCCTTGTCCCTTACATTCCTGATATTTATCACTTGGCGTATCAGTCATTTCATCCACGATAGTTGCTGTCATCATCGATTCAAGTAAACCTACAGCCGCCAGTGCGACTGAATAAGGCAAAATAATCATCAATGTTTCAATATTCAAAGGAATATCTGGAATCAAGAACATTGGAAGTGTGTCAGGTAAAGACCCCATATCGCCCACGGTCCGTACATCAATTCCTAAAGCGATTGCCAATAATGTGATTGCAATGATGCAGACTAGTGCAGAAGGGAGTAATTTTCCTAATTTGGGAACCAGAGGGAATAGATAAATAATTGCTAAACCTAAAGCAACAAAAGCATATACATGCCAGGTCACATTAATCAGTTCAGGCAATTGAGCCATGAAAATTAAGATCGCTAACGCATTTACGAATCCAATAACCACAGATTTAGATACAAACCGCATTAACTTGGCGAGCTTTAAATAGCCTGCCAATATTTGAATCACGCCTGTCAAAATTGTTGCTGCCAGCAGATATTCAAGCCCATGCTCTTTGACCAATGTGACCATAAGCAGCGCCATTGCACCAGTGGCTGCTGAAATCATGGCAGGACGACCACCTACGAAAGAAATCACGACGGCAATACAGAAGGATGCGTATAGACCAACTTTAGGATCTACACCTGCAATAATTGAAAATGCGATGGCTTCAGGGATGAGTGCAAGACCGACGACTAATCCGGCAAGTACATCCCCACGGATGTTAGAGAACCACTGTTCTCGGACATTAGATAACATAAACATAGCCTGTTTTTTAATTTTTCAGATAGGCTAGTGATGTGATATATACAACACACAAACGACTACACCACATCACTAGACAGTGATGAGTTATTTACAGATTTAAGACGATAAATAAACTTAAGGTGGCGTAAGTGTCATAAGATGAAAGAACGTTTTAGAGTAAAAAAATCAGGACAAGGGTAACAGCTAGGTACTTTTTTATAAAGCCTGGATGTTATATCCAAGCTTTGTTTAATCGGTATTTTATGAAGCTTTTGGCTCCCCAAGTAATTGACCTATTTCCAAACGTGTATAGCCACGTTCTTTAAAAATCAAAACAATAGCCTGTTTATAATCTTCAGAAGTAGAAGTCTTATACTTAGTTATCAGTTGATTTTCAGAATTCAGCTCAAGATCATTTTTGATGGTCAATACTTCGCTAGAGATCTTGTTAAAGATATTTAGGTTAAACATACAGGCACTCGTCATCCGTATTATAGCGGCCCGACTATAACGAATACCTGTCTTAGCTACGCTAGACACCCTTGGCCGCAAGGATTACAAATTAAGAAAAATTCCGCAAGTTTTTGTCTATTGAAAGAATAAATAATCTCCCAACTACTCAATTTAACATAATGCATATTATACGCAATGCTTTTGTTAGAAACCATTTAAAGTGTCTGTATTCTCACCAATAAAAATGTCTGGTCTATGATGCGCATCAACATGATGGACTGGATATAAACTTGAGATGCTGATCACTATGTCTGACAAGGAAATACAACGTCTTGCAGTCCTGCAAGATGTTCGAGATCAACGTATTACACAAGTCCGTGCTGCAGAAATTCTGAATCTTTCAACACGCCAAATTACTCGATTATTGCACAAGCTCAATCAAGACGGTGTTTCAGGTCTGGCACATGCCAGTCGTGGTCAACCGGGTCATCGTCGTCATGATGACTTGTTAAAATCAAAGTGCCTTTCCATTATTTCTGAACATCTGCTGGGCTTTGGTCCCACCTTGGCGCATGAGAAGCTCAACAGCATGTTTGACCTGAATATCCCTGTAGAAACGCTTCGGCGCTGGATGACTGCAAATGGTCTCTGGATTCCGCGATCCAAGCGCCAGAAACGTCCATATCAACCTCGATACAACCGCGACTGCTTCGGTGAACTAATCCAGATTGATGGCTCGTATCATGATTGGTTTGAAGGACGTGCCGCTAAATGCTGCTTGTTGGTCTATATTGATGATGCCACTGGAAAGCTGTTGCATCTGCGCTTTTGTGAGGCCGAAACGACCTTTGATTATATGCTTTCAACCCGAGCCTACATTGAGCAATACGGCAAGCCTTTGGCCTTTTATAGCGATAAACACTCAGTATTTCGAGTCAATCAGAAATCCAAGCAAGACAGCCAGATCACGCAATTTGGCAGGATTCTCAACGAATTAAACATCGATATTATCTTTGCCAACTCACCACAGGCCAAAGGACGTGTGGAACGCGCCAACAGAACTCTGCAGGATCGCCTGATCAAGGAAATGCGTTTGGAAGGCATCTGCTCAATTACCGAGGCCAATGCTTGGCTGCCCTGCTTCATTGAGCAGTTCAATCAGAAGTTTGCCAAGTGTGCGAGAAACTCGAAGAACTTGCATCGACCTTTAACGGAATCTGATGCTGAGCTAGAGGATATTTTTACCTGGCAGGAACCGCGTAAGGTCACGAAGAATCTGACTATCACGTATGACAAGTGTATTTATATGCTTGAGCCAACACCACTGAACCACAAACTTGTTGGGCAATACATAACATTTTTAGAGTATCCAGATGGTACTGTGGCCATCATGCACGAAGGACGGAAGATCAACTACAGTATTTTCAATAAACTGGCTAGACTGCAGCAGAATGAAGTAGTTGAGAATAAAAGATTAGGTGCGGTTCTGGCCCATATCCAGCAACAACATGAAGAGTTGGAAAAACAAAATAAAAGTTCCCGTGCCAAGAAAAGTATGCCGAGTCGTAAAGCTCAGAAAGTTGTTATTGAACAAAGAAATTTAAATCCTGTTCTTGACTCTTGCAGTTAAAAACAGGACATTTCTACTTAGGAATAACAGCTTTTTAAATTGTGTTATAATTCAGTATGCTAACACCTAGTTTACAGCCCACTCACCCTCGAGTGGGCTTTTTTTATGATTGTTCACGTTCCACGATCAATAACTGAACAATCTTCCACGGTTTTATTTAATGTTGCTGAACAATCAATGGATACCAGTAAAGCCCTTTAGGTCTTCTGTTGCTTCAAATATAAAGTCTATCGATGACATTTTCATTTTTCAAATAGCGATAGACAGCCTGTCTGCTAATACCAAAAGCTTTAGCTAAATCGACTTTCGATGGATATTTCCCTTCTTTCCAGGCGTGTCGTAAAGCTTCAGCCTGCTCTTGATTTAACTTATGGACTCGACCTTTATATTTACCTTGAGCCGCTGCAATCTTAATCCCTTCTTTTTGGCGCTCTAAAATAATCTCTCGTTCAAATTGGGCAAAAGCCCCCATAAGTTGCTGAGTATTCTTATGTAAACCTACCAGTTATTCTTATTCAAATCCTGCCACTCATTTTGGATAGTAGTAGGCCATTGATTTTCTATTCAAATAATTCAAAACAAAATATCCAAATTTGAATCTTGAAGCACAATCTTAATCTGCTATAATTTGTACATCAAATTGATGTACTTGTTGGGTGGGATATGACTAACTTAGCAACGGAACGAATTAATATTCGTTCAACAGTAGATGCAAAAAATGTAATTGAACAAGCTGCGAATTTATTGGGACTCAGTGTAAGTTCCTTTATGCTTCAATCCTCATTTGAAAGAGCAAAAGAATTACTTAAATCTAATTATGAGTTAAAAGTAAATAATGCTGATCGAGATATGTTAATGAACATACTTGAGAACCCACGCCCTGCAAATGATGAGATGAAAAAATTAATGAGTTTATTAGATGAAAATTGAGGTTTTACAAGCCCATCATCAGAAAAAATCATTTAATTGCGGGCAAGATGATTTAAATAAATTCATAAAACAGTATGCATCCCAACATCAGAAATCAGGAACAAGTAAAACGTATGTTGCTATTGATGATGATCTACAAGTGAGAGGGTTTTATTGTTTATCCAGCACATCCATAGGATTTGATGTAGTTGATACTGTGCTTACTAAACGATTACCTCGTTATCCGCTCCCTTGTGTAGTTGTAGGTCGCTTTGCCGTTGATCAAACCGTTCAGGGGCGAGGAATTGGGAAAGTGCTTTTAGCCCATGCTCTTAAACAAGTTTCAACAGTTGCTCAAATTATTGGTGTTAATTTTGTTGTAATACATGCTAAAGATAAAAAAGCGATGGAGTTTTATCAGCGTTTCGGCTTTATTTCATTAACATCAAATCCATTAACATTAATATACCCAGTGAGTGAAATACCTAGTTTCAATTGAAAGTGGTCTACTAGCAATAGGAGTGACTGGTAAACTGCTTACAGGAATTAGTGGCTGATTTATCCAATAATCTGCAACCAGACCTGATTTGTACGGATTGACTCTTCCTGGGGCTAGTGCATGCTGTTTTAGTCGTCTTCTCGGCTTAATACCCAGATTTAGTGCCAATTCAAAGTCAATACGGTAAACACGCATATGGTTCCAATGAAGGCTTTCAAAATGAAGTAGCTAATAAAAACATAGACCAAAGCCCCAATCAGTATTCTCTTCGGTCAGTTCAATCAACTGTTCTATAATGGAAGTATTATCATCACTAAATTTAGCCTGATACCATTATGGGTAGATTTGTGCAACAAAGCCCTTTCACACAATTTTAATATTCAAAACTTAGGTTATTTAATCCAGAGTTCATCTTTCTGCATAATTTGTAACATTAGATTAAATAAAACCAGAACAGTCACATTTTTATTAGAACCTTTTCTTTGAAAACTGAGTTGAACAGTTCGCTCAGGTGCATTCATATTAACCGGGTAATTTTTTTTACCTAAATTTAGCTCTTCTCCTAATATTGGCTCTATTCCAGCAATAAAATTGCTAATTCGTTGTTCATCATCTTTATTCCGACATACAAAATGCAAAAAATTCTTACGTAACTTACCAAAGTCTAATAATATTTTTAGAGGATTAACCATGTTGTTTTTTTGATATATTTTAGCCCCCTTCTCTTCTTGATCATACAAATCAAGGAAGATATTCTGTTCTTCTGAACGAGCCAATTTCATTGCTCTCCGGTGAAGATCCTCAAAGCAAACTTCACATTCAGCCTCTCTCTCAATATTTTCAACTTTTAAATTATATTTTTTGGGGTTCATCCATTTAGTGCACATCAATTGACATCGCTGCATCCATACGTGAGCTTGGGGATCTTTGCTTAAACGGCCATCTCTAAAACTTATCAAACGTTGATAAGGTGTCAGAGTACTATTCTCGATACTAAACTTCTTTTCTTGTAGGCCTGCTATCATGGCTGGTTGTGTTTGCTGATGATAAAAATCAAACCATTTTTGCTGTTGGATATAACGACTTAAGTCAATATCCTCTGTTTTTAAATTCACTTGAGCGAAACACCGCTCTAGAACATTTTTTGAAATATTACACGGCGAATTATAAATTCGATCGACTGCTAATAAATCCAAAACATGAAGGTAATTTGAAGCCGTCTGTTCAATACTACTATGCCCGATCCATGCAGCAAGCACCTGCCATTTATGTTGAATGATTTCTTCATTAGCTCTTGCTTTTACACCGAACAATAAATCCCGCATCTTTTTTGCTTTTCCCCAACTGCAATCAGTATACGTATGTACCATTTCTTTTGACCCGAGCAGCGTTATTGCTAGATAGTTTGCTGCACTATGACGCAGTGTGTGAAAACTAAATCCATGTTGTGTACCCAAAATTCGATTAAATAAATCCACTGTAATTTTACTAATACAATGATCAGTCAATACACGATGATTCACACTAAAAAGTAGGTCATCTTGATGATCAGTCATATATTGCTTATATCGATGCTGGATGTAATGTTGTACCACTAAAAATTCATGATCTGACAACGCAATTTTCAATGGTATTTGACGATTTGCACTTTTCGACTTCAAGCGGCGATATGAATTGTCTCGGATATGGAGCGTGATATTATTAAAAATTGAACTCTTACCATCTTTAAAGAGTAATTCTGGACAGATAACATCTTGTATTTTAAGACAACGGACTTCATTTAATCGAAGTCCAGTTCTATAGCTCAATAAATACATTAACTTTAAACAATTTAGATGATCACCCCATTCTGATGCCGTTGGTTCCTGGCTTAATCTTTCCAATTGTTCCAACAGCTTGCCAAATATCGAAGGACTCACTAAGCGTGCATTACAAATTTGTAAATGTTTAAAATTTGAATTCTGTAACACCAATACCTCTGGCGCATCATAGTGCTCTTGGCAAAATTTATGAAAATCTTTCAGACGTCCAAAACGGTATTGTGCGGTTTGATGCATCTTCTGAGAGATTTTTCCTTTGACTAATTCACGTTGAGTTGCTTTTTCATCACGCTCACTACTATAGATCAACAACTGTCTATATAAATCTTCATAATCATCCGTAGATTGTTGGTTTAAATCCAATTTATTGAGCCAAATTTCAAATATAAATTCTTTACCAAAAGATCCTAAATAGCTTTCAATCGTTGATAATTGAAGTCCTTTATTTTTCAAATGTAATAACCATTGAATTAAACGTAGTTGCGCCTCGATTAAAAGTCTTTCCTCAGTATTAGCATCATGCTTATGCTGCTCTAGAGCGCTTTGGGTTTCTTTCCAATGACGAATCGTACGCTCTTCTCTGTTCTTCTTTTTATCTAAACGTTCAATTTTTTTAGCTCTACTCTTTTTTTGATCAAACAACATCAACTCGTACGGAATCGTTTGTAATTTATTATGAACTGTAGGAACTTCACTATGTAACTGCTCTTGCTCAAATTGAATAGTTTGATTGACTGGTTCAACGACTTGATCACGCTTGTAACTCCACAGCAATCTTGATTCAGATGGTCTTAAAGAAACAGTATTAATCTCTTGTTGTAGAACATTACTCAAAAAAACATCCAAACTAAGTTTTGGATTAAATTCGAGTACCATCTGCACATCATTAAATGCACGAAATCCACGGCGTTTAATTTGATATTTTAGATCGCTCAAACTTTTTTTCGAACCAATTTTGCTTAGACTTTCCAAAATACAGGCTTGTATAGATACTTGCAGACGATATTCTTTATCAGTCTCTTTCAATCTTTTCAAATATTGCAAGATTAACTGAGCATATGGATTTAAAAAGACATGCCTCCACTGGTATAGCTTTCGCTGTTCTACATCATTACCGTATTGAGAGTTTTCAACACGATAATGCAGTAACAATGGATTCGTGATCTTTTTGTAGCGAGAATGATATAATCGTGAACAATTCAAATCTGTTTCAAGTTTAATAGCTTCCTGCAATTGCATCTGTATAGCAATCAGATGCTGTTCGTCCGAACAGCCAGAAATATAGATCAAACTTAAGCATAAATTTCCCCATAAACTTTTAGAATCATCCCAATATTCAAGTGAATCTTTCCAATATCGTTTCAGCTCACTGAAAACCTGAGCATGCAACTGCCCCTGTTTTAACCGTGACTCCGTACTTTCAATTTTCCGTGGAAGCACAATACGCTTTGTATTTGGAATTAGCTTTATTTTGTATAATTTTGCATTTATATTCTGGTTATATTCCGTCCTTCTTTTCTTAAATTCAGTTTCTGCAAATTGCATCAATTTAAATTGTTCAGCTCGACTCAAAGTTTGACTCAAATAGTCAACCCCATCTTTAAAGTCGTGCCATTTTTCTTTAATCTGTTGATCAAGTTCTTTTTGTACAACTTGTGGTAGGACTTCAGGCGAGGAAAGCTGTTTATCAATAGCTTGCTTAATGAGTTTCTGAATCTCAATAAATAAGATATCTAGTTGTTTCTGAGTTAATTCTTCGATTTGTTGCATACAACTATTTTCGCTCTAAATGTTGAACCGATAAAGATTTGACATTATCTTGCAGGTGCCGACGGGCTTGCTTTACATACATATTTGGAATAAGTGATGAATGAGGATGAAAGGCCTCACGGTCACGTTGATCATGACCAAAGAGGGCCTGAATTAGATGAAAGGCTAAAGCTGTTTTTCCTTCTTGTTCATGCATCAATAAGTTCATATCAAAATGACGTAGCCAGTTCGAATACATATTTTTTGGCAAGATCCCTTGCATATAGGCATTCACCCAGTTTCTAGATAAAGGGAGCAATTTAATTTTCCTGCTCTGCCACTGTCTAGCAGACATCGGCAAGATATCTTTACTATCAATAACCTTTCCAAATAAATCATTGATAGTAATTTTTTTCTTAGCGAATACATGTTTTAAAAATGAACCGTAGGCAGAGGTTATTTGTTTTAAAAATGCAGTGTAATTTTGTAATGCTTTAATGAAAAAATCAGATAAAGGGATAAAGCGACCATCCTTTCTTGCCTTGCTATTCTTCTTATCATTCACATATAAAAGCTTTAACTCAAAACAGTAATCCTCCAATTGGCCCAACAAACTTTCTCTAGGTCTATTTGCCAAACTCAACAAACTAACATGCCACATCCAGCAGGCATATGCATTCAGTTGATTAATGATATGTTTATTTTTTTGAATATTCTCTTCGCAGTGCTTATGTAAGTAATTAAATTGTTCTTGTACGAAATTTGGTGCAAGTGCCAGTTGGCTCCCGATCCGTCCCATAGATAAAGTAGATCTAGTTTTAAATTGTTGTTGCAATATATTAAGTTCTGCTGTGTCTTCTACAAATTGAGTAGAATGTGGTGTAAGAGCTGTTTCTAAATAGCATAGATATGTAGTATCGAGTTGAGCTTTAGGAAGCCCACCATAAAAGATACCAGGCATATGATGTTGACTATCCCGGCCCGCGATCACATGTGCTAGATATTCATTAAATGTTTCGTAACATATATGAAAATATAATTGTGCTTGAATCTTTTCAACGGTGATCGAGCCGACAAACTGATTATCAAGCCATTTCTTAAGTTTTGTATTAATAGAAGCTGTAGATATAGATGGATTATATCCTTGCTCGATGTAGTCAAACCACGCTGCAGGTAGATGTAGTTGATGCGACATCTCTTCATTCCATCGTGCATATTTTAAACTCTGAATTTTCTGCTCTGAAATATTAAGACTCAAATTCAGTAAATATTCTCGACGCTTTCTTGAACCACTTTGAATTAGTATTCCATCTTGAATAAGTTTTTCAAAATCCATCAAAGCTACTGGTGATAGTCCCGTCAACAGAGACAATAAACATGCAGCAGCTATTGCAGCATCGTTCTGATTTCCAGATAGTTCCGCTCTTAATACATATACAATTTGCTTAAGTACATCAGGCGCTAAATAATGTGGATTTATAATAAATGGAGCATGTCGGCGTTGACGATGACGTGTGTAATGCGCAACATAATCACTTATTATATGATTAAATTTACTAGTCTTTTCATCTTCTGAATATAACTCCACTTCAGCGTCTGCAAGCTCAATTTCACCATCCTCATCTTTAAGCAAAGATGTGTCATAAAAACTGATTTTTGCGTCATATCCAATATCTTCTTGCTTACGTGATTTTATTTCACGAAATATTTTGACTTCGTTTTGAGTCGGCCATACTAAAGTATTTCGTTTTTTTGACTTACGTTGACGAAGAACAACACTACCGTCATCTAATCGTTTAAATATGATCAATAGTTCCGATATATATTCTATTACTTTTGTTTCTTGAAAATCTTTTATATTAAAAAGTTGTTTACGATCCTCCTTTTTCAAGCTACATTCGTACAAAACATAACTATTTAATAACCGACTACATTCTTTAAATAATTCATCATTATTAGATTCTTTAAATAATTCATCATTATTAGAATGCAGCACATATCGTGATACATAGCGCAAGAGATCACAGACATGTTTTTTCTTATTCTCAGCCTTAGGAATTTTTGAAAATTCTTGATAATGTCGATAAGTTAAAAAACTTGCTTGCAGAATCAGATAACGTTGAAATGTTAAATTTTGCGTATTACTAGTATCAGGAGATGCAAAATAACTTAAACAAGCTAGCAAATAGTAATTACCAATTTGCCTGGTACCAGAGATATAGCCGTATATCTGTTGAGCTATCTCATATAGCGCATGAACCTTTTTATGTAAATCACTTTGTATATCAGCAAATTGTGTATTTACAACTTCATCACGTAGCAGACAATATTCTTGTTGAAATTTTTCTGCTAATTCTAAAAATTGCTTCTCTTGTTCAATCATTTGCATATTCATTCACAATTAGATTTTTATCATGTTGTATGTGTAAAATTCATTTGAGTTGGTACAATTTGGTATGAGTTGATCTTTTATTGAGTTCTTTGTCAGCTTGAAATATCGAGCAAAAAATTTAGTGTCCAACTCTTTCTGAGCTTTTCTCTCAAAGCATAAATGTTGCTGCGATTTTTCTATAAAATAATCAAGATTTTGTATCAACTGTAAGATTGCAACATAATTAGAATGCACACGTAAACTTGACTCGATTTGCATCAATAACAAGATTTTCTGCCAAATACTCACATAAGTTATTTTGAACTTTGCTTGTACGGCCACTTTCTGACTCTGTTTAATCTTTTTGATTTTCAGTAATTCTGAGTTTATTTTTGCTATCTCAAGTTGAATATGGGATCGATCATAGCAAAATGGCACAATAAATTGCCCCATAAAGATCTCTATATTTTTTACTAAAAAATCAAATTTCAACATTTTTATCGATATAAAAATAGGTATATCTTTATATATGAAAATTCATTTAACTTATCAATAAGATTTTACAAAAGTTACAATTATCAACAAATACATAGAGTTTATTGAATATTACCAATCTAAATTTTATAAATTCTTCCACTTTTTTTTGATTTTGCGTTATCACATTCTTTGGCATGCCTCGATCGTGCAATGCTTGCTCAAGTGCATCGAGCA
>ERZ650312.1967-NODE-1967-length-11456-cov-3.886413_pt1 | contig 11456 bp, 9 predicted proteins | sample MGYA00376248_ERZ650312 | MGnify/ENA primary metagenome ERZ650312 (study PRJEB26733, sample SAMN07839316) | wastewater metagenome | biome: urban; feature: wastewater treatment plant; material: waste water | place: USA: North Carolina | collected 2016-07-28 ... | reverse complement strand
GTTGGTTCCTGCGTCAATGGAGGTTTTACCAGCGGTGGATGCGCGGACACACAGCGGCACAATCCGTTTGCCTTTAAATAAAACCAATATTGATCTGATTCCGGGGACATTTGCCCGCGTGTGGATGGAAATACCCGCAGGTATGGAAAGCGGCGTGACGCCGATTTTGGTTCCCAGCACAGCGGTATTGCGTCGCGGCGAGGTGAACGCGGTGTATGTCAAATCACCCGAAGGCGTGTGGCTCATGCGTCAGGTGCGCTTGGGGCAAACGCAGGGTGATCAGGTTCAGGTATTGAGCGGTTTGGCGGCGAACGAGGAGATCGCGGTGGAGCCGCAGGTGGCCGCTGCCGCTACTGCCGGTGCTGAACCGGCTGCCACGAAATGATCCGTGCACGGATCGGGCAAGCCAGAGGAAAAGAGACAAGGGAATCATCATGAGTACACCTGATATGCAGCCGCATTCATCCGAGCCAAATTCCAAAATGGGCGTGTCGGGGCGGATTGCGGCGTTTTTCCAAAGTGCGCAAATCACACCGCTGCTGGCTTTGATCGCCCTGCTGTTGGGCGTGTTCGCCGTGCTGGTCACGCCGCGCGAAGAGGAACCACAGATCAACGTCACCATGGCGAATGTATTGATTCCTTTTCCCGGGGCGTCGGTTAAGGACGTTGAGCGCATGGTTGCCACGCCAGCCGAGCAAGTTTTGGGGCAGATTGCCGATATTGAGCACGTCATGTCGGTGTCCAATCCGGGCGTGGCGGTGATTACCGTGCAATACAAAGTCGGTGTGCCGCGCACCGAAGCATTGGTGCGCTTGTACGACACGCTTAATTCTAATACCGACTGGCTGCCGCAAGGACTCGGCGTGCTGCCGCCCATCGTCAAGCCCAAAGGCATTGATGACGTACCGATCGTTACCCTATCCTTGTACAGCAAAAATCCGCAGACCGATGTGCATGAATTGGAGCGGGTCGCAAACAGTCTGGAAACCGAACTCAAGCGAGTGAATGGGACGCGCGAGGTGAAAACCATCGGCGGCCCCGGGCGCGCGGTGATGGTTGAGCTGGACGCGGCGCGCATGGCTGGTAGCGGCGTGGATGTGAACGCGGTGCGCGGCGCTTTGCAGTCGGCCAATATGGGGGCGCCGATTGGAAATCTGCTGGGCGGTCAACAAACGGTGTATGTCGAAACCGGCGCGCATCTGCGCAATGCACAGGATGTCGCCGAGCTGATTGTCGGTGTTGCCAACGGTAACCCCGTGTATTTGCGCGACGTGGCGAATGTGCGCGATGGTGCGCCGCCGCCGTCGCATTATGTGTGGTACGGACAAACGGCGTATGACCCGAATGTGGCGAATGCGGCATTCGGCGAATACCCCGCCGTCACCATGAGCATCACGAAAAAGCCAGGCGCGAACGCCATTGATGTGGCCAATCAAGTCATGAGCCGCGTCGAACAACTGCACAACACCGTGATTCCGGCGGACGTGTCGGTCGCTGAGACGCGCAACTATGGCGCGACCGCGAACGACAAAGCGGTGAAATTGATTCAGAAGCTGATTTTCGCCACGCTCTCCGTGGTGGCGCTGGTGTACTTTGCGCTCGGTCGACGTGAAGCGGCGATTGTTGGCGCGGCGGTCGCCCTGACCCTGATGGCGACGTTGTTTGCTTCGTGGGCGTGGGGCTTTACGCTCAATCGCGTGTCGCTGTTCGCCCTGATTTTCTCCATCGGGATTCTGGTGGATGACGCGATTGTGGTAGTGGAAAACGTGCATCGACATTTGGCGATGCACGTTTCGGCGCAGGCTAACATTGCGACTCATGAAATGAATAAAAGCAATGTTAAGGATGCGGTAGCATCCGGCCGAAGCCAGAATATCCTAGACAAAATCATTCCTCGCGCGGTGGATGAAGTCGGCGGCCCGACCATTTTAGCCACCTTGACCGTGATCGCTGCGCTGCTGCCAATGGCGTTCGTCAGTGGCTTGATGGGGCCGTATATGAGCCCGATTCCGATCAATGCGAGCATGGGCATGCTGTTGTCGCTGGCGATTGCTTTTGTGGTGACGCCGTGGATGGCTCGTCTGTGGCTGCACAAAGAGCCGTCGCATCATGCGGGATTGTCGGACAAACTGCGTCCGTGGTTTGAAAAAATCTTCCGCCCGCTGTTGGATGTGAAAAACGGCGCGAAGAACCGCTTTAAACTCGGCTTGGGAATTTTCGGTTTGATTGCACTGTCGATGATTTTGCCGGTGTTGGGTCTGGTGCAATTGAAAATGCTGCCGTTTGACAACAAATCTGAGTTCCAAATCGTGGTCGATATGCCGGCGGGTACGGCGCTGGAAGACACCTCGGCAGTGTTGCACGAATTGGGCGCGTATTTGGGAACGGTGCCTGAAGTGACCAATTACCAAGCCTATGCGGGCACTGCCGCGCCGATCAATTTCAACGGTTTGGTGCGTCAATATTACCTGCGCAGTGGCGGCGAGGTCGGTGAATTGATCGTGAATTTGCAGGATAAACACCATCGTTCGGAAAAAAGCCATCAAATCGCCACCCGCTTGCGGCCTGAATTGCAAAAAATCGGGGCGCGTTACGGTGCAAATGTGAAGGTGGTGGAAGTACCACCCGGGCCACCGGTGCTCGCGCCGATCGTGGCCGAGGTGTACGGGCCGGATGATGCGGGTCGCGCGCAGGTGGCGAAACAAGTGCGAGCCGTGTTTGCCCAAACCGAAAGCGTGGTCGATGTGGATGACAGCACACCGGCCAGTGCGCCGCGCACCGTGCTGACCGTGGATCGCCGTAAAGCTGCGCTGCTGGGGATTTCGCAACAAAGCATCGTCGGCACGCTGCGCGCTGGTTTGGCGGGCGAAGCGGCGACGTATTTGCGCAACCACAGTAAATACCCCGATTCGGTGACGCTGCAATTGCCTGCGGACAAGCAAGGCAATTTGGATGCGCTGTTGCAAATGACCGTGCGCAACGCGCAGGGGCAAAGCGTACCGATTCGTGAGCTGGTTCATGTGAGCGACACGCTGCGCGAGGCACCGATTTACCACAAGGATTTGTTGCCGGTGAATTTCGTGGTCGGTGATATGGCGGGCAAAATTGACAGCCCGTTGTACGGCATGTTTGGTATGCGCGGCGATATCGCCAAAATCACCACGCCGGATGGCGGCCAACTGACTGATTATTTCATCCGGCAGCCGGACGATACCTATCGCGGTTATTCGATCAAATGGGACGGCGAGTGGCAGATCACCTACGAAACCTTCCGTGATATGGGTTTGGCGTACGGTGTCGGTTTGATCTTGATTTATTTGTTGGTGGTGGCGCAGTTCGGCTCGTATTTAACCCCGCTGATTATCATGGCGCCGATTCCCTTGACCATCATCGGCGTGATGCCGGGGCACGCGCTGCTGGGTGCGCAGTACACCGCGACCAGCATGATCGGCATGATTGCGCTGGCGGGGATCATCGTGCGCAACTCGATTTTGCTGGTGGACTTTATTCGCTTGCAAACCGCGCAAGGTATGCCGTTCGCGCAAGCCATCATCGAGTCGGCGATCACGCGGGCGCAGCCGATTATGCTCACGGGACTGGCGGCTATGATGGGAGCATTTTTTATTTTGGACGACCCGATTTTTAACGGCTTGGCGATTTCACTGATTTTCGGGATTTTTGTATCGACGATTTTGACGCTGGTGGTGATTCCGCTGCTGTATTACGTGGCGTATCGCAAAAAATACGAAGTCGTGGCGGATGCGGATATTTAATGGATTTTTAAGGAGAAAAAGATGCGTTCATGGCAAATGGTGCGGATGTTCGGTGGTTTGTTTGTGTTGGTTTCTTTGGCGTTGGGCGTGCCCGGCAGCCCGATTTTCGTGAATCAAAACTGGTTGTGGTTTACTGCTTTTGTCGGTGCCAATTTATTGCAAAGCGCATTCACAAAGTGGTGCTTGCTGGAAACGATTTTGCGCAAGCTGGGCGTGCCCGGCGGTTGCTAAAGCCCGATTATTCAGTTGTGAGGAACATCAATATGCCGAATCGAACAGTAGGGATTATTCGCTTGAGCCGACTGGTGTTGGGTCTGGCCTTGGTGTGGTCGGGCGCGGCGTATGCGGATGATTTGAGCCTGTCTGAGGCCATCGCCTCTGCCAGATTGCATGACAAAGAGTACCTATCTGCCAGTACCTTGACAGACAGCGCTGATGCCTTGCGCGCGCAGGCGGGCAGCCTGTGGCGGCCGCAGGTGGTGCTCAGCGCATCGGCGGGTAAAGCCAGCAATGAGACGAAAACCGCCGGAGCGCAGTTTTCCGCACCGAGCATGGGTATGTTCAATCAAACGGCGGATTTCAACACCTCCATCAGCAACGGCACGATGACGCAATGGGCGGTCAGCGCGAAACAGCCACTGTACAATCCGGCGCGGCGCGCGCAGAGCCAACAGCTCAAACTCGGTGCGCAGATAACCGATTTGCAACGTCAAGGTGCGGAACAAGCGCTTATCGTGCGCACGGCGGAACGCTATTTTGACGCGCAACTGGCGCAGCAAAAATTGCAGTTACTCAGTGCGCAGCTCAAATCCACCCAAAGCTCGACAGAGGAAGCGCAATATCGCTTCGACATTGGCAATCGGCCGATCACCGAAGTGTACGAATCCCAAACGCAACTGGCTGAAATCCAAGCGGCGCATTACGGCGCGCAAAGCGATTTGCAAATCAAATTACAACGGCTGCAAGACGCCATTGGCCACATCCCCGCCGCCTTGCCCAACGCAGTGCAACTGCGCCAACCCCTACCCAAATTAGAGCCGCTCGCGGTGTGGCAAACCAAAGCCCAGCAGAACAATATTGAGTTGCAGATGCAGGCCTTGGCAGTGCGCAATGCGCAGGCCAAAGCGCAGGAATATGCGCTCGGCGCCTCCGCGTCCGTGGATTTGGTCGGACAAATCGGCCGACAAAAACTCAGTGGTGACGGTGACTACGGTTCAGCCAAAAACCAGCAAAACAACAGCATGATCGGTGTGCAACTGACCGTGCCGCTGTACACCGGCGGCTACAACAGCGCGAAGTACCAAGAAGCGCAAGCCGCGCTCAAAAAAGCGCAAATCGATTTACAACGCACACAAGAACAAGTCGCGCAAAATGTCAACGCCGCATGGCTCGGCGCACAAACCGCGCAATTGCAAGTGAGCGCCCTGAGCGCCGCACTCAAAGCCAGCGCCGCGCGTTTGGACGCGACCAAAACCGGACAAGAAGTCGGTCATCGCACCGTGCTGGACGTGCTCAACGCGCAGAACCAAAACACCCAAGTGCGCATTAATCTCGAATCAGCCAAGCAGCAGTACGTCATGAGCCGTCTGCGTCTCGGTGCGCTGGTGCAGGCGCTGGATGAGGGGATGATACGTCAGTGGGTAGCGGATAAACCGTAATCCACGATTCATGTGAAGTGACAAAAAAAGAGCCTGATATAGCATCAGGCTAAGGCTGTTGGCAAAGTCTTATTATAAACTAAAGCTCCGTCATTCCCGCGAAAGCGGGAATCCAGTCATAAATCTAACTGGTTGCTTTTATTAGCATTCTGGATACCCGCTTTCGCGGGTATGACGGTATTTTTCTTGAATTTTGTACGAATTTTAAGTACTGAGAAGGTTTGTCAGCAATCTGAGTCTGATAGCATCAGGCTCTTTTTTTGCGGTCAAACCATTATTTCTCAACGAACGCACGCTCAATCGCGTAGTCGCCCGGCTCGCCCATGCGCGGCGATTCGGTAAAGCCCATGTCGTTGAGCATATCGCAGCAGCTTTGCAACATCGATGGCGAACCGCAGATCAATACGCGGTCGGTTTCGCGGTTCAGGCGCGGCATGCCGATGTCGTCGGTCAGTTTGCCGCTGATAATCAAGTCGGTCAGGCGACCTTGGTTGTAAAACGGCTCGCGTGTGACAGTTGGATAGTAAATCAATTTTTCACGAATCTCTTCGCCGAAGTATTCGTTGTTCGGCAATTCTTTCATGATGTAGTCGTGGTAGCCCAGCTCGCTTACATAACGCACGCCGTGGATCAGGATGATTTTTTCGTAGCGTTCGTACACGTCCGGATCGCGGATGATGGACATGAAGGGCGCCAAGCCCGTTCCCGTCGAGAATAGATACAGATTTTTACCGGGCAGCAGGTTGTCTTGTACCAGCGTGCCGGTGGCTTTTTTGCTGACCAATACTTCGTCACCAACCTTGAGGTGTTGCAGGCGCGAGGTCAGCGGGCCGTTTTGTACCTTAATTGAGTAGAACTCCAGTTGTTCTTCGTAGTTCGGGCTGACAATCGAGTAGGCGCGCATCAGCGGCCGGCCTTCGACTTCCAGACCGATCATGACGAATTGGCCGTTGATAAAGCGCAGTCCCGGATCGCGGGTGCAGGTGAAGCTGAACAGCGTGTCGTTCCAGTGGTGCACGCTGGTCACTTTTTCGTAATAAATATTTGACATTTTTTTATTCGCGACAGAAATAAATGAAAGTCATATTGTACTATTTTTGTCGGGATTCTTCAGCGCTTTTTCCCTGTATGGGCGGTCAACTGTGTTAAACAACCAACACGTATTTACTTATGCCTAATAAGTATATTGTTTCAGCGCGGTAAGCTCTCGGCAAATGCCGCTTGGCTCGCCAAGTGTGCTTCCCATTGCGCCGTGTGTGGAAAATCGGTGCGCCATGCGTAATCGGGTTGACGAAAATCAATGAAGTTAAGCACGCACATCAGACCAATATCGGCGACGCTGTAGGCATCGTTGGCCAACCACGGATGTGTGGCGAGCTGCGTTTCAATCACGCTCAGTCCGGCATGCAGTTTGCCGCGTTGCCGCGTCAACCAATCCGGCCATTGCAAGGCTCCGGGACGCAGTTGCTCCACGCGGTATTTGGCCGCCGCATCCATCAAGCCGTCGGTCAGCGCTGCCCATTTGAGCGCTTCGATGCGCTGCATGGGTTCGCTCGGCAGGTGCATGGGCGCGAGCAGTTCCAGATATTCGGCGATGACGCGTGAGTCAATCACGGCGTCTTTTTGGTTGATCAGCAGGCACGGTACTTGGCCAAGCGGATTGTGCGCGGCGACGTGCGGATTTTGTCCCCATACATCGTCTAAAATCCAGTCGTAGGGCAGCTTTTTCTCCGTCAGCATAATCCGAATTTTGCGCACATACGGGCTGGTCAAGGAACCGATCAAAGTCAAATGTGGCATAAAACGTCCTTTCACAAAAAAATCCGTGGGCTTTGCACTATAATGCCGCCAATCAGTGCAGTCTGTGAATTAAACGCCGTAGGAGCGAAAAATGCAAACATTATCTAAATGGGTCATGGTATTGGCCACGCCTTTACTCTTTGCCAGCGCCTGTACGCAGGAGACGCAAAACCAAATTGGCCGCAGTATCCAAAACTGGACGGGGACGAACGGTATTTTAGAAGTCTATGCGGGCAATACCTTGGTCAAACGCTTTATGAATATTGACAAAATGTCCACCGCGATGGGCACGAGCGACGGCAGCGCGCGTTCGTATCGCTATGGCTACGGCGTGATTGACCTGAATCTGAATGGCAAAGTGGATCCGGGCGAGCGTCGCGTGTATTTTGAGATCAGCGATTATTCAACCTCTTATATTTTCTACGAAGCACCCTAATGACTCGATATAAAAACGCCCTGTTTATTTCAACAGGGCGTTTTTGTGCGGCAGTTGCAAGGGGTTATTTGTTGGTATACGCCGATTCTTCGTGACACACGATGTCGATGCCTTCCATTTCCTCGTCTTTGGTCAGGCGCAGACCGCCCGCCAGTGAAATCAGTTTGAGGATGATAAATGTGCCGATTGCCGCGTAAACAATGGTTGCGCCCACGCCGATACATTGGATTTTGACTTGCTCGAACGTGCCTTTGCCTTGACCGGTGGAGAAGGCAAACGCGCCGGTCAGAATCGCGCCGACAATGCCCGCCACGCCGTGACAGGCGAATACGTCCAATACATCATCCACTTTAAACCGACGTTTGTTTTGTACCGCCCAGAAGCTCGCCGTCGCGCCAATCGCACCGATCAAAATCGCATACGCCGGGCTGACCAATCCGGCGGCCGGTGTGATGGCGACCAAACCCACCACCGCGCCGGTTGCGGCGCCCACGGCGCTCATGGCGTGGCCGGTGGCGCGTTCCCAGATCAACCAGACCAGCATGGCGGCGGCGGTGGCCACTTGCGTGGTCAGCATCGCCAAGCCTGCCGAGCCGTTCGCGCTCAAGGCGCTGCCCGCGTTAAAACCAAACCAGCCGAACCAGAGCAAGCCTGCACCGAGCAACACAAACGGAATATTGTGCGGAATCGCGCTGTTGCGGGTTGATTGCAAACGCGGGCCGAGCAATTTTGCCGCCACCAGCGCCGATACACCCGCGTTGATGTGAACCACCGTGCCACCCGCAAAATCCAGCGCACCCAGATTGAACAACCAGCCGGACGCATCCCACACCCAGTGCGCCACCGGGCTGTACACAAAGATACTCCACAACGTGATAAAGGCCAAATATGCGCCGAATTTCATGCGATCGACCAGCGCACCGCTGATCAGCGCGGCGGCGATGATGGCGAAGGTCGCTTGGAACATCACAAACACATATTTCGGAATCAAATGCGTCGGGTCAAAGGTGGTTGCGGTGCTGCTGCTGTCCATGCCCGCGAGCATGACGTTGTGAAAACTACCGAACCATGCGCCCATCGGATTGTCGCCAAACGCGATCGAGTAACCGACCGCCACCCACACCAGCGTGATTACGCCCATCGCGGCGAACGACATCATCATGGTGTTTAGCACGCTTTTGCTGCGCGATAAACCGCCGTAGAAAAAGGCCAGCGCGGGCGTCATCAGCAACACCAAGGCGGACGCGATCAAAATAAAGGCGGTGTCGGCGAAATCCACCACGGCTTTGATGGTCTCCGGCGCGGGCGGTGTCTCGGTCGAAGTTTGCGCCCAAGCAGCACCGCTCGCCACCGTGGCCAGCAGCAATACCAAAGGCATTCCATAACGTTTCATACACATTCTCCTGTAAGGCTTTGCAATTTGATGAATGAACCTGTTGCCATACCCAAAAGCAGACCATTGGAGCCGAGACCTTCGCATTCATTTTTGCGTTCATTTTTGGCTCGCCGTCGCTGATTTTGAGCAAACATGGCCGAAGTGTGAGTGAAAAAAATCCGCTTGTAAAGCAAGCGGCCTGTTGAATAGTGTTTGTAAGTGATTGAATTTATTGTATTTTTGCTTTACGCTGGTGCATCGGATGCGTTGGGTTCAGAACTTGTGCGCTCGTTTGGTGCGAGCGGTGGATGAATGAGCGTGTGATTGTCAAAACGCATTTTTTTGGTGCATGGGCAAATTTTTTTCAAAAAGCCCTTAGGGTGGCGCAAAATTCCCACAATCGTGTTTCACTGCGCTGAATCATGCACAATCGATAGAGACAACGCACGCAACGCGTTGTGCAAACGCGCTGTGCCGTGGCCGCTGACCACCGTGTACGGGCGCCGGTAGCGCGCCAGCCAAGTTTCGTATTGCACAAAAATCGCCTGACGCTGCGCCAGTTCGGGCGCGCTGCGCAGTGGGTCGGCCTGCCACGGCAAATCAGGCGCGAGCAGCAGATAATCGGTGAAGCTTTGCGTTGCGCAAGCGTGTTCGATTTCCGGCGGCACATAGCCCAATGCCGCCTGCGCCCAGACCGCCAGCACGGTGGCTTCGGTATCAGCGATCAAGTACGACGCGCCACTCTGCTGTGCGGCGAGGATACCCGCGTGAATCAGGCTGTTTTGTCCGTTCAAAATCGCGAGCAGATCGGCCTCATCGTATGCGCCAGCGCGCGCGGGGACATATTCACGCGCATATTCGCGCACCCAAACGCTATTCAGATGCGTTGCCAATTGCGCGCACAGCGTGCTTTTGCCCGAGCTTTCGGGGCCGAGAATGGCGATGGTGCGCAGTTTGGACATTACAGCCAACCCACTGCGCGCAACAGCGCAATACCGCCTGCCGCGACCGGCATGGCACCCACGGTGGTGATACCGATGATATTGGCGGCGGCGACCTCATTCGCGCCCATTGCTTTGGCCATGACATAGCTCGCAGCGGCGACCGGTGTGGCCATCATCATGAACAGCACGCCCATATTCAGCCCCTGCAAGCCAAAGGCCCATCCGACCAACACGGCGATGAGCGGCGCGGCGATCAGACGACCGACGCTGGCCCAGAGCGCGATGTTGGACACACTGAACAGCGATTGCACATTCAACGTAGCACCTGCGCAGATCAAGGCCAAAGGCAGCGCCACCGCCGACAAATAACCGCCAGTTTGTACCAACAGCGGCGAGACCGGCAGTGCGACGGCTTTGGCCGCCAGCGCGAGCAAAATGGCGACGATCAGCGGATTGGTCAACAGTTGCTTGGCAAAATAACCCGCTTGCACGCGGCGCGAACCGGACATGTTTTGGTTCAATGTAATCACCGCCAATACATTGTAGAGCAAGGTCATGGCGCCGCCATAAACCGCGCCGACGGCGACGCCTTCGGCATCATACGCATTGGCAATGAACGCCAGTCCGGCAATCATCGTATTCGCGCGGTACACGCCCTGCACAAACACGCCTTTGTCGGTGGCGGCCATGAGCGTGCGTGCGGCGATCAGTTCCGCACCGAAAAACAGAATTAAACTGGCGACGGCGCCGGCAGCGATCAGCGGAATTTGCGAGCCAAAATCCACCTTGTTGCCATAAATGCTGAAGAACAGCAGGGCAGGCAAGGAGTAGCGAAACACGATTTTCGACGCCTGATCGCAAAAACGCGCATCCACCTGCCCGCTGCGGCGCAAAAAATAACCCAACGCCAACAGCAAAATGCTGGGCAATGTGACGGATAAGGCAAACACCAAGGCGTGCCAAAACGAGCCTGACATGAACATCCTTCCAATAATGCGAGTGCGTGGCGCGTGCTTATGTCGTGCAGCCAAAGCACGGTCAAACGCCCACCAGCGGCATGATAACACCTCCGACGTGCCAAATCAGCCCCGCGTGGATGTGCTCGACTGGTATGCAGAGTAGTGTGGCCCAATATGCGGCTTGAAGCCGCGCGCGGGAATGTGTATATTGAACCGTTTATATTCGTCCACTCTCCACTGTTTCATGAAATTTCAAATCCCTTTTGCCCTACTGCTTTGCGCGGCGCTGTCCGCGTGCAAACCGGCGCACAGCGCTTTGGAGCGCGTTATGCCTGCGTCAGAATCGACTACCGCCGCCTCAACGGCGCTTGCATCCGTCGTCCCCGCACACGCCGATTTGGCCTACGCCGGAACGCCCAATCCGGCGCAGATGCTGGATGTGTACCTGCCTGAGGCGACGGTGAATGCGAGCGAGCAAGGCCATCGCCCACTGGTCGTATTCATCCACGGT
>ERZ650312.1966-NODE-1966-length-11462-cov-10.691505_pt1 | contig 11462 bp, 12 predicted proteins | sample MGYA00376248_ERZ650312 | MGnify/ENA primary metagenome ERZ650312 (study PRJEB26733, sample SAMN07839316) | wastewater metagenome | biome: urban; feature: wastewater treatment plant; material: waste water | place: USA: North Carolina | collected 2016-07-28 ... | reverse complement strand
TACTGATGTCGGCATAGATACTTACTTTACTGATCCTTACAAGTCTATTCAGCAAACTTGAAATGAAAATACGAATGGTTTGATCCGTCAATATCTGCCAAAATCATCATCGTTTGATGACGTATCAAACGAATAAATAGAGCAGATAGAATTTGCACTCAACCATCGTCCAAGAAAAACACTAGGCTGGTATACGCCAAGTGAAGTTATGACTGGATTTTATACTGTTGCACTTGCTGCTTGAATCCGCCCCTTATAAAAAGTAACTTTTGGCTATTTAAACTTTGGCTAACGCAAGAAGTCCATGCCAAGAAAATCGAATACACAGTCAAATACCAACCATGTGGATTGGTATTTATTTAAAATCATATACTTAGTTGAGAACGCATTTCTAGGTTAAAGCAGTTTGGAGGAATAGCAACACGATATGATAAGCTACAGAGTAGCTATGGGGTGCAGTTGCATTAGCTTGGAGCCTGTATATTTATTTGGCTACCTTTATCGCGTAAATCCTATACTTGAAATGTCAACAAACTCTATACAAAATCTGAGAAATATATGAGTGCAGAAGCCATATCTATCAGCCTTCTATCCCCTGTCATACTGCTCACAGCGGCAGTGATCGCAGTCCCCTTAATCAAGCGTCTAGGATTAAGCTCGGTATTGGGATATTTAATTGCAGGATTAATTATTGGTCCATTTGGACTGGCGTTTTTCTACGATTCTGCATCTATTCTGCATATTGCTGAGCTTGGTATTGTGATGTATCTGTTTGTGATTGGACTAGAAATGCGTCCATCATATTTATGGAGTTTAAGAAAAGAAATTTTTGGATTAGGCGCATTACAAATTAGTGCCTGTTCATTGGGGTTAACGGCGGTAGGCTTGATCTATGGCTATTCTTGGCAAGTGAGTTTTGTATGTGCTGCAGGCTTTGTACTCACCTCGACTGCAATTGTGATGCAACTTTTGGGAGATCGTGGAGACATTGCTCGACCACGAGGACAAAAAATTATCTCGATCCTGCTGTTTGAAGATTTATTGATTGTCCCTTTATTGGCAATTGTCGCTTTTATCGCACCGAATCATGTTGTTGAAAGTACTTCTACGCGTTTGCAGAGCATCGGAATTGGTTTAATTTCAATTGCAGGTTTAATCGCTGCAGGCTATTGGTTGCTTAATCCTTTATTTCGCTTATTAGCCCTAGCCAAAGCCCGTGAAGTCATGACTGCAGCAGCACTCTTAGTAGTACTCGGCGCAGCATTACTGATGCAAGTCACTGGCTTATCGATGGCTATGGGGGCATTCCTTGCAGGGGTATTACTCTCCGAATCCACTTTTCGCCATCAGATTGAAGCAGATATTGAACCGTTTCGTGGCATATTGCTCGGATTATTTTTTCTAGCCGTAGGCATGTCATTAGACCTTAACGTCGTAAAAAATAACTGGGGGTTAATCTTAAGTGCTGTTCTTGCGCTGATGTTTGTCAAAGCATCCATAATTTATCTGACTGCACGCATGACCAAAAGTTCACACTCTGAAGCACTCGATCGCGCATTACTAATGGCTCAAGGGGGTGAGTTTGCTTTTGTACTCTTTGCTGCCGCCATGAGTGCTCAAATCATTAGTGCTGTTGAACGCTCCAACCTAACTGCGATTGTAGTCTTGTCGATGATTTTAACGCCGATTATTGGCATTCTATTTAAACGTTTTACCCAAACTACAGAACAAACTTCTTTAGAAAATATCCGTATTGCTGAAGGACTTTCTGGAAAAGTACTGATGATTGGTTTCGGTCGTTTTGGACAAGTCTCCAGTCAATTGCTGCTTGCTCGAGGCATTGATGTGACCATCATTGATAATGATATCGACATGATTCAAAACGCTGAAAGATTTGGATTTAAAATTTATTATGGCGATGGTTCTCGTTTAGATATTTTACATGCCTCTGGAGCAGATACGGCTGAAGCAATTGTTGTTTGCGTAGACCACAAAGAAACGACGAATAAGATTGTAGAGTTGGTGCAACATGAATTTCCTTTGACCAAGTTACTGGTTCGCTCTTATGACCGTGAGCATGCGCTGCATTTAGCAAAACAAAATGTGGACTACATGATTCGAGAAACCTTCGAGTCGGCAATGCTATTTGGCGGTGCGATTTTAGAAGAATTGGGTGTTGACCAGAGTTATGTCGAAGAAATTAGCCAAGAAATCCGAGAACGAGACAAAGAACGTTTTGAAACCGAAGTTGCAGCAGATGATGTCTATGCGGGTATCGGCTTGCAATACACAGGACCGCGTCCGACTACACCTTTAATTACACCAAAGCACACAGGGCAAATTCTGAATGAAGATGACACTCAGCAATAATTTCACGTATTAAACCCAAATAAAAAAGAGGTCTATGTAGATCTCTTTTTCAATAGAAAGAAATGAGTTACTTCAAACGGTTAAACATTTCGGTAGAACCCTATGAAAAAAATGGTCAGGCTATCATCGGCGAAGTTTGGTCGAAACCCAAATGCATCGCATTAAATTATTAGGCGATAAGTTGTTAGCTAGGTATTTTTCGAGTCAAATAAATAAAATACATGCCGGTATAGGCGTACTGAATAAATTTACGGAATTAGTAGACATCACACCCAAGTTATCACTTAAATTTGAATAGCTTTGGAAAAACTCAATATTTGAATATTTATGCAACAAAGCCGAGATAAATACGAATGTACCACTAAAAGTACCTCAAAATAGTAGTATATAGTGGAACAATAGAGTTTATTAGAATTGTCTATAATATTGTATTTTCAATACCGTGAGGGCATTTTGAAACAATAAGAATCATATAAGTGGTGCGCTCAGCGGGACTCGAACCCACGCCACAGGCTTCGGAGACCTGTACTCTATCCAGTTGAGCTATGAGCGCGCGCTGCACATCATAACAAAAAATTGCTGAAGGTAAAGCAACTATATAAAAGTTACGCATTTTTATGCTTATGCTTTAAACAATGTTCCAAACTTGGAACATAGAATTCCATGTAACTTACTTGGTTTATTGGCTCAGATCGCTCACAATAGTGGCTCTATTCCTCAAGTGAGAATTTCATGACTGATGCATTGACGTTAAGGGACGTGTCAAAGACCTATCGAAATGGTTTCCAAGCACTGAAAGGAATCAATTTGACCGTTCCAGAAGGTGAGTTTTATGCCCTACTTGGACCCAATGGTGCAGGTAAATCTACAACCATTAGCATCATCAGTTCTCTCACCAAAAAAACGGCAGGTACTGTCGAAATTTTTGGACATAATCTAGACACCCAACCATCTCAAGCCAAGCAATGCTTAGGGGTTGTACCGCAAGAATTTAACTTTGGTCAGTTTGAAAAGACCTTTGATATTTTGGTCACACAAGCAGGCTATTACGGTATTTCTAAGAGAGTTGCCGAACAACGTGCCGAAGAATATTTAGAAAAACTGGGCTTGTGGGATAAGCGGGCCACTCAAGCGCGAATGCTGTCTGGCGGTATGAAACGTCGTTTAATGATTGCACGTGCCATGATGCACGAGCCGAAACTGCTTATTTTAGATGAACCGACTGCAGGTGTAGATATTGAGCTGCGTCGTTCAATGTGGGATTTTTTAACAGAGATGAATGATAAAGGCACTTCAATCATTCTCACCACCCACTATTTAGAAGAAGCCGAAATGTTGTGTCGTCGTATCGCGATTATTGATCGTGGTGTGATTAAAGAAGACACTTCCATGAAAAACTTCTTAAACCAGTTAAGTGAAGAATCTTTTATTTTCGATTTAGCTGAACCTATTCAGCCGATTCACTTAGATATTATTGGTGTACGATTCAACCTAATTGATGCAGTGACACTAGAAGTCACGATGGATAAAGCTCACACATTAAATGATTTATTTCAACTTTTAGAAACACAAGGCATTCGCGTGCGCAGTATGCGCAATAAGTCCAACCGTCTAGAAGAGTTATTTGTCAAAATGGTCGAAAAGAATTTAGATGGAGCTGCGCAATGAATTTTACCCAACTACGGATTGCACTCTATACCTTAGTGCATAAAGAAGTTCGTCGTTTTATGCGCATATGGCCACAAACCTTGCTACCACCAGCCATCACCATGAGTTTGTACTTTGTGATTTTTGGTAATTTGGTCGGTTCGCGTATTGGTGAAATGGGCGGCTTTAGCTATATGCAATTTATTGTGCCTGGCTTAATTATGATGGCAGTCATCACTAACAGTTATGCTAACGTATCTTCCAGTTTTTTTAGTGCAAAATTCCAGAAAAGCATTGAAGAACTGATTATGAGTCCTGTACCGTTGCATGCCATTTTATGGGGCTATGTTTTGGGTGGTGTTATCCGTGGTGTATTGGTCGGCATTATTGTCACCACCATGAGTTTATTCTTTACCGACCTTTATATTACCAATTGGTTTGTCACCATTTACACGGTATTAATTACGTCCTTTTTATTCTCATTAGGCGGTTTTATTAATGCTGTTTATGCCAAATCGTTTGATGATATTTCAATTATACCGACTTTTGTACTAACTCCACTGACTTATTTAGGTGGTGTATTCTATGCCATTAGTGCCTTAAACCCTTTTTGGCAAAATCTCTCTTTAATTAACCCTGTGGTGTATATGGTGAATGCTTTCCGTTACGGTATTTTAGGGCATAGTGATGTCAATGTGACGATTTCATTATCTGTGATTACACTATGCTGTGCAGTGCTTTATGGTATTGCCTATAATTTACTTTCTCGTGGTTCAGGAATGCGTGAATAATGAGTGTTGAACAATCTCTCCTTGGTAAAGACACCAATTATCCTACAGAATATCAACCTGATATTTTATTCCCTATTTCACGTGTTGATTCACGCGAAAAATATGCAGATGTCGAAGGAATTCGATTGGGGCAAGACTGGTGGCACATTTTTGAAATTTCATGGTTAAATGCCACAGGCGTTCCGCAGGTGGCGATTGGTCGAATTACGCTACCTGCCTCATCACCCAACCTGATCGAATCAAAATCATTAAAGCTCTACTTTAATAGTATGAACTTTACCCGTTTTCAGTCTGAAGCCAATTTTATCGAAACCGTTGAGCATGATTTAACGGCTGCGGCGCAAGCACCTGTTACCATCACTTTATTTCAAGTCGATGATTTGGCAATTAGTCAGCCTGAAGGTATTTGCATTGATCAGCTCACCCCTGAGCGTTTAGAGCAGCACCCTGACCCAAGTTTATTGCAATTTGATTTGGAACAAGCTGAAGATATAGAGGTACAACTGTACTCGCATTTATTACGCAGTAACTGTCCTGTCACAGGACAACCTGACTGGGGTACAGTTTTTATCCGTTATCAAGGTAAAAAGCCTTGTTATCGCAGTATTTTGGCTTATATTATTTCTTATCGTCAGCATAATGGTTTCCATGAACAATGTGTGGAACAGATGTTTGCAGACATCTGGCAAAAATTTGCACCTGAAAAACTGATGGTATATGCAACCTATACACGTCGTGGTGGATTAGACATTAACCCTTGCCGTGTATCGGATTTAACATGGATGCCTCGCCCTATTCGTTTAGCGCGACAATAACAACATTGAGGTTGAACAATGCCATTTTTTGGATTCATTCCATCTGCAGAATTATTAAATACGATTGAGACTGCACAACAGAAAAAAAATTCAAATGAACCGCTGTACCCACTGCGTGACAAAACTGCATTAATGATTAATGAAGAAATTATTGATGCCATATTAACCGAATTGGTACGTCGTTTTCCTGCAAGCGATAAACGCGACACAGCTGAAAAACTTGCTGGCTATATCAAATCTACTGTTGCTGTATTACTGAAACAACTATTAAGCAAAGCGCCTAATGATGTCGTGAAACAATCGATTGAATTTTCTGAGCGCAGTAGCTTTAAAGATGCAGCAGGTAATGCACGTGTAGGTGAAACACTTGATGCGAGTTTAGTGACCAATCTGAAACATAACTATGCCGAAATTCAAGCAGGCAATGAAGTGAATAAAGCCGTTTTGACAGAGTTGTATAAACAGTTTGCAGAAGCGACTGTACGCCACTTTATGAGCGATTTTAACAAAACCCTCGATTTAGGCATGATTAAACGTAAAGCGGCAGATATTGGCGCAGCAGCGGTAATTAAAGCTGTCCATATTGCGGTGGATAAAATCATCCCCAATTTAACCAAAGATGAACTCTTGGTTTTAGCGGAATATCACGACACCTTATTTCATCATTAATATCAGTGGGTTTAGCTCATGATGTGTTTTAAGCCCTTTTGTTGCATGTTATATGCAAAATGGCGGGAATCACATCTTGCTATACGCTTACACAGCACTAACTGAAAATACAGCATTCTTAAAAAATGTAACCAACCTACACAATGCCTGATTTCGATCAGGCATTTTTATATGCAGTTCAATATCAGGATATGTCTGCAACATTTACACAATTCAGAACAAGTTTTTGCCCCTCAATTGAATTTTGTTACAAATCCTGCGCGCTTTTTACACATTCTTTGTCTATTTTTGTATAAGTTTTTACAAACCCGTTACGCATGAATGCTATCTTAACCGCTTACTTCGCTTTCATAGTTTGGCCCCCAATAGTGGCTTCTTCATATATAAGTAGCAACTTATTTACTGCATATAAATAAGTTGTGTAAATCATCAATTTGGAATTTTCCTCAATATGTTCAAACTTGATTTTTATAACAAACTAAAACGTCTATCTTTACTCATAGGTGCATTTTCTATCACCAGTTTTTGTCAGGCCAATGATTTCCAAAATCATCCGTCTTATGTCAATTTTAAACAAAAAACCATGCAGACCTATGGCTTGAGTGCAGCACAAGTCGATTGGGCGATGGAAGGTTCCAAAAACTTACCCAATATCATCAACATCATGAACCGCCCAGGCGAAAGTAAGCCTTGGTACGACTATAAAACCAATTTCCTTGCAGAAAGCACCATTCAGCGTGGTGTGCGCTTTAAACAACAATATGCAGATACGCTCAATAGAGCTGAACAGCAATTTGGTGTACCGCAATCCATTATTTTAGGGATTTTGGGTGTGGAAACAGGTTTTGGAAGCAACAAAGGCTCTTTTGTAACCCGTGATGCCCTTGCTACCTTGGGCTTTGGTTATGAACGTCGTGCAGAATACTTTAAAGATGAGCTCGCAGCACTGATCGCATGGTCATATAAAGATGGTGTACCAACTTCTTCAATTGTCGGTTCTTATGCAGGCGCTGTTGGTTATCCGCAGTTTATGCCCAGCAATATTCCAAAATTTGGGGTCGATTATGATGGCAACGGGCATATTGACCTACGCAACTCAGCAGTCGATGCCATTGGCTCCATTGCAAACTACTTGGCACAACATGGTTGGCAGCGCAACCAACCCATTGCATTTGCTGCACGATATATAGGCAACAATCCTGACAGCGTGATTGCCAAAGATTTAACCCTACCAACACCATATGGGGTTTTAAAGTCGCAAGGGGTAATGCCAATGAATCCAATTGTGCAAATAGATGACCTGGACTTGGTCAATGTCATTCAATTACAAGAAAATTATGGTCATATCTACTATATAACCTATCCAAATTTTCAGGTGATTACGACTTATAACCGTAGCCGCATGTATGCAACTGCATTGTGGTTATTGGGCACTGAAATTGCGAGTCGCTAAGCACAAATTTAAATACAAAACTAAAAAGTCAAGAAATATTTTTGACAATTTGATCACAAAACAAACTTTTTTCACATTGTGTTACAATATTGATTATTTTTTAATCAAATAGAGTTAGTTTTTGGTACTTTTTGTCATTATTTTCGTATAAAGACTAGACACCTTTAGTAAGGGATGAATATTATCCATTTCGTCAAATGTAGTCAAAAAAGTGAAATTACAGACAGGATTACCGCTATTTCAATCAGTTAAGAGCGAAATAAGTTAAAAATTCTGTCTTCAGGAGTTCAAACCATGCATAGTTCACTTAAATACTTACTTGCACTTTCTGCAGCTGTTACCCTAAGTCAGTCGCAAGCTGAAATGGTGCAATCATCATTCAACAATGATAATGAGTCATCTAGCCTAGCTGCGCGTGTACTGAACAAAGAAGCACAAAGTTTCAATTCACATTTCTCAAATTTGAATAGCCTTTCAATCACCGAACGTTCAGGCGACCAAATCCGTCGTCAAACGATTGCAGCGAAAATTGAAATTCCTGCTGAAGAGCCTTCAGTGATTGAAAAGTTAAATACAGTGGCATCGAACACTGTACGTAAATTTAGCCAAACGGGTATGGCATCTTGGTACGGTCGTCAATTCCACGGTCGTAAAACTGCAAGCGGTGAAACGTTCGACATGAACGCAATGACTGCTGCACACCGTAGCCTGCCGCTAAACTGCTATATTCGCGTAACCAATAAAAACAATGGTAAAAGCGTTGTAGTTAAAGTAAATGACCGTGGTCCATTCCATGGCAACCGTGTACTCGATCTTTCTTATGGCGCTGCAAAACAATTGGGCATCACCAATGCAGGTACTGCTAAAGTAAGCATCGAGCGTATTGACGGTCCAAACTCTTAACACTCGCTTATACGACTTCGCATTTGACTTAAAAGCCACAGTAATGTGGCTTTTTTAATACTCTTAAGATTGACAACCATCTTGGATACTTACGTACGAAGATGATCCGCACAAATTAAATTGCCACTTCATTTTGAAAAGATGAATACTGTTTTGACTGCCTCACTGTTCTCAGTTATATTTTAGGCAGTCAAATAATAACAACGGATGATCGGTCTACAGGAGTAGCACATGAAGACAATAAGCGAGTGGCTAGATGAATACAGTGAGAGCCATCAAAATAAAACCAATAAATTAATTCACTGGGTGTGCGTACCGACGATCTTTTTTTCGATTGTCGGCATCTTGGCGCATTTCAGTGCTTTACTGACGACTTTACTTCTGGTGCTCAGTTTTATTTTTTATGCACGATTAGACTTGGTTCTTGCAGTTGCAATGGCAGCATTAATGCTGGTAATGGCATGGCTGATTTATGTTTTGCCTGTTGGAATGGGTTTTTATATCGCAATTTTTGTTTTGGCGTGGATTGGACAGTTTTATGGTCACAAAGTTGAAGGGAAAAAGCCTTCATTCTTCAAAGACCTCCAATTCCTTCTCATTGGCCCAATTTGGTGCATGGATGCCTATTTAGGTAAAATCCTACCCTCTTGGAAAACACGTCGTAAAAACAGCATTATGAGCGTTTAAACGCTATATCCTATTTTCATTATCGGAAGAACCGTTATTGATAGGTTCTTCCTTGATGTTTTAACCATCCAGCTACGTGTTTATTTGCTGGATCATGATGCGTCCAATGAATCACCCCACCCTTATCTGAGTATTCATATTCACCAAAAAACTCAACGGTATCGCCTTTGGCTATATTGGCAATTCGTGGTGCAAGATCAATATTATGTGCAACCAATACAGTTTGCCCATTGTTCAATTTCAAAATAAATTTTTGATGACGTGAACCTTCGTTGTCATCTGCTAACACTGCAACGACTTGTCCACTCGCACGGACTTGTAGATTACTCTGCTTACGCTCGAACGCACGTTCAATCAGCTGAACACCCTGAGCATCCTGTCCTTGCGGTGTATCTCGCTGTAGGTTCGATTGTTTTTTTTCAGTTTGCGATGTGCGAGCAGTACTTGTAGATGGCGTGTTTGATGTTTCAGACTGAAACTGCTGTAAATCCATGCCAAAAAATGCAGCAATCAACACTACAATAATTGCGCCTATACTTAAATTCTTTTTATTTGCCATATAACCTTTTTGTTCTGATTCCGATCTATATAATCAAGCCAATTACTCATAACATACTGATTTATAACTAATATCTTTGTTTTTATCTCAATATTTATGCCACGATTGCATATTGCTAAAACCGATATTCACAAAAAAGCCCCAAAATAAATTGAGGCTTTCCTTACAAAATATTTTACCTTAAGTAAAAATTATTTTGCAGCAGCTTGAGCAGCAGCAACTTCTTCAGCGAAGCTCATTTCTGCTTTTTTCTCAATACCTTCGCCTACTTCGAAACGAACGAATTGAGCAATAGTTGTGCCAGTAGCTTTTAATACTTCAGCAACTTTCTTCTCGTTGTCAATTACGTACATTTGACGATCAAGTGCAACTTCGTTCAAGTATTTTTCAACTGAACCAGTTACCATTTTTTCAACGATGTTTGCAGGCTTACCAGATTCAACTGCTTTCGCTTCTGCAATTTCTTTCTCTTTAGCGATAAGATCAGCAGGAATTTGTTCAGCAGTAACAGCAACTGGGTTGAATGCAGCAACGTGCATTGCAATACCTTTACCAGTCGCAGCATCACCTGTGTAAGAAACAACAACACCGATTTTTAAACCGTGCTTGTACACAGCAAGGTTGTCGCCTTCAACGATTTGTGCACGACGTACTTGGATGTTTTCACCAATTTTTTGAACAAGGGCAATACGTGCTTCTTCAACAGTTGCACCATCTTCAAGTTTAAGTTCAGCAATTTTAGCAGCATCAGTTTCGTTTGCAGCTAGAGCAGCAGCAGCAACTTTCGCAGAGAAACCAGCAAAGTTTTCGTCTTTTGCAACGAAGTCAGTTTGACAGTTTACTTCTAAAAGAATCGCTTTGTTGCCTTCTTGAACGATTGTGATAGCACCGTCAGCAGCTATGTTACCTGCTTTTTTAGCAGCTTTTGCTTGACCAGATTTACGAAGGTTGTCAATCGCTAATTCGATGTCACCGCCGGCTTCTGTTAATGCTTTTTTACATTCCATCATTGCTAGACCAGTACGATCACGCAATTCTTTAACCATGCTTGCTGTAACTGCAGTCATGTTTATCTCCTAAAATCGGTAGAAAATGAATTCTTTTTTAACAGAAACGGCCCAGAGGGTGTCTCTTGGGCCGTCTGCATACATGACGCTTACTTTGCCACCATCACATGTCGCAAAAATGACAAGCTTACGTCAAAACGCATTAAGCCTCAGAAGCAGGAGCTTCTTCGCCTTTTGCTTGAGCATTGGCTTGAGTTTGAGCGTATTCTTTACCAGCAATGATCGCATCAGCCATTGAAGAAGCGTAAAGAGTAACTGCACGGATCGCATCGTCGTTACCCGGAATAACGTAGTCTACGTTGTCTGGGTTAGAGTTTGTATCAACGATACCGATTACAGGAATACCAAGGTTTTTAGCTTCTTTAATTGCAATTGCTTCGTGATCAACGTCGATTACGAATAATGCGTCAGGTAAACCACCCATGTTCTTAACGCCGCCTAAAGCGCGTTCAAGTTTTTCCATCTCACGAGTACGCTCTAAAGCTTCACGTTTAGTAAGCT
>ERZ650312.1965-NODE-1965-length-11465-cov-5.902629_pt1 | contig 11465 bp, 8 predicted proteins | sample MGYA00376248_ERZ650312 | MGnify/ENA primary metagenome ERZ650312 (study PRJEB26733, sample SAMN07839316) | wastewater metagenome | biome: urban; feature: wastewater treatment plant; material: waste water | place: USA: North Carolina | collected 2016-07-28 ... | reverse complement strand
GTGCATCCGGTGACCAACACCATCATGCGCCAGGGCGTACCGGCGATCATCAACCCCTACGACCTTTTCGCCATCGAAGAGGCGCTGCGGCTCAAGGACAAACACGGCGGTCGCGTCACCGTGATCACGATGGGACCGCCACAGGCCGAACCGGCGCTGCGCAAGGCGCTGTCCTTCGGCTGCGATGACGCCGTGCTGATCACCGACAAGATCTTCTCGGGCGCCGACACGCTGGCCACGTCGTACGTGCTGGCATCGGCGATCCGCATGCTCGACCAGGAAAATCCGGTCAACCTCGTGTTCACAGGCAAGCAAACGATCGACGGTGACACGGCGCAGGTCGGCCCCGGCATCGCCAAACGCATGAACCTCGAGCTCCTGACCTACGTCTCGCGCATCAACGACTTCGACCTCGCCAAGGAGCGCATCGTCGTCGAACGCCGCGCAGAGGGTGGCGTGCAGGTGCTGGAAACGCGCCTGCCGGCGCTGATCACCATGCTCGAAGGCAGCAACGAGATGCGCTTCGGCACCACGCCGAACATGTTCCGGGCCGCGCGTGCGACGGTCCGTCACTGGGACCGTACCTCGGCCGGCATCGAGGACATCAAGTTCGTCGGCCTGAAGGGCAGCCCGACCATCGTCAGCCGCGTCTTCGGCCCGACGCCACGCGCCGAGAAGGCCGTGCAGATCGCCTTCGACCCGTCCAACCCGGACGCCGCCGGCGCCGCGCTGCTGGAGAAGATCCTGGCGGAATCGCCGCGCGCCGCGAAGGAACTCGCCAAGCGCCAGCCCGGCTATCACGAAGACGAATGAAGATTGAGCGGAGAACGAGATGAGTGAAGTTAAAACAGCAAAGCCGATCAAGAAGCGCAAGATCAAGCTCGACGAGGCCCTGCTCGCCTACCGCGGCGTCTGGGTTTTCATCGAAAGCGAACGCGGCCACGTCCATCCCGTATCCTGGGAACTGATGGGCCAGGGCCGGCAGCTCGCCGACCAGCTCGGCGTCGAACTGTGCGGCGTCGTCATGGGCGCGCCCGGCCACGAACTCGACGCACACTGCAACTCGACCTTCCATTTCGGCGCCGATCGCTGCTACCGCATCGCCAGCCCGGTGCTGGCCGACTACCGCAACGTACCCTACACCAAGGCGCTGACCGATCTGGTCAACACGCACAAGCCGGAAATCCTGCTGCTCGGCGCGACGACGCTCGGCCGCGACCTGGCCGGCTCGGTGGCGACAACGCTGAAGACCGGCCTCACCGCCGACTGCACTGAACTCGCGATCGACCCCAAAGACCGCTGCCTGCTGTCCACGCGGCCGACCTTCGGCGGCAGCCTGCTATGCACCATCGTCACGCTCAACTACCGGCCGCAGATGGCGACCGTCCGCCACCGCGTGATGCCGATGCCCGAGCCGCAACCCGAGCGTACCGGCCTGGTCGTCGACTTCGACCCGGCACTGATCGAAACGGACATCGTCACCAAGATTCTCGAATTCATCCCCGATGAAATGACCAACAAGCAGCACCTGCCGTACGCCGAAGTGATCGTCTCCGGCGGCAAGGGGCTGGGCAAGGCCGAGAACTTCAAGCTGGTGTGGGATCTGGCGCACGTGCTCGGCGCCGAGGTTGCCGCTTCGCGCGCGGCCATTCACGCCGGCTGGATCGGCGCCGACCGGCAGGTCGGGCAGACCGGCAAGACGGTGCGTCCGGCGCTCTACATCGCCGCCGGCATCTCGGGCGCCATCCAGCACCGCGTCGGCATGGAAGGCGCGGACTGCATCATCGCGCTGAACAACGATCCGAACGCACCGATCTTCGACTTCGCCCACTACGCCGTGGTGGGCGATTGCAACCAGATTCTGCCGGCGCTGACGCGCGCCTTCAGCCAGTATTTGGGCAAAAATCCGGGCAAAACCGAAACCCCGCAGGAGATTGCAGCATGAGTGAGAAATTCGACGTCATCGTCGTCGGCGCCGGACCGGCCGGCAACGCCGCCGCCTACACGCTAACCAAGTCCGGCCTGAACGTGCTGCAGCTGGAGCGCGGCGAGTACCCGGGCTCGAAGAACGTACAGGGCGCCATCCTCTACGCCAATTCGCTGGAGCGCATCATCCCCGACTTCCGCGACTCGGCGCCGCTCGAACGCCACATCATCGAACAGAGGATGTGGATGATGGACGAGAAATCATTCATCGGCACGCACTACCGCTCCGACGAATTCAACAGCGAGCCGTACAACCGCTACACGATCATCCGCGCCCGCTTCGACAAGTGGTTCTCCGAAAAGGTGCAGGCCGCCGGCGCGCTGGTGATCTGCGAAATGACGGTCAAGGCGCTGCTGCGCAACGATGCCGGGCGCGTCATCGGCGTCGAGGTCGAGCGCGAAGACGGCAAGATCTACGCCGACGCGGTGATCCTCGCCGACGGCGTCAATTCCCTGGTCGCCACCAACGCCGGCCTGCGCAAGGACATCCAGGCCGAGAACATGGCCCTGGCAGTCAAGGAGATGATTTTCCTGCCGCGCGAGACGGTCGAGGCGCGCTTCAACCTTTCCGGCCAGGCCGGCGTCGTCATCGAAATGCTCGGCAGCATCACCGAAGGCATGGTCGGTACCGGCTTCCTGTGTACGAATAAGGATTCTCTGGCGATCGGCGTCGGCGGCATGCTGGGCGACATGAAGGCGCAGCGAACAACGCCGGTTGCGCTGTTGGAAAAGATGAAGGCGCACCCGGCGATCGCGCCGTTGATCGCCGGCGGCGAAACGCGCGAATACGCGGCGCACCTGATCCCGGAAGGCGGCTACAAGGCTTTGCCGCAGCTCTACGGCGACGGCTGGCTGATGGTCGGCGACTCGGCTGGCTTCGTCAATTCGGTACACCGCGAAGGTTCCAACCTGGCGATGGAAACCGGCCGCCTGGCCGCCGAGACGCTGGTCGAGCTGTTCAAGGCCGGTAAAGCGCCGAGCGCCGCCAACTTGTCGCGCTACCGCGCCAAGCTCGACGACAGCTTTGTCATGAAGGACATGAAGAAGTACCAGAAGATCCCGGAAACGCTGCACAACCAGCGGCAGTTCATCAACGACTACCCGCCACTGCTCAACGGTGCCGCGCACCAGTTCTTCACCGTCGACGGCCGCGACAAGCGCACCAAGGAGAAGGAAATCGTCGCCGCGTTCATGCAGCGCCGCTCGCTGTTCGGCCTGCTCGGCGACGCCTTCAAGCTGTGGCGCGCCACGCGCTGAACATGGCACAGAAAAGGAATCCATCATGATTAAAGTTGAAGAAAAACTCTTCCAGAACCGCTACCGCGTCGATGCCGACCTGCCGCACATCCGCATCAAGGACGCATCGGTATGCAACACGAGCTGCGCTGCCCAGCAATGCACCGTCTGCTGCCCGGCCGGCTGCTGGACCCTCGAAGACGGCAAGATCAGCCTGATGACCGACGGCTGCCTCGAATGCGGCACTTGTCGCGTCGTCTGCGACGAGCACAAGAACGTCGACTGGAGCTACCCGCGCGGCGGCTACGGCATATTGTTCAAGTTCGGCTGACACACCGGATCCCGCGCCTGACGCGCGGGCGTACATTTTTTTTACAAAAGGACTCACCACCAGCCATAACAGTCGCTCTGCGCGGTGCATGCACCCGCATTGCGGGCCCTCAACACCTTTTGCGCAGACTCACCGCATCCTGAGCATGGGCATCCCGTTATTCTGCGGATGGATGCCGACCGCGCTGCGCGCCTTTCGTCGCTAACCGGTGATACCCGCCTTCTTTAGTCGCGCAGTAAACCAGAACCTGCTGCCTTGGCCCGGACGGCTTTCACAGCCGGCGTCACCGCCCATCAGCTTCGCCAGATTCTTGGTGATTGCCAAACCAAGACCGGTGCCACCGTACTGACGCGTGGTGCTGGCGTCCGCCTGCTCAAAGGCGTGGAAGAGTTTGTCGGTGGCATCCGGCGCGATGCCAATCCCCGTATCCTCGACTTCGAATCGGATCCTGGCATCGTTCGGCGTCTCTTCTTCAACGAGGGTTCTCAGCGTCACCTTGCCTGCCGGGGTGAATTTGATGGCATTGCTTGCATAGTTGAGCAAGGCCTGCCGAAGTCGTGTTGAATCGCCGATGAGCTTCAAAGATTGCGGTGCGTTCTCGACGCTCAATTGAAGCTTCTTGATCTCGGCGGACGGTGTCAATATGGAAACAATCTCCCCGGTGATGCTACTCAGGCAGACCTCGCCTTCTTCCAACGTCAGCTTGCCGGCCTCGATCTTGGAGACATCCAGAATGGCATTGATGACTCCAACCAGATGCGTTCCCGCGGCATGCAGTTTGTCCAATTGCTCGGCCTGCTTTGGTGTGACGCCACCACGGCGGATGAGATGCGCCATGCCGAGGACACCGTTCATGGGCGTACGCAACTCGTGACTCATGTTTGCAAGAAACGTGCTTTTTGCGCGATTGGCTGCTTCGGCCTCTTCCTTGGCTTGCTCCAACGCCTGGGTGCGCTCTTTCACCTGTCGATCAAGCGTGGCCTGAATCTCCTTCTGTTCGGAGATGTCGTAATTGACGCCGATCATCCGCAACGGCTTGCCCTGTTCGTCAAAAGTGGTGTGGGACATCGCCTTGATGTGGTGCACCGATCCGTCTGGCCAGACGACCCTGAACTCCGGCGCATACTCACGCTCCCCCAGTAGCGCCGCCTGTATCTCGCCTTCGGCATAGGCTTTGTCTTCCGGGTGAATGGCGCTGGCCCAGGCTTCATAGGCTTCTCCAAAATCTCCCTCCTTTCGGCCATAAAGGCGATACATCACTTCGTCCCAGACCAGCCGGTTCTTCACGATATCCCAATCCCATACGCCGACGATGCCGGCGGATGCTGCGGCTTTTAGTCTTTCCTGCTTCTCGCGAATCTGGGCCTCGGAGGCGCGTAAGCGGTTGACCAACTCAGCCATGCGCTCCGCGCTCCGGGTGGCTTGCTTGCGACGATTGGACAGCGAGCGGATGACCGCGAACAGGAGGATATCGATACCGACGCCAACCCAGCCGATGATCAAAGGCTGGTAGTTCTGCATGTCGCGTTCGAGTTGTTCGCTGCTGGAAAAACGTACCGCCCATAGGCGTCCGGGCAACTGGATACGCTCTTCCGACTCGAATCGGGGTGCGCTATTTTCGACCCGATGTAAAGAGGGCGAGGCGTAAAGAAGATTCCCCTCCGAGCGGCTGTCTTCGTCAAAGATCTTGAAGTCGATCAATGGCGTGCGGCCGCCCAGAATCCCCTGCATCAGATCCGTTGCCCGGAATGGGCTATAGACAAAACCCAAGAGCGCCGCTCGCCGTTGTGCCTCATCCCCGAGCGGAAGCCCTTCGCGATAATGGGGCAGATACATGAGGAAACCGGCCTGGACATCCTTATCCGTTTCTTGAACCAACGTCACTTTGCCGGAGACCGCAGGTTTGCCGCTGTCGCGCGCCTGGATCATGGCGGCTTGACGCGTCGGCTCGGAGAACATGTCATAGCCAAGGGCCCGTTTGTTACGCCAATCCAGAGGTTCCAGATAGACGATGCTGCTGTAGGTGTCGCGAACACCTTCCGGCTTGATAGTGAAATCCGGAAAACCCTCCCGACGGATGCGCTGAACCAATGCATCGCGCTGCGCGGCGGGGATCATGGTGGAATAACCGATACCCTGAATCCCGGGCCAGTAGGTGTCAATCTCCAGATTGGCGACGTAGCGGTGCCACGCCTCGCGGGAAAGACCTTCGTGCCCCCGGAACAGCCCCACGCCCCCGCGCAGGACCTGCTCGTACTCCTGCATGCGTTTGATGACGGCTTCCCGCGCCTGGCTGACTTCGAATTCGAAGCGATCCTTCGCGCGCCCATCGACGTAGTTGCTGGCGAACCACCAACTGAACACGGTGATCAGCGAGGAAATTGCCAGGACAACCCACGCGGTTGCCTCGGTGTGGAACCGTTCCGCCAAGGCCGGTGACTTGTCCTCCTTGTCCTTAAGGGAAAGGGAGTCGGTGGCGCCCGTATCCGCTGTGATTCCTTCCAAGGCCATCTGCGTCCCTCCGTTGGCCGAGAACGTCTGGCGTGCACTGGAAAAACATTTTCAGTCTATAACCAACTTCGACAGAGTCCCAAGGTTTTCGCGCCAGTGATGTTGTAACAACTTGAAGGAGATGACTTTTTCCTTGTTTGCAGCGGGTCTTGATTCTTCCGAGGGTCAAAGGGGTGAGCCATTTGCCATCGGTCAGAGGCAGATCTCAAGATGACAAAACGAGCTTTAGTACTCGTACTGTTTTCCGCGCCTGACGCACGGGCATTCTTTCTTTTGGTTTGCCTGTCGCCAAAAGAAAGAAGCCAAAGAAAAGGTGACGCCCGCGCGTCAGGCGCGGAACACAGCAGTCGATCACCAAGCAAACCAGAAGAGTCATCCCAGTACCGCACGAATGGATATTGATCCGGCCCGTTGATGTTTGAATTCGTCACCCCGGCGAACGCCGGGGTCCAGTCGGCGATTGCGCTCCGACACTGGATACCGGCTTTCGCCGGTATGACAGGAACTTTATACTTCATCGGGCCGGAGCAATAGTTCGTTCCGGATTCTTCGCCGCGGACCTCCAGACTCAAACCGCAAGATTCGGGTGGAACACGGCGCGCTGCGCGGCGACAATGACGACTCGTCCCGACAAGACTGCGCTTTCCATGGATCTCAAGCACCTCATCCAATTGCTCACCCTCGCCGCCATCTGGGGAAGCTCGTTCCTCTTCATGCGTATCGGTGTCCCGGTGTTCGGCCCGGCATTTCTCATTGGACTGCGCGTATTCATCGCGGCGGTCATTCTCGGTGTGGTCGGATTGTGGCTGAGGAAACCACTTGAAATGCGCCGTCACTGGCGCCACTACCTGATCATCGGCTTCCTCAATTCTGCGCTACCTTTCCTGCTCTTTGCCTACGCGGCGCAGTCGCTGTCGGCCTCGCTGCTCTCGATTCTGAACGCCACGTCGGCGCTCTGGGGCGCGCTCATCGCCGCCGTCTGGCTGCGCGTGCCGATCACGCGCTCGATGGGCCTCGGGCTGGGCTGCGGCTTGTTGGGCGTCGTCCTGCTCGTCGGCAACGGCGTCGCCTTGAGCGGCGATGCGGGTTGGCTACGAGTGGCCGCCGGGCTGATCGCGCCCGTCTGCTATGCGATCGCCAGCACCTACACCAAGGCTTTCCCGAGCACGACGACGCCGTTTGCCAACACGCAGGGCAGCATGTGGATGGCCGGCCTCGTCTGCCTGCCGGTGCTCTTCTTCGTGCCGATCCGGCACGCGCCGCAACTCGGCGACTGGGCGGCGCTGGCCGCGCTCGGTGTGTTCTGCACCGGCATCGCCTACCTGATGTATTTCCGTCTGATCCAGGACGTCGGCCCGACCAAGGCACTATCGGTCACCTTCCTGATCCCGGTGTTCGGCGTGCTGTGGGGCGCGCTATTCCTGAACGAGAGCATCGGCTGGGACAAGCTGAGCGGCGGCGTACTCGTCCTTGCCGGCATTTCGTTGACGACCGGGATCGTCAAACTACCGTCACGGAAGTCCGCATGAACACCATCGACGAACGCTGCGCCGCCTACGAGACCGTCGCCGAGGCGATCCGCTTCATCCGCGGCCACACGCGCGAGCAACCGACGCTCGACGACATCGCTGCACAAGTGGGCTTGAGCGCGTTCCACCTGCAGCGCACGTTCAGCATCTGGGCCGGCATCTCACCGAAGCGCTTTCTGCAATGCCTGACGCGTAATCACGCCAAGGCGCTGCTGCGCGACAGCCGCGACGTCCTTACGGCTGCACACGAAACGGGGCTGTCTGGCCCGAGCCGCCTGCACGACCTGCTGATCGCCTGCGACGCGGTGACGCCGGGCGAGGTACGCGCCTGGGGCGCCGGCCTCGAAATCACCTACGGCTACGGACAGACGCCGTTCGGCCCGGTGCTTGCCGGAACAACGCCGCGCGGGCTTTGTCATCTGCAATTCATCGACGATCAGGCCAGCGCATTCGATACGCTACGCGACGACTGGCCACTCGCACGCTTGACGCGTGAAGACGCCGCGCTGGCCGGAACGATCAAGTCGCTGTTTGCCGAGGAACCCGGCGCCCAGCCGCTCCACCTCTTGCTGCGTGGGACCAACTTCCAGATCAAGGTCTGGGAGGCGTTGCTGAAGATCCCGCCCGGCGATGTCGTCTCCTACCAGACGCTCGCCCGCCTGACCGGCAACCCGCGCGCCCAGCGCGCCGTCGGCACGGCACTGGCGCACAACCGGATCGCGCTGCTGATCCCCTGCCACCGCGTCATCCGCGAGAGCGGCGACGTCGGCCAGTACCGCTGGGGCAGCGAGCGGAAGTCGGCGCTGCTCGCCTACGAGACGAGCGCCGCCGCCCACCACTGATCAGCGGAAGAACTCCTCCAGCCGCTCGAACACTTCATGCTCGGCGCCGTGCCGACGCACGGTGCGCACGTCTTCGAGCTTTTCCAGCTGCTTGACCATCTGGTCAAGGCGCGCGTCCTCGTTGACGGTCAGCCAGATGCGGCTGATCTCGCCGTTGGAGTTTTCGCCGCCGACCGGCATGCACAGGATGCCCTCGACGTTGTAGGCACGACGCGAGAACATGCCGACGACGTGCGACATCACGCCGGCGTGGTTGTTCACGTCGAGTTCAAGCACAGTACGGACGAGTGCGCGGTTTTCGTTTCTGGTCACGGAATTCATGTTCAGCCTCCAATCATGTCTTTGTTGGCCGCGCCGGGGGCGACCATGGGTAGGACCTGCTCGCGCATTTCGATGCTGGCGTGGATGAACGTCGGGCCACGCGTCGACAAGGCCTTCTTGAGTGCCGCAGCCGGATCGCTTTCCGTATCGAGATCCATCGTCTGCCAACCAAAGCCTTTGGCGACGGTCAGGAAATCGGGAACGCCCTTGAACTTCGAGGCAAAGATGCGCTCGCCGTAGAACATCGTCTGCTGCTGAAACACCAAGCCGAGCGAGGAATTGTTCATCAGGATGACCTTGACGTTGGCGTCCTCTTCCGCCGCCGACGCGAGTTCCTGGATGTTCATCAGGATGCTGCCGTCGCCCGAAAAACAGACGACGGTGCGCTCCGGTTCGGCAAGCGCCGCACCGATCGCGGCCGGCAAGCCGAAGCCCATCGTGCCAAGCCCGCCAGAGGTGATCCACTGGCGCGGACGACGCAGCGGGTAGGCCTGCGCCACCCACATCTGATGCTGGCCAACGTCGGTCGTGATCGTCGCCTCGTCGTCCAGGCAATCGGCGACCGCGCGGATCAGCCCATAAGGCGTGCGCGGATCGTTGATGCCGGGCATGCGCAAGGGATGCGCGCTCTTGAGTTCAGCAATGCGGCCGAGCCAGGTCTCGCGCAGATTGGCCTTCACCTGCGGCGCGAGTTCAGCGAGCACCGCCGCGACGTCGCCCTGGATACCAATGTGCGCGGTCTTGATCTTGTCGAGTTCCGACGGGTCGATGTCAATGTGGATGATCTTCGCCTGCGGACAGAAAGCGGCGACCTTGCCCGTCGCGCGGTCGTCGAAGCGGGCGCCGACGGCGATCAGCAGGTCGCATTCGTCGAGCGCGAAATTCGTACAGCGCGCCCCGTGCATGCCCAGCATGCCGAGCGACAACGGGTGATCGACCGGCATGCCGCCGAGCGCCATCAGGGTCATCACCGTCGGCAGACTGGCTTTCTCGGCCAATTCCACCGCCTGCGCCGAGGCGCCGGAATGCACAACGCCGCCGCCGAGATAGAGGAGCGGACGCTCGGCCGCGTTTATCATTGCAGCCGCCTGCGTGACGAGGTCGGCGTTAGGCGCAGCGACCGCATCCGCTCGCCCCGGTTCAGGCCAGGCGCTGACTTCGATGCGCTGGTTCTGCACGTCCTTCGGGATATCGATGAGCACCGGGCCGGGACGGCCCGAAGCCGCCAGCCGGAAGGCCTGTGGGATCACGGTCAGCAACTCCTCGGCCGAGCCGACGAGGAAGTTATGCTTGGTGATCGGGATCGACATGCCGTAGATATCGACCTCCTGGAAGGCGTCGGTACCGATCATCGAACGCGGCACCTGGCCCGTGATGGCGACGAGCGGAATCGAGTCGAGCTTGGCGTCGGCGATCGCCGTCACCAGGTTCGTCGCGCCGGGACCGGAGGAAGCAAGGCAAACTGCCACCTCACCGGTGGCGCGCGCCATACCCTGCGCCATGAAGCCGCCGCCCTGCTCATGGCGCGCCAGCACGTGCTGGATCTGCGTCGACTGCGAGAGCGCATCGTAGAACGGCAGGATGGCGCCGCCGGGGATGCCGGCGACGCGCCGGATACCTTGTCGTTCCAAGAGGCGCACAACAATCTGTGCGCCGGTCAGCGTTTCGGTGGGGCTTGGGTTCATCAACTTCTCCTTCAGGGGCTGCTGCGGTTGGCAAGTTGCTTCGAGTGGGTTTGCCGGGTGACTGTTCGTCCATTCCGTTCGGGAGCACATAAAGAAAAACCCCCGCTCGGTCTGCACCGGCGGGGGTTTTTGGAATCTGTGTCGTCTGTTCTGACTACCTTCTTCTGACCCTCGTCGGCGCGTGGCGTACTACTACGCTTACCAGTTCTACCTTGCGTACTACCGGTACTACGCGAGCGTTGCGAGCCGTAATGACGAGCGCGATCGAGCCAACGATGAAGGTGGCAATCAATCCAATCAGGTAAGCAGCGAAAGCAGACATGGTCATCGGAAGAAAAAAAACGTGAGAGGCGATTAAAAACGAGGTTTCAAAAAATAACAACCATTTTTTAATGAAGGATATTTCCGCCCGAGCATCCGACCACGGTCAGGCCCGCTCGGATGGCGGCGCGACCTTGAAAACTTCCGCCAGCGTCGTCACACCGGCCGCCACCTTCATTGCACCCGAAATACGCAGCGGCTTCATGCCTTCGCGGTAGGCCAGGTCGCGGATCTTTGCCACATCGGCGTTGTCGCTGATCGCCTGCTTCATGTCGGGCGACAGCATCAGGATCTCGTAGATCCCTACGCGTCCGCGATAGCCAGTCATCCGGCAATCAAGGCAACCGACCGGGTGATGGAAATGCGAGGGGCGATTCGCTTTCCACGGCGCAACGAGGCGATCCCACATCGCTTCGTCCTCCGCCGTCGCCGGCGCGGACTTCTTGCAGGTCGGGCAAAGGACGCGCACGAGACGCTGTGCCATGACGCCAAGGACCGTCGCGCTGATCAGGTAGGACGGCATACCGAGGTCGAGCATGCGTGTAACTGCGGCCGGCGCGTCGTTGGTATGCAGCGTCGAGAGTACAAGGTGGCCGGTCAGCGCCGCCTGGATCGTCACTTCGGCCGTTTCCAAATCGCGGATTTCGCCGACCATGATGATGTCCGGGTCCTGCCGCATCAGCGCGCGCACGCCTTCGGCAAA
>ERZ650312.1964-NODE-1964-length-11467-cov-24.309499_pt1 | contig 11467 bp, 9 predicted proteins | sample MGYA00376248_ERZ650312 | MGnify/ENA primary metagenome ERZ650312 (study PRJEB26733, sample SAMN07839316) | wastewater metagenome | biome: urban; feature: wastewater treatment plant; material: waste water | place: USA: North Carolina | collected 2016-07-28 ... | reverse complement strand
AAAAATTTAACACATAAGTCACATCAGATTAAGAAAAATGATTGAAAATAATTAGAACACATAAGGCTTTGAAAGCTATATTTTCAAAGTGAAAAAATAAATGATTTACATTTAAATGTCATTAACAAAGTGAAAAATTTAACACATAAGTCACATCAGATTAAGAAAAATGATTGAAAATAATTAGAACACATGAGGCTTTGAAAGCTACATTTTCAAAATGAAAAAATAAATGATTTACATTTAATGTCATTAACAAAGTGAAAAATTTAACACATAAGTCACATCAGATATACATAAATAATTGAGAATATGTAGAACACATGAGGCTTTGAAAACGATATTTTCAAAGTGAAAAAAAACTAAAAAAAACTAAAATGCTAATAACCCAAAAAATAATAAATGAACTCACCTATAACATTATTGGTGCTTGTATAGAAGTTCACAAATTAGTAGGCCCCGGTTTGTATGAAGCAGTATATCATAAATGCCTTGAAAAAGAATTTATTTTAAGAAATATAAGTTTCAAATCAGAGTTAGAAATTCCTTTTAATTATAAAGGAGAACAAATAGATTGCAAAGTGAAATGTGATTTTTTAATTGAAAATTTAATCGTATTAGAATTAAAATCCGTGAATGACATTCATAATATTCATAAGGCACAAACCATGAATTATATGAACTTATTACAAGTTCCTAAAGCAATATTAGTTAATTTTAATGTTTACAATTTATATAACGAAGGAACGGAAACTTTTGTTAGTAGAAATTTTGAAAATTTACCTAGATGAAAATCTTTGATTTTCAACTCATGTGCTCTAAATATTTTCAAAAAAACTAAACTCTAATATGACTAATGTGTTAAAATAGAAATTAATAGAAATGAAAACAATTAATCCATCAGAATTATCACCAATGCAAGTGCAAATGATTTTGCAAACGGCTGTTGCTCCGAGACCTATTGCACTGGCTTCTACCATAGACAAAAACGGAAATGTGAATCTTTCGCCGTTTAGTTTTTTTAATTTATTCAGTTCTAATCCACCGATTTTGATTTTTTCTCCTGCGAGAAGAGTTCGAGATAATTCTACAAAAGACACGCTTCATAATGTGTTAGAAGTTCCAGAAGTGGTGATTGGAAACGTGAATTTTGATATGGTTCAGCAAGTTTCACTTTCATCTACAGAATATGAAACAGGTGTAGATGAATTTATTAAATCTGGATTAACTAAAAAACCAGCAGAATTGGTAAAACCACCACTCATTGCAGAATCACCCGTGAATTTTGAATGTAAAGTCATCGAAGTAAAACCTCTTGGAAACGAAGGTGGCGCTGGAAATTTAGTCATCTGCGAAGTTTTAAAAATTCATATTAGAGAAGAGTTTTTAAATGAAGAAGGAAACCTAGATCAGAAAAAACTAGATTTGGTTTCTAGACTAGGCGGAAACTGGTACGGAAGAACAACTGCAGAAACTTTATTCGAAGTTCCAAAACCATTGGTTACCAAAGGAATTGGCTTTGATCAATTGCCTTCAGAAATTAAAAATTCTAAAATTTTCACAGGAAATGATTTAGGAATGTTGGCGAATGTAGAACAACTACCTGAAGGAAATTTCTCCGCAGATGAAAATTTACATCTAGAAGCGCAAAAACTGCTTTTAGAAGGCAAAATAGAAGAAGCTTGGAAAGTTTTAACTCAATAAAAATTATGAAAAAAATAATAGCATTACTTACGATTTTATTATTACAAAGTTGTATTGTAAATATTAAACAAGATTATAATGGATATAGCAGAAATTTAGTTTTTGAACAAAATAAAAAATGGCTCATCAATAATATCTATACAGATTTAAATTCTTATGATAGAGATGAACTGAATAAGAAAATTTTTGAAAAATTCAATGAATTATCAAAAGGAAACGCATACACTTTAGAAAAGGCAAGAAGCGAAAATTTAATAGCTGGTAAAATATCTTTTTCCCCTGAAATAGAAGAAATTGAACAACTCAAAAACGCTACAGATTTTGATTATTTAGTAAACATTTATACTAAAAAAGTGAGGAATAATCTTTCATTAATAGAGCCTACTGAACAAACAAGATATGCAAGTAATGAAGCTTTTGCAATCATAGAAGTTTATGACATCAAAAAAATGAAAAAGATTTATTTGCAAAAAGCAAGTTCTTTACAAACTCGCGAAGAAAAAACAAAAGGGCCAAGTTTTCATTATACTTCAGAGACTTTATCTAAAAAGAATTTGAAGAAAATAATTAAAGACATTGAAAAAAATGCCATTTTAAAAAATTAATTGACTCTAACTTCGCCAAAGTTTAAAACTTTGGCGAAGTTTTTTATTTCAAAAATTTAATACAATCATTCACTACAGCATTCAGCAAAGTAGGTAATTTAAAATCTAACCAAGGTTCTTTGGCTCCAAAAGTATGATTGCCTTTTTCCACCAGAATTAATTCTGAGTTTCCTGCCCAAGAATGTAAATTTTCGGCAGCAGAATACGGAACTGCTTCATCTTCTGAACCGTGAATAATTAAGAAATTTCCTTTAAAATTTTTAACAGCATTTTCCACAGAAAATCTATCTTCGTTTGCTAAGTAATCTTCTAAAAACTGAATATCATGAGGCATTTGTTGCTTGGTTCGGCTGTTGTAATTGTAATAAACACCTTGATTTTTCCATTCTTCTAATTTTTCACCAATAGGAAATCTATTCAGCGTGTCTACACTTGCTAATGTGATGAGGTTTTTGATTTTAGAATTTTCCGAGGCAGAAACAATGGAAATTCCGCCACCTCTAGAATGTCCGATTAAGGTTATATTTTCTGCATCTACTCGATTATCTTTGCTAAAATGCTCTATTACGAAATTTAAATCGCTCAATTCCTTAGAATAATTATTTTGTGCGAAACTTTCTAAATCTGCAAAATCACTTGGATGCTCAAGCGAAGTTCCATTGTGCGAGAAATTAAATTTCACGAAATAAAATCCGTTTTTAGCAAACTTTTCCGCCATCAAATTCCAAGCGCCCCAATCTTTATAACCTTTGTAACCATGAGCAAAAATCACGAGTGGTAATTTCCCTTCTTTTTCTGGAACAAAAGCATCAGCCAAAAAAGATTTGGTTGCAGGATTTTCTAAAACGATATTTTTTTCTACTGTAAATTTCATAGTTGTAAATTTATAAAAATATGAAGCAACACCCCGTCAAAATTTTGTCAAATTTTGCCACCCCTCTACAAGAGGGGAACAAAAAAACCACCGAAAATTCGGTGGTTTTTTAGCCCTGATTAACTCCTTTAAGTCGTTGAACCACTTTGTTAGGTTTGAGCGGTATGTTTGAGCTCTTTTTCTGCGGCGGCTTCGCCGCCGCAGAAAAAAGCGAGTAGCGAAAGCAGGATGAAGCTTCTCAATCCCTACTTTATACTTTTACCAGATTTTAATTCTGTCTTCTGGTTTTTTGTAATGTTTGTCGCCTTCTTTTACGCCAAATGCTTTATACCAAGCTTCTGTGTTTACTAGTGGACCAACTGCTCTGTACATTCCTGGAGAGTGCGGGTCTGTTTTCACTTGGTTGATGTAGAATTTCTCTGTTCCTTTGGTTCTCCAAACAGTTGCCCAACTTAAGAAAAACCTTTGATTTTGGTCAAATCCACTGATTTTACCTGGATTTCCTTTGTCTTTAAGATACATTTGAAGTGCATCAAAAGCGATATTTACACCACCTAAATCTGCAATATTTTCGCCCATGGTAAATTTACCGTTTACGAAGCTTCCTTTTACTGGTTCGTAAGCAGAATATTGAGCATCTAACTTAGCAGTAGCGGCTTCAAATTTCTTTCTGTCTTCGTCTGTCCACCAATTGTTAAGGTTTCCATCTCCGTCAAATCTAGAGCCACCATCGTCAAATCCGTGAGAAATTTCGTGACCGATTACCGCTCCAATTCCTCCGAAATTTACTGCAGGATCTGCTTTGAAATCAAAGAAAGGCGCTTGTAAAATTCCAGCAGGGAAAACAATTTCGTTATTAGAAGCACTGTAATATGCGTTTACGGTTTGAGGAGTCATTCCCCATTTTGTTTTATCTACTTTTTTACCAATTTTTTCTAAATTTTTCTCATAATTCCAAGTCGTGATGTTTTGTCTGTTTTGGAAATATGAATCTGGACTTACCGTTAATTTAGAATAGTCTTCCCACTTATCTGGATAAGCGATTTTCACTTTGAATTTTGATAATTTATCCAATGCTTTCACTTTAGTCTCATCACTCATCCAATCAAGGTTTGAGATATGGTCATGGTAAGCTTTTTTAAGATAATCTACCATGGTTACCATTTCTTCTTTTGCTTCTGCAGGGAAATATTTTTCTACATATAATTTACCGAAAGCTTCACCCAAAATACCATTGACTACTTCCAGTCCACGCTTGTTCATGGCACGTTGTTCTTTTTGACCTTGAAGGAATTTTCCGTAAAAATCAAAACGCATATCGTCTAATTTTTTGTCTAAAACTCCTGCGTTTCCAGAAAGCATGTGGTATTTCATGTAATCTTTTAACAATGGAAGATTTGCTTCGTTTACGAAAGCATCAAAGTTTTTAAAATATCCTAGTTCACCAAGAATTACTCTATCGGTTTTTACGCCAACTTGATTTAAATATCCTGCTAAATCTACATTTTTAACCAAACCAGAAAGTTCTGAAACAGTTTTAGGATTGTAACGCTTATTGGCATCTCTTCCTTCTTCGTTGGTTAATAAAGTTTTAGCCAATCTCTTTTCTAAATCTACAATTTTAGCTGCAGTTTCATTTGCATTTTGATACCCCAAAACTGTCAACATGCTCGAAACATATTTGGTATATTCTGCAAGGGTTTTGGTATTGGCTTCGTTTTCTTTTTGATAGTAATCTTTTCCTAAACCTAGAGCTGGACCGCCAAGATAAATCGCATTATCATTAGACGCTTTAAGGTCTGCTCCTACTCTCCACATATAGAAAATATTATCACCATTTGGAGTAGCTTCTACCAAATATTTTTGTAAATCTGCTACCGTTTTTATCGCGTCAATTTTCGCTAAATCTGCTTTAATTGGGTTAATTCCGTCTGCATTTCTCTTGTCCCAATTCATGAAAGAAGAGTACAAATCTTGAATTTTTTTGCCTTCTGTTCCTTCTGCATATTTCTCTGTCAAAATATTATTCAAAATGGCTAAAGAGTTTTCGTCTGTTTTCTCACGAAGTTCATTAAAACTTCCCCAACTTGCTTTGTCCGAAGGAATTTCTACCGTTTTTACCCAGTTTCCGTTTACATAGGTGAAGAAATCATCTTGTGGACGAACTGAAGTATCCATAAATTGAAGAGCAATTCCGTTTTCTGGTAATTGTTTTTGTGATGCACATGAACTTACTGTAAGTACAGCAGCTGCAGCCATCACTAGAAAAGGTACCTTTTTCATATGAAGTTATTTATTATTTTTTTAAAGGTCATATGCAATCGCTGAACATTCTTTGATGTTTGTATTTTTCATCATGGCGATTTCATATATAGTTCATTATTAATTGTTCAAATTTAATAAAATCATCAGTTTTATTATGATTAGTTGATAAAAATTTGAATTTGTTTCAATAGACTTCATAAATAATAAAAAACCACAGAAAATTCTGTGGTTTTGAGGTTTTTATGTTGAGAAAAATTTGGTTTCTTACCAGATTTTGATTCTTTCTTCTGGTTTTTTATAATGTTGGTCGCCTTCTTTCACTTCGAAAGCGTTGTAGAATGCTTCTACATTTACCAACGGACCAAAAGCTCTGTATAAACCTGGTGAATGCGGATCTGTTTTCACCTGATTAATCATGTATTTTTCTGTAGATTTAGTTCTCCAAATGGTTCCCCAACTTAAGAAAAATCTTTGGTCTTGGTTGTAACCACTGATTAATCCTGGATTTCCTTTGTCTTTAAGATACATTTGTAATGCGTCATAAGCAATGGCAACTCCACCTAAATCTGCAATATTTTCGCCATTGGTAAATAAACCGTTTACGAAAGTTCCTTTTACTGGTTCATATTTGCTGTATTGTTCTGCTAATTTTTTAGTCGCTTCTTCGAAGTTCTTTTTATCAGCATCAGTCCACCAATTTTTAAGGTTTCCGTCTCCATCGAACATTGCTCCTGAATCATCAAATCCGTGAGAAATTTCGTGACCAATTACCGCTCCGATTCCTCCAAAATTCACGGCAGGATCTGCTTTGAAATCAAAGAAAGGCGCTTGTAAAATCGCAGCTGGGAAAACGATTTCGTTATTTACTGGGTTGTAGTAAGCATTTACCGTTTGAGGAGTCATTCCCCACTCTTTTTTGTCGACTTTCTTGCCTACTTTATCTAATTCTCTTTGGTAAGCCCAGTTAGAAACATTTTTAAGATTTCCGTATAATGTTCCACCTTCATTTTTAGAAAGTACTTGTAATTTAGAATAGTCTTTCCACTCATCTGGATAACCTACTTTTACGGTGAATTTTGATAATTTATCTAATGCTTTCGTTTTGGTTTCATCACTCATCCAAGAAAGATTAGAAATATGCTGAACGTAAGATTTTTTAAGATAATCAATTAAAGTTACCATTTCTGCTTTTGCTTCGGCAGTAAAATATTTATCTACATATAATTTCCCGAAAGCTTCACCAAGAACACCATTAATGGTAGAAAGTGCACGTTTGTTCATCGCGCGTTGTTCTTTTTGTCCACTCAAAGTTCTTCCGTAGAAATCAAACTGTAAATCGTCTAATTTTTGGTCTAAAACAGAAGCGCTTCCGTTCAATAATTTCACTTTTAAGAAATCTTTGATGAAAGGTAAATTTTTAGCATTCAAAAATTTATCTAAATTTTTATAATACTCTAATTCACCGATGATTACTCTGTCTGTATTTACACCAGCGTTTTTAAGATAAGATGGTAAATCTACATTTTTCACTAAAGATTTTAACTCTGACAACGTCTTCGGATTGTATTGAAGATTAGCATCTCTAATTTTTTCATTAGGGATTAAAGTTTGAGCGGCAGTTTTTTCAAAGTCAACTACTTTTTGAGCTGCAACTTCAGGATTCTTATACCCTAAAACCGTGTATAATTTGGTTAAATAATCTTTGTATTGACCGATGGTTTTAGTGTTTTCTTCATTATCTTTTTGATAATAATCTCTTCCTAAACCAAGGTTTACATCTCCCATGTAAACTGCATTATCCGTAGAATTTTTAAGGTCTGCGTAAACTCCCCATCCATAAAATGGATTATCTCCAGTTTTGGTAGCTTCTACTAAATATTTTTGTAAATCTGCCATCGTTTTAATGGCATCAATTTTCGCTAAATCACCTTTAATAGGAGCAATTCCGTCTGCATTACGCTTATCCATATCCATGTAAGTAGCGTAAATATCCTGAATTTTTTGACCTTCAGTTCCTTTAGCATAAGTTTCTTTCAATAAATTGTCTAAAATTTTAAGAGAATTTAAGTCTGTTTTTTCTCTTAATTCATTGAAACTTCCCCAACTTGCTTTATCCGCAGGAATCTGAGCAGTCTTCATCCAAGTTCCGTTTACGTAGTTGTAAAAATCGTCTTGCGGACGAACAGATTTGTCCATCAGTTCAATGGCAATTCCGTTTTCTGGAAGTTCTGCTGGTTTTAATTCTTCGATTGGAGCAGGTGTAGGTTCTGTAGTTGCTTGTTTCTGAGTGCCACAAGAATCTAAAATGAGCATTCCTGAAAAAGCCAACACAGCGATTGATATTTTTTTCATTTCTATATGATTAATTAATGATGAATAAGTACAAATTTATAAGAAATTGTTACGTTTTAAAATCAAAAAAGCCAAAGTTTAAAACTCTGGCTTCGATTTATTTATTTGAAAGTGATCTTTCCGCCTAAAACATTTTTGGTATTTCTGTCTTTGGGAGAACCATAGACGTCTATATTTCCGCCTGCTCTAGTTGTGGCATTAAGGATTTTAGAGGCATATACTTCTGCAAATCCACCTGCATTAGCAGTGATGGTAACGGTTTCTGAGTCTAAATCTCTTCCGTAAAATTGTGCGCCAGAATTCACCAAAACATCTTGAATTTCTGCGGTTCCAGACACATTAATGATACCACCAGAATTGGCTTTAGAGTTTAATAAATTCACATCTACTTGTAAATTTAGCGTAGAACCTTCGTTGGAAGTAATGCTGAGCATTTTGCTGTCTATAGTTCCATCAGAAGTAATTTTAGAACCTTGACTGGCTTGAATTTCGTTTATATCTTCATAAAAAACAGTCACTTCAGATTTGTCGCCTTGCATAAGCTTAGTAGGAATCATTCTGATTTTGAGTTCCCCATTTTTATTGACAATTTCCACATCTGGATCATCACCTTTTACCTGAATTTTATTTTCGCTGGATTTTACAAGGGTTACATTAATTCTATCATAAACCTTTACTGCGCTGAAATCTCCAAAATTTTTGGAAGTTTGAGAGTATGCAACCTGAGATAAAACCACAAGGAAGCCAAAAATTATTTTTTTCATAAATAAATATTTATTGTTTTTTAAAGGTCTTATGGAATCGCTGAACATTCATTGACGTTTGAGTTCTTTCAATCATAGCGATTTCATTCTACATTATTTTAAAGATATAACAACTGTTTGCGCCATTTTATTACATGAGAAAGGCGAATTTTAAAGATTTTCTTGAATTAAAATCTGAATTAAATCCTGCAAAACTTTCTGCGAAACAAAATTCATGAAATCTTTGCGCTCTAAATGAGGAAGATACAATCTGAACGTTTTTTCAAAATCTTTTACTCTAATCGAATAAAAAACCGTTCCAATTTCTGAATTAAACTCATCTGAATTTGGTCCTGCTACTCCAGTAGTTGAAAGTGCAATATCCGTTTTGAATAATTGCTGACAACCCAAACTCATCGCTTGTGCTACTTCTGCTGAAACTACCGTTTTCTCTTTGATTAAATCTTCTGAAACACCTAAAATCTCCGTTTTTTTTTGCGTTTGATAGGTACAAATTCCGCCTAAAAAATAATTAGAGCTTCCAGAAACACCTGTTATCAAATGAGACAATTCGCCACCAGTACAACTTTCGGCGGTAGAAATCGTCAAGTTTCTAGAAATTAAAAAATCATGTAAAATTTCTTCTATTTTATCACCATTTTCAGAAATAATATGCGCTTTCAGCAATGGTCTAATTTTAGAAATTTCTTCTTCTAATTGATTTTCTAAAACTTCTAAATCCTTTCCTGAAGCCGTTAATTTCAACTTCACTCTATTGGCGATTGGCAAATACGAAAGTGAAAAATTTTCAGGCAAATTCAGTTCCCAGTCTTCTAAAGCATCAGACAATAAACTTTCTGGATAATTCACCACAGAAACGGTTCTAATTTTCAAAAAATTAGATTCAAATTCTTTTTGTAGATAAGGAATAATTTGGTCTTTCACTAGAGGCTTCACTTCATAAGGAACACCAGGAAGACAAATCGCTATTTTGCCGTTATCTTCTACCATCAAACTCGGTGCAGTTCCGTTGTGATTTTGGAAAACTTTAGCTTTTGAAAGAATCATGGCTTGTTCTCTGTTTCTTTCGATGATTTCTAACCTTCCAATGCGTTCTAATCTGGTTTTCAGATGCTGAAAAGTTTCTTCGTCATAAACGATTTCATCATTGAAAAATTCACAAAAAGCTTTCTTGGTTTTATCATCTTTGGTTGGGCCAAGTCCGCCTGTTGTAATCACCAAATCAGTCAACTGAAAGGCAGATTGTAATGTATTTTTAATAATTTCTATTTCATCTGAAATGGTAAAAATCTGCGAAACAGAAATCCCAATTTTTGATAATTCTTTTGCAATAAAATTAGAGTTGGTATCTACCGTAGTTCCAGACAGAACCTCGTTTCCTATCGTAATAAGGACAGCGTTTTTCATAAAAATTTCGAGTTCCGAGTTCCGAGTTCCGAGTTACCAAATGCGAATCTCATAACTCGAATCCCGTAACTCAATTAATGAATATGTTTTTCTGCATGATAAGAACTTCTCACCAAAGGCGAACTTTCCACATGACGGAAACCTAACTGTTCTGCAAAAATTCTGTATTCTTCGAATTCTTCTAGCTCTACAAAACGTTTTACTGGCAAATGTTTTTTGGTTGGCTGAAGATATTGCCCAATCGTAATTACATCTACATTCGCATTTCTCACATCCTGAATGGTTTCAAAAACTTCTTCTTTCGTTTCACCCAAACCGAGCATAATTCCAGTTTTGGTTCGGTTTTGTCCTGCTTCTTTTAAATATCTTAAAACCTCCAAAGAACGCTCGTACTTCGCTTGAATTCTCACTTCTCTGGTTAATCTTTTTACGGTTTCCATGTTGTGAGAAATCACTTCTGGCGCTACTTCTACCAATCTATCGATATGTTTATGAATCCCTTGAAAATCTGGAATCAACGTTTCCATAGTTGTTCCCGGAGAAATTCTGCGCACCGCATTTACTGTTTCTGCCCAAATTATAGAACCCATATCTTTCAAATCGTCTCTATCAACCGAAGTAAGAACTGCGTGTTTTATTTTCATAAGTTTGATAGAACGGGCAACTTTTTCGGGCTCGTCCCAATTTACATCGAGAGGTTTTCCTGTTTTTACGCCGCAAAATCCACAACTTCTGGTGCAGATATTTCCTAAAATCATAAAAGTGGCGGTTCCTTCTCCCCAACATTCGCCCATGTTAGGACAAGAACCACTTTGACAAATGGTGTTCAGTTTATATTTATCAACCAAAGTTCTGAGTTCTCTGTAATTTTTTCCTGTAGGAAGTTTTACACGAATCCATTTTGGTTTATTGGTAGTGGTATCTTGAATTTGATTTTCCATAAATATCTAAAATTTTTCTCGCTGATTAAGCTGATTTCATCCGCTCAATCTGCACAATCAGCGAGAGATTTTACTCGTTTTCGTTTAACAATTCTGCCAAAACTTTTTTGGCTCTCATAATTCTTACTTTGGTATTGGCAACAGAAAGATTGAGTTCTTCTGCAATTTCTTTGATGCTTTTTTCTTCAAAAAATCTCAAATGGATAATTTTTTGATAATTGTGATCCATTTTGGCAACCGCATCGATGATTTTTTTCTCTTCCTGCACAGAAATCATAATTTCTTCAGGAGATTTTTCGAATTGATTTTTAAAATCCTGAAAACCGTCCATTGTTTCTTCGGTTTCCCGATTTTTTTTGCGCCAATAATCTATTACTGTATTTTGAGCGATGGTAAGAACCCAAGTTTTAAACTGGAAATTCTCATCATACAAATCTAATTTTGCCAATACTTTAGAAAAAACAGAAACCGTCAATTCATCTGCGGCGTTTTCATCATGAACTTTTTTCATCACGAAAGAAAAAACGTCTGTCCAAAATTGATTAATCAGTTTCG
>ERZ650312.1960-NODE-1960-length-11480-cov-6.528665_pt1 | contig 11480 bp, 9 predicted proteins | sample MGYA00376248_ERZ650312 | MGnify/ENA primary metagenome ERZ650312 (study PRJEB26733, sample SAMN07839316) | wastewater metagenome | biome: urban; feature: wastewater treatment plant; material: waste water | place: USA: North Carolina | collected 2016-07-28 ... | reverse complement strand
ATCGACGATCTTTCCGAATGCGCCGCCAATGATCACGCCGACGGCGAGATCCATGACGTTGCCCTTCATTGCGAATTCCCGGAACTCTTTCAACATGCTCATGGTTTCTCCTTTATAGCAGTCAGACAACACGGTATACCCAATCGATCAAACACCTGCCCTTTGATTACGAATTCCCGCACCAACGGACACCTGAGCATTCTGTCATAACGCACCACTCATTATCAGTGTTTACACTGGCCGCAAACTTCGCGCCAGGTCATGAGCCGCACCTTATTGACCAATGGCGGATCAGCATCCACTCACCAGCGTGCGCAAGATGCGTTCTTCGAGCGAGGTCGGGTGCTCCAAGCCGAGGCGCTTGAGAACAACGGGGTCGGACTTGGCCGTCAGGCCATTCATCAACGTCTTGAACATCGCCACGGGCGAAGCCTTGCGTTCCTTGAGTTTCATCAGCACCTTGGCCGTCGCGAGTTCGGCGGCGTCGAAGTCGGTACCAAACGGGAAATCAGGCAACTTGCCGGCTGCGCGGAATGCTGCCAAGCGCCCTTCGATCTTTTCCGGGAAGTTGTTGCGCTGCTCTGCCGGGATAACGTAATCGGCCTCGACTTTGCCGTGCCGCTTGGCTTTCTCGAGCAGGTCGTCCTGGAAGCGCGAATCGGCGATGGCGAGCAGGCGTTTGACGACGTCGGCGTCGCTCATTCCGCGCACATCGGCAATGCCGTATTCAGTGACGAAGATGTCGCGCAGGTGGCGCGGAATGGTGACGTGACCATAGCTCCAGACGATGTTCGAGACTGGCTTGCCCTTCTTGTTCAGACGCCAGGACCGCAACATCAGGATCGAGCGCGCGTCAGGCAGCGTGTGCGCCTGGGCAACGAAGTTGTATTGGCCGCCGACGCCGGAAATCAGGTTACCGTCGTCCAGCCCGTCTGAAACTGCGGCACCGAGCAGGGTCACCATCATCGTGGTGTTGATGAAGCGCGCGTCGCGACGCTGCTCGCGCGCGACGTTCTCATGCCCGAACAGTTCGTTGATGTAGGAAATACGCGTCATGTTGATCTTCTGCAGCAGGTCACGCGGCATTTCACGCAATCGCGTGTAGAAGCTGTTGGGGCCGATGAAGAAACCACCATGCAACAGGTAGCCATGCTGTAGCCGGTCACCCAGCATATGCAAGGCAATCGCGCCACGGACTTGCGCATCGGCGACGTCGGTCGCCAAGACCTGATCGCCACAGATCAACTGTCCCTCGACCCAATCGACCTCCTTGCGCAGGATGCCGAAGTGATGCATGAAGCTCACATCGGCACGCGACAGCGGCGAGCCGATGATGCGCGCCTCAAGCAAGGCGGACAGCATGCCTTCGTCGGGAATAAGACCGATGCGGCCGGCGTTGAGCAGACGCTGCAAACCATCATGATTGAACACTTCACGCCGGATCACGCCCGCGTCGATCAGGGCCATGAAGCCGTTGACGAACATCTCGCTGCAACCGTAGAGGCCTTCACGGAAGGGCCCGAGTTCCTTCGTCGACGCCTTCTGCCCCTCAGACAGCGCGGAGATCATGTTGCGATAGGTCTTGTTGTCGCCATCGCGCTCGATCAACACATGGGCGATACCGTCGCCGAGGGAACCGATACCGATCTGCAGCGTGCCGCCATCCTTGACCAGGGTGCTGCTCCACAACGCAATGGCGTAGTCCTGATCGTCGATCCTCATGATGGGCGGACCGAACATCGTATGCGTGGCCGCGGGATCATCGACCAGGATATCGATCTGCTCCGGCAGAAGCACTGCATCGTTGGGCATGAACGGCATCGATCGATTGACGACACCGACCAGGACCATGGTCTTCTTGCCGGTGCTCACGGCCATGTCCATCGCATCGAGCGTCAAATCCGGGTTGCAGGAGAGGGACAGCCTTTCGCCTTCCTCGGTCTCCTCGATCGCCATGGCCTGGGCGAATACGTTGACGCCATGCGTGAAGGCATCGCGGACCGCATGCGTATAGTTGGAGTAGATGTAGTTGCTCTGGACGACGCTGTTGCCGACATCGGCGCCGGTCTTAAGGAAGAACTCGCTCAGCATCACGTTCGGCGGCAATTTTCCGCGCCGGGCGTCGAGCGCGTAGTCCATGTCAGGATAGTCGCCGAATACGCGCTGCACGAAGGGATCGAGAAAGCGGCGCTCGACCAGGCTGCGGCCCTTGGGGCGATCAAGCGAGAGCGCGGTGATGATGCGCAGCTCGATCGACGGATCGCTCTTTGCCCGCCGGTAGAGCGCGTTGATCCAGACGTTCGGTTTGCCGATACCGAGCGGCATCGCCAGAACCAGCTTGCGCCCGACCTTATCAATCAAGGCATCGATGGACGCCTCAATGCTCGACACACGGATTGAGTCATTCATTATTATCCCTCCCCGAAACAGGAAGCGCATCGAATGTTTTCTACGGGTTCTGCGCCATTTGCATACTCTCAAAAACCCGGGCAATGAACAACCAAGCAATCACAAGTCTGCGAACGATTCAGCAACATAGGCCTCAAAACCCCGCATGTGCTCAACGCGCTGGCGCCGCGGGTGCTTCGCCATTACTATGTCGGCAATTTCAGGGGCTGTAATTCGCATCAAGAAGAACACAATGGACAACACCTACTCCGACGAGGAACTCGAACGCTGCACCTTGCACAGCCCGCGCGAAGTGATCTTTCAACTTCGTGGAATGATCAAGCGCGGTGACCGCGTCACCGTTCTATTCCAGGAAGGGCGGCAGAGCTTCCTCACCGTTCTGCTCGACGTCTCCGAAGACAAAGGGCTGCTGTACTTCGACATTGGCGGCAGCAACGAAATGAATCAGGCCTTCCTGAAGTCCGAGCAAAGCACCTTCACCACGCACATCGACGGTGTGCGAATCCAGTTCACCGCGAAGAAGGGGCGCGAGGTCACGCTCGACGGTGACCCCGCTCTCGCCGTACCGATCCCCGCGAACATGTTGCGCCTGCAGCGGCGCGAGTATTTCCGGCTGCAACTGCCATCGACCAAGCCCTACATCTGCCGCATCCGGCGCGGTGCGCCGCAGGAGAAGGCATTGCCGCTACACGACATTTCCGTCGGCGGCGTCGGCATCCACTCACCTCAGCCGCTCGACTACGAGCAGCTCGAGAAGCTGGAAAACAGTTGGATCGACCTGCACGACAGCGGCGTCCTCGCCGTCACGCTCGAAGTGCGCTACGTCAACCAGATCGAAAGCCGCACCGGCCGGACGCTCTGGCACCTTGGCTGCCGCTTCGTCAATCTCTCGCCGCTCAACGAGACGCTGATCCAGCGCTTCATGGCACGGCTCGAAGCGGAACGCAAGGCGCTCGCCGCCTGAAGTCACGGTTCGGCAGTATCACCTCTGCCTCACCCAGACGGGCTGATAAAATGCGGCCATGAACTGTCTGCACCACGCATGGCTGCGGCAGTGCCCCCCTACCCGGAGAACCCAGATGTCAAACCTGCGCCAGCAACTTATCGACGCCGCCATCCGTGTCGCAGAACGCGGCCTCAACAACGGCACCTCGGGCAACCTCAGCGTGCGCTGTGTCGAGGATGGAGAAGCCGGTTTCTACATCACGCCGGCGAGTATGCCGTATCAGGACCTGAAGCCGGACGATATCGTCTTCATCCGTGCGGACGGCACCTACGATGGCCTGCACCACAACCGCCGCAAGCCATCGACCGAGTGGCGTTTTCACCTAGACATCTACAACGCGAATCCGAACGCTGGCGCCGTGCTGCACGCGCACTCGCGCTTCGCCAGCAGTCTCTCTTGCCTGCGCCGCGACATCCCGGCGTTTCATTACATGATCGCGCTGTTCGGCGGTGACACCCTGCGTTGCGCCGAATACGCGACCTTCGGTACGCAGGCCTTGTCCGACAACGCGCTCAAGGCCATGCAAGAGCGCAACGCCTGTTTGCTGGCCAACCACGGGATGCTTGTCTTTGGCCGCGACCTGACACACGCCGAGTATCTCGGCACCGAACTCGAACTCCTTTGCGAACAGTACTGGCGCGCCTGCCAGCTTGGGCAGCCCTTCATTCTCGACCGCGAGGAGATGGCCGTCATCCTAGAGAAATTTGGCTTTGGCTACGGCCAGCGAGCGGGCGCCTGATGATCCGCATCAACGAACTTCGCCTGCCGCTGGAGCATCCGCCGGAAGCACTGCACAGCGCCGTCGCCGCACGCCTGGGCATCGCCGAAAGGGCCATTCACAAACTCACCGTTTTCAAGCGCAGCCACGATGCGCGCAAGAAGAATGCGCTGCTGTTCATCTACACGGTCGATCTGGAGATCGACGACGAAGCAGCGGTGCTCGCACGTTTCGCCGATGATCCGCGCGTCAAGCCCAGCCCTGACACAAGCTACCACTTAGTTGCGCAGGCCCCGACAGATCTCGCGCAACGCCCGGTGATCGTCGGCTTCGGCCCAGCCGGCATCTTCGCCGCGCTGGTCCTGGCGCAAATGGGCTTCAAGCCGCTGGTGCTGGAGCGCGGCAAGGCCGTGCGCGAACGCACGAAAGACACCTGGAAACTGTGGCGCAACAACGAGTTGAACCCGGAGTCGAACGTGCAGTTCGGCGAGGGCGGTGCCGGAACGTTCTCGGACGGCAAGCTCTACAGCCAGGTGAAAGACCCACGCCATCTCGGGCGCAAGGTGCTCACCGAATTCGTCAAGGCCGGCGCGCCGGAGGAAATCCTCTACGTTGCGCATCCGCACATCGGTACCTTCCGGCTGGTCAGCATGGTCGAGCGCATGCGCGCCGAGATCATCGCGCGCGGCGGGGAGATTCGCTTCGAGAGCCGCATCACTGGACTGCACATCGAGAAAGGACACGTGCGCGGCGTAACGCTGGCGAGCGGAGAGGAAATCGCCGCCAGCCAGGTCGTCCTCGCCCTCGGCCACAGCGCGCGCGACACCTTCGAGATGCTGCATGCGACGGGTGTGTTCATGAAAGCCAAGCCTTTCGCCGTTGGCTTCCGCATCGAGCACCCGCAGTCGTTGATCGACCGGGCACGCCTCGGCCCCAACGCCGGCAACCCGCTGCTCGGCGCCGCCGATTACAAGCTCGTCCATCACGCCAGCAACGGCCGCGCGGTGTATAGCTTCTGCATGTGTCCGGGCGGCCAGGTCGTCGCCGCCACGTCGGAGCCCAACTGCGTCGTCACCAACGGCATGAGCCAGTATTCGCGCGCCGAACGCAACGCCAACGCCGGCCTAGTCGTCAACATTTCGCCAGAAGACTTCGGCGACGCGGGCGATCCGCCCTCGCCGCTCGCCGGAATCGCCTTTCAGCGCCGCCTCGAAGCGCACGCCTTCGTGCTCGGCGGTGGCAACTACGAGGCGCCGGGGCAACTCGTCGGCGACTTCCTCGCCGGACGGCCTTCGACCGAGCTTGGTTCGGTAGTTCCGTCGTACCAACCCGGCGTGCATCTGACCGACCTGTCGACAGCACTGCCGGACTATGCCATCGCCGCCATGCGCGAGGCCATTCCGGCCTTTGATCGGCAGATCCGGGGCTTTGCCCTGCCCGACGCGCTCCTGACCGGGGTTGAGACGCGCACCTCATCACCGCTGCGCATCACGCGCGGCGAGGATTACCAGAGCGTCAACATCAAGGGACTCTTTCCGGCGGGCGAAGGCGCCGGTTACGCCGGTGGTATCCTGTCGGCCGGAATCGACGGCATCAAGATCGCCGAAGCCGTCGCATCAAGCTACCACGCGAGACAATGACTCCCGCGTCCGCACGTATCCGGCAATTGCCTGCTGGTAAAATGTCGCCGCTACCGCCGCTCATGGAGATTCCGTCGTGCCCCAATCCGTTGACCTGATCAAAGCAATTCGTACGGGGAAACTGTCCGAAGTCATCGCCGCGCTCGATGCCGGCGCCGAGGTCGAACTGCACGACGGTCAGGGTGATCCGGGCTTGCCGCTGGCGATTGCCTGCTTCATGGGGCACGCCGAGATCGTACGCGAGTTGGGGATCCGTGGTGCCAAGGTCAATTTCGACAACAACCTCGACCCAACCTCGCCACTGGCAATGGCCGTGCGCGGAGGCAAACCCGAGGTCGTCAAGGTACTGATCGAGTTGGGCGCAGTCGTCCCGCCGGGCATGCAGACGGGCCTGACCGACCAGGAGTTGATGCTCGCCAAGTGGAAGGCGCAGCATTTCGGCGCGAGCCAAGCCGGACAATCGGGTGACGTATCGCCCGAAATCGAGGAAATCACTGTCGTCGGCGGCTGCTACGGTACGGACACCGGCGTGCTCGATGCCGAACTGCGGCGCGCGATCGAAACGATGGACAAGAAATAGGCAAATCCGCCGTCGAACCCGAAGCAAACCCGGCCAAGCATGGATTCAGACAGCCTCCAGCGATTGCTCACCTTGGCCATGCCGTTCGGCAAGTACAAGGGGCGAGTGATCGCCGACCTGCCCGGCAACTACCTCAACTGGTTTGCCCGCGAAGGATTTCCGCCCGGCGAACTCGGCCGCCTGCTGGCGCTGATGCACGAGATCGACCACAACGGTTTGTCGTCACTGCTCGAACCTCTGCGCCGACAAGCGCGCAGTTCAGTCCGTCACCAGTCGTGAAATCAGATCGCCAAGCCCCTGCAACGAAATCGGCTTGACCAGAACAGCACTGAAACCGTTTGTGAGAAAGCGGTCAATGTCGCCGGGGAGCGCGTGCGCCGTATAGGCGACGATCGGCAGCGACGCGAAGCGCGGGATGGCGCGCAGACGCAAACAGACGTCCTCGCCGCAGAGATCGGGCATGCTGATGTCGAGCAGAATGAGGTCGACGTCCGGGTTAATGGCCAACCATTCCAGCGCCGCCTTGCCGCCATCCACCTCCACCGCATCCCAGCCAAGCTTGGCTAGGAAGACAAGCGCCAGCTTGCGGTTTGAAGGCACGTCGTCCACCACCAGCGCGCGTCGCGTTCTTGTTGTCGTCATGTCTGATCTCTGCACGTATTCTCTTGTTCGATGCGTTCCACGTGTTCTACGCCGCCGGTCCAGACACCGGCAGGACGACGAAGAAGGTGGCCCCCTCGCCCGGGTTTGAGGTCACGCCGATCTGGCCGTTCATATGTTTGACCAACTGCTCTGACAGCGCCAGGCCCAGACCGGTGCCCTCGTGACTCCGGGTCACGAAGTTCTCGCCCTGGCGGAAACGCTCGAAGATGATCTGCTGATCTTCAGGCCGGATACCCGGTCCGGTATCCTGAACCTCGATACGCACCGAGCGGCCATCGTCCTCGTGGCACGCACGCATGATCACCCCACCCTTGCTCGTGAACTTCAACGCATTGTTGCTCAGATTAAGCAGGACTTGCCGCAGACGCGCGCCGTCGGCATACACCTGCGGCGGCAGTTCGCCGTCTTCGAGATCGAAGGACAGGCCTTTCTTGATGGCATGGCCACGCTGCCCGGCCTGCACTTCGCGCAGCAAATCCGGCAGATCGACGACCTCGAAGTTGAAGCGCATGCGCCCGGCTTCAACTTTTGCCAGATCGAGGATGTCGGTCACGAGGACTTCGAGATGCTGGCCGCTCTTGCGGATGATCTCGGCGTACTCGCGGTGTTCTGGATCGTTCAGATCGTTCTCGAGCAACTCGGCAAAGCCCATGATGCCGTTGAGCGGCGTACGCAGCTCGTGCGACATGTTGGCCAGGAACTCGCTCTTCATCCTGTTGGCCTCCAGCGCCTCGCGCCGGGACTCCTCGAGTCGCGAGAAGGACAGCTGGACTTCATCGGCCATCAGGTTGAACGATTTCGCCAGATCAGCCATCTCGTCCTCGCCTTTCACCGCCAGCCGATGCCCGAGTTCGCCGCCCTGGAAGCGCCGGATGGCGCGCGTCATTTCCGTGATGCGGCCGGTCAGGACGCCCGCCATGGCAATCGCAATGACGATGACGACGACGATCATGATGAGCGTCGAAGCGGTCAGCCCGAAGGCCGTGCGGCCGAGGTGTTCGCCGATCGAATCAAACAGCCCCTCGCGCTCGCGCTTGAGTTTCTCGTCGGCGGCAGCGATCAGGGCATCGATGCGCTTGCCGGATTCGGTGGCGGCCTTGTGAAAGTCATCAACGTTGGCGCCGATCGTCACGTAGCCAAAGCCGCGCTTGGTCGCGCCGTACTGCCCCGTGTAGTAGGGAATCGCCGCCGCTGTCGTCAGCTTCCACAGCCCGGAGAAGAAGATTACGAACGAGCCGGAGCCGCCATGCTCGGTGAGAGCATCCCAGCCGTGGCACTGCGGCGAAAAGTTCAGATAGCGGCAATCGAGGCCGACACTGCCCGAACCGCTCGACTCCGGTGCTGCCTTGCGCTGGAGCGACTGGTCGCGGAACGCTGGCACATCATCGCGGAACACCGACCAGGATTTGCCGCTTGCTTTCCACTCGGCCCACAGGTCGCTGTCCATCCAAGGCACCGCCGGCTCGCCGGTATCGGGATCGTAACCGGCAATGAAATAGTCCCTCGGATGCACGATCGAGCGGCTCTTATGGTCCCAGATGAACGCATAGTTGCCCGATCCCGGATCGGCGATCGGCGCGAAGCGCTCCGTCGTCGGACGCACGCCATTGACGAAGGCGGCCAGGTGCGCGTGATCGAGCGCCAGCGTGACGTATCCGACAATGCGCCCGCCCTTCTCGACCGGCGTTGCCCAGCGCACGATGCCACGGAAGCGCTTGCCGACCGGATTCTCCAGTCCGGCATAGCCTGACTCCTCGGGGCGGAAGTCGCGTTTCAGTTCCGCCGCCTTGGCTTTCGTGTAGGGGCCGATCCACTGGGTCTTGACGTAGGGACCGATCACTTCCGAAACGTAGACTTCGCCGGCCTTGAGCTTCTGCACCTCGGACCAGTAGGTTTCCGCCTTGGCAAAGGTGTTTTCACGCCGGCTGATGTCGCGCAGCCCGGAGGGCAAAACGTCGCCCTGCTGAACCTTGACCTGCTCGACGCCGTGCATGTCGATGAAACTCATCTCGAGGAACAGGGGGCGCAACACGCGTTGTCCGTAGTTCTCGGCCGAGCGCGTATGGAAATTCTTGGCGTTATCGACGAGCGGCGCACGCACCGGATTGTCCGCGTTGTTCGGACGCTCCGGCATCCAGCCGGTTCCATCCGGCGTCGGCACGTAGTTGCCGTGTTCGTAGAGCACCCGCACGTGGCTGGCAAGAAAGGTCGAGTAGGCGGATTCCGAGGGCTCGATCGCTGCGGCGCGCAGGACATCGCCATCGCGATCGTAGAGAAAGCCGGCGACCTGGCGGGCAATGTCGGTAGTCAGCGCCTCGATGGCTTCGCGCGAGCGTTCGTCCAGCGCATGTACCGAATCCTCGATCGCCATTTTCCCCGTTTGCTGCTGGGTGGCACGCATGGCATCGGCCATCTCGACCGCGCGCGTCGACACCCCGTCGCCCAGCCCGCGAGCAGCTTGCCACGCGTATCCCGCCAGCAACACCAGCGGCACCACCTTGATGGCGACGAAGATGATGATCAGCTTGGCACGAATGCCCATGCGGGAAAAAAACTGTGGAATGCCAACCTTCATCCAACCCCTCCGGCCAAGCCGAAATTGCATCACAAGCACCGGAAGGATGATAGCGCCAGATTATTCCATTGTCCCGCACGAACAGCGCTGGCGATGCCGGATTTCTTTCAGCGCGCTAGCCGCCCTTCTTCAGGCCGCACTTCATCATGATCATCTCGGCCGGACAGAAGCGCGTAAAGCCGCTCTGGAACAGATTGGCGCCGACAAAAACGGCGAGCCAGAGGAAGTGCTTGGAGATGAACAGCGGACTCGCCTCGGCACCGAGCGCGAGAGAAATGAGGACAAAACTGCCCGCCATGATGCGGATGGCCCGTTCGACGTTCATGATGCGTTCTCCTTGCTGAATGCGGCGTAATAAAGCACCGGGATGACCACCAGCGTGAGCACGGTGGAAACGAAGATGCCGAAGATGAGGCTGATCGCCAGCCCGTTGAAAATCGGGTCGTCGAGAATGAAAAGCGCGCCGAGCATGGCGGCCAGCCCGGTCAGCGCGATCGGCTTGGCGCGTACGGCGGCCGACTGGATCACGGCTTCGGCAAAGTCCATCCCGGTCGCCACCTGTTGCTTGATGAAGTCGACGAGCAGGATCGAGTTGCGCACGATGATGCCGGCCAGCGCGATCATGCCGATCATCGACGTCGCGGTGTACTGGCTGCCGAGGAGCGCATGGCCGGGCATCACGCCGATGATGGTCAGCGGGATCGGCGCCATGATGATCAGCGGCACCAGGTACGAACCAAAGTGGGCGACCACCAGCAGGTAGATCAGGATCAGGCCGACCGCATAGGCGATGCCCATGTCGCGGAAGGTTTCGTAGGTCACCTGCCACTCGCCGTCCCACTTCACGCTGTAGCCGGCGTAGGGATCGGACGGCTGGCGGATGAACCACTCGCCCAGCGTGCCGCCTTCCTTGAGGGCCATGCCATTGACCTTGCTGCGGATGTCGAACATGCCGTAGAGCGGCGAATCGAGCTTGCCGCCCATGTCGCCGACCACGTAGACCACCGGCAGCAGATCCTTGTGGTAGATGGCCTTTTCGCGCGCCACGTCGCGCACCTCGACCAGTTCGGAAACCGGCACCAGCCTGCCTTCGCGCGAACGAACGCGCAGTTTCAACAATGCATCGAGCGTCGATTGCTTTTCAGCCGGCAACACGACGCGCACCGGGATTTCGAATTTTGACTCGGTATTGCGCGCCGGCGTCACATCCATGCCGGCCAGCCCCATGCCGACCACCTCGACGATGTCGCTCTGCGCCACCCCGAGTTGCGCCGCCTTGCTCTGCAGCACGTGCAGCACGAACTTGCGCGAATCCGCCTCGATATAGTCGTCGATGGCGACGATATCCGCCGTCTGCTCGAAGGCCGCGCGCACCTGCTTGCCGACCGCCATCTGGCCAGCGTAATCGGGGCCATAGACCTCGGCGACGATGGGCGACATGACCGGCGGGCCGGGCGGCACTTCGACCACCTTGGCGACACCGCCGTTCTTCTTGCCGATGGCCTCGATGCGCTCGCGCACCGACACGGCAATCTCGTGGCTCTGCCGCGAGCGATGATGCTTGTCAGCCAGATTGACCTGGATGTCGCCCTTTTCCGGCACGGCGCGCAGGTAGTACTGGCGAACCAGGCCGTTGAAATTGATCGGGCTGGCCGTACCGGCGTAGGCCTGGTAATTGACGACGTCGGCCTCCCGGGCCAGTTCGGCGCCGATTTCCTGCAGGACGCGGGCGGTTTCCTCGAGCGGCGTGCCGACCGGCATATCGACCACCACCTGGAATTCGCTCTTGTTGTCGAAAGGCAGCATTTTCAGCACGACGAGCTGGAACCAGGCCAGCGACACCGAGCCAAGGATCAGCAGCACGATGGCGATACCAAGCTTGACGCGTG
>ERZ650312.1957-NODE-1957-length-11484-cov-8.697261_pt1 | contig 11484 bp, 11 predicted proteins | sample MGYA00376248_ERZ650312 | MGnify/ENA primary metagenome ERZ650312 (study PRJEB26733, sample SAMN07839316) | wastewater metagenome | biome: urban; feature: wastewater treatment plant; material: waste water | place: USA: North Carolina | collected 2016-07-28 ... | reverse complement strand
GCGATACCTTGCCAAGGTATAGGTCGAGAGTTCGAGACTCTTCTCCCGCTCCAGTAAAAGAAGGGAAAGCGTTTTTTGCGCTTTCCCTTTTTTCGTTTGATGGCCGTGAAGGTATAATCGCGACCCTCAGCCCGGATGGTGAAATAGGTAGACACAAGAGACTTAAAATCTCTCGACCGCAAGGTTGTGCCGGTTCGATTCCGGTTCCGGGCACATTCGAAAAGTTGCTTCTTCCTTCTGCCCGCAAGTCTCTGCTCAGCCAAGCCTGGATTCCAGCGCGGTGACTTCTTCCGACGTGTCGCGGTAACGACCGGCGATTGCGTCAAATTCGTCGGCAAGCGAGAGCATGGCGTCGAGGGCGTCCGGATCGAAATGCGATCCACGTTCGGTGGCCATCATCTGTATTGATTGCTCGTGCGAAAAAGCCCTCTTGTAGATGCGTTTTGATATCAGCGCATCGTATACGTCCGCGACAGCCATCAGCCGGGCGCCCAGCGGGATATCGTCGCCAGATAGTCCGCGCGGATATCCGTTGCCGTCCCAGCGTTCATGGTGGCAATACGCGATCTGGGCGGCATGACCGAGAAACGCGTCGTCACCTTCGCTGAGTTCCTGAGCCGATGAAATGATCGCGTTACGGCCGGCAACGCAATGTTGCTTCATGATGACCCATTCCTCGGCCGTCAGTTTGCCCGGCTTGAGCAAGATCGCGTCGGGGATGGCGACCTTGCCGACATCATGTAGCGGCGCTGATTTGAAGAGCAATTGGATGGTTTCGTCGTCAAGACTGCCAGCGAAACGCGGATGCGAGCGCAGCTCCTCGGCGAGTACGCGGACGTAGTTTTGTGTTCGCCGGATGTGATTTCCGGTTTCGTTGTCCCGAGCTTCGGCAAGCGCGCAGAAGGCAGTAACGGTCGCCGTCTGCGCGGCGAGGAGCTGACGGTTGCGCTGTGCGAGCTCCTTCGTTCGCTCGGCGACGAGTTGTTCGAGATGTTCGTTGTTTCGGCGCAGTTCGCGCTTGGCGCTGGCGAACTGTATGTGATTGCGCACCCGCGCCAAAACGACGGGTGGCGATACGGGTTTGTGGATGAAGTCCTCGGCGCCGAGACGCAATCCAAACTCCTCGTCAACGGCGCTTTCCAGACTTGTGAGAAAGACGACCGGAATGTCACGTGTTTTTGCGTCAGCCTTCAACTGTCGACAGACTTCGAAGCCGTCAATGCCCGGCATCACCACGTCAAGAAGAATCAGATCCATCGGGTAGCGGTTGGCCAGATCGAGGCCTTCCTGCCCGCTGGAAGCGAAGCTGACACCGTATTCCGCGCCGAGGATATTTCCCAGAAGTTCGATGTTACCGAGCGAATCATCCACAATGAGTACGTTCGGACGAGCGTTTGAATTCATGGCGGTTTCCATTGCTCTGATCTGAACTCAGTATATTAGACGCATCCGCAGACGCCAGAAGATTGACCATTTCGCACGATAATGGCGACCTGCGCGTATTAATGACGGACGGACGCCATGTGCCAACTGCTCGGAATGAACTGCAATGTACCGACGGACATCTGCTTCTCCTTTACCGGTTTTCAGGCGAGGGGAGGGGCGACGGATGTCCATCGTGACGGATGGGGCATAGCCTTTTTTGAAGGCCGCGGCGTTCGCGTTTTTCTTGACCCCGAACCCTCCAGCGAATCACCGATTGCGGAGTTGGTGCGGAACTATCCGATTCGCTCGGTCAACGTCATCGCCCACATCCGCAAGGCGACGCAGGGGGCAACCGGCCTGGAAAACACGCATCCGTTCATGCGCGAACTCTGGGGGCGTTACTGGATTTTTGCGCACAACGGCAATCTGATCGACTACGCGCCGGCTCTGGACGGGAGTTTTCTTCCGGTCGGGCAGACCGATAGCGAGCGCGTTTTCTGCCACCTCCTGCAAACGCTGCGCATCCGCTTCCCCGATGGCGCACCTGCATGCCGTGAACTGCGCGACGCGCTCGACGACTTCGCCGCTCAGGTGCGTACTCACGGCCCGTTCAACTTCATGCTGTCGAATGGCGATTGCCTGTTCGCGCATCGGACGACGGAGCTTCATTACATCATCCGGAAATCGCCGTTTTCCGTGGCGCATCTGAGCGATCAGGATGTGGCTGTCGACTTCAGTGCGGTGACGACGCCGAATGACCGCGTTGCTGTGATCGTGACCGAACCTTTGACCGATAACGAAGTCTGGAACCCGCTTCCGATCGGCCGGGTGGTGATGTTTTCCGAAGGCGAGTATCTGGCCGACTAAAAGGGGAGTTCCGCCTGCGCGGCAGCCGGATCGCGGTCGACTTCACCGACGGGGATCAAACCGCTTGCGCGGACGCCGAGCAGCCGGATTTTCTTCGCGAGCGGAACACGTTTTAGGCATTCGCCGGCGGCTTGCCGAATCCGCGCACCATCGCTCACACCGTGTCGCAGCGTGATGTCGCGTGTGACTGAACGGAAGTCGGCGTAGCGCAGCTTGATGCCAACGGTGCGACACGCATACCCCTTGCGTCTGAGATCGTCGGCAACGCGCATGCAGAGCGCCGTGAAAATCCCGCTTAGTTCGCCGCGGTCCTGCCGCGCGTGCAGATCGCGCTCGAACGTGCTCTCGCGACTGATCGACTTGGGTTCCGATTCGATGACGATCGGCCGTTCGTCGATCCCGTGCGCAACCCGATGCATCCAATGACCGGTCGATGAGCCAAAGTGAGCGATGAGCAGTTCTTGCGGCGCGCCGGCCAGTTCGCCGACCGTATGGATCCCGAGCTTGGCCAGACGTTCGCTCGCCTTCGGCCCGATGCCGTTGATCTTCTTCACCGCCAATGGCCAGATCCGCGTCGGCACGTCGTCGAGCGTGAGAACCGTGATGCCGCGTGGTTTGTCCAGGTCGGAACCGATCTTCGAGAGCAGTTTGTTCGGCGAGATACCGATCGAACAGGTCAGTCCGGTTGCGTCAAAAACTGCGTTCTGGATACGCTGGGCAAGCGAGTGCGAGTCTTCCGCATGATCGCTGACGTCAAAGTAGATCTCGTCGATGCCGCGATCCTCGATCTTCGGTGCAATCGTTGCCACGGCGGCCTTGAACAGGCGCGAATAATGGCGATAAGCGTCGAAGTTTGCGGGCAGCAAAATGGCGTTCGGCGCGAGTTGTGCCGATTTCATCAAGCCCATTCCGGAAAACACGCCGAACGCACGTGCTTCGTAGGTCGACGTTGTGACGACGCCGCGTCCGACATAGTCCCGTAAGTGGGCGAAAACATGGCCGCCGCCCGCCTGTTCCATCGGCGCGTGAATGCCTCGTCCGCCGACTACCACCGCCTGGCCACGAAGCTCGGGATAGCGAAGCAATTCGACGGACGCAAAGAATGCATCCATATCGAGATGGGCAATGCGCGGATTACTGTACATCCATGCAGTATATCAACAGTAATGGGCTTCATGCGCCGGTCTGGTCGCTGATAACCGGCGCGCAGTACCGGTCAACGGAACTCGAAAATCTCGCGATGGAAACGTTCCGGCGGCAAGCCACAGTGACGCTGGAAGTAGGATTGCAGCGTCGTCGCCCAACGCGACGGGCCGCAGAACCAGACATTTCGCGCCTTGTCGACGAACTTCCCAATGTCGTTCGGTTGGATCTGACCATACTTTTCGTCGATCCAGAGATGAAGTTCGACGCCCGCGCGCCGGCACAAATCCGGCAAACCCTCGGGGAAGGAAGCGTCGCGTGCGTTTCTCACGCAATAGAAGAAATGCACCTTGCCTTGCCCCGAACCCGTAGCTCGGGAACTTGCCAGCATCTCAAGGCGCGCGAGGAAGGGTGCGACGCCCACTCCGCCCGCAACCCAGACCTGATCTTCAGAAACGTCGCCAAAATCGAATCGGCCGTACGGGCCTTCGATCGTGACTGTGTCGCCTGCCTTGACGCGCCCGGCCAGACTGCGTGTGTAGTCGCCGAGCGGTTTGATGGCGAAGCGCAAGGACGCGCCCGGTTTCCAGTCGGAGACGATCGTGAATGGATGCGGCCCCTCGCTGCGATCCACCGTGAGCAGCGCAAACTGTCCGGCTTCGTGCCCCGGCCAGTCGGCACCGGGATCAACGCGCAGGTCAAGCACTCCCGATTCAGTCTCCACGACGCTGGCGATCTGACCACGGTGCCTGCGGTTGCGCCCGATCACGCCATACAGGGAGACAACCGCGATGACGCTGCCGATCAGCGAAACTGCGATCAGCATGAGACCGAACGGCGTTGCGACAACATTCTCCTTCTGCAGCATGACGACGCTGTGGAAGGCGCCGATGAGGAAGGCGACGGGGAAGCCTTTGTGCAGTTTGCGGAACCAACCGTAGGGCACAAAGCGGAGGAGGGCGACGACTCCAAGAACGATCATGATCCACGCCGACCACTCGCCCATTTCCTTGGCTAACCCGATCAACGAAGACCCGCCACCACCAGGGCCATGGCGACCACGAGCAACCGTCTCGATCCAGCCCCACGAAGCGAGCGTGCGCGGCGAGAGAATCAGCAACCAATGCGCCACCACCAGGAGCACCGCAGTGATGCCGGCCCACTTGTGCACGTGATACAGCTTGTCCAGGCCGCCCAGGCTGCGCTCCAGCCAGGCAGGGCGAAGCGCCAGCAACATGCAGAAACCCATCCAGCCCAGCGCCAGCGCGCCGGACAACAGGGTGAGCGCCTTGCGCATTGGCATGAATGCGGCGGAGAACGTCAGAACGTCGGTGGGTTGCAGAGCAGCCCAGAGCAGCATGATCAGGATTGTTAGCGGAAGTGCGATTCGTTTCATGGCTTTCTCGATGAATTGACGAATGGGGTTGATGCATTCCGCATTATCTTCCCGGGATCATTGCAAACGATTTCCCCGCAGCAACAGACTATTTCGATTTGTTTCACCGGAAAAGCGATGGTGCCCCGTCATGCCGCGGCGGCTACCATCCGCCTTCCCACGACGCTCACTGGATCGCGCCGCGTGCCTTGAGGTTGTCGCACATGTTTCGCATCGGAGTCATCAGATTGACGCCTTTTTCCTTGGCCCGAACCTCAACCATGCCGCGATGCTCGGTCTGGATCTGAACGCATTCATCGTAACTCTCGACGTTGCGCATCCTGTTCTGGAAAGAAGTTCGTTCTTCCGGCGTCAGCAGGGTCCAACCGCGCACGTTGTCCTGATTGGCCATCATCATCCGGCCACCCTTGTTCCCCCAACCGGCCCGCGCTCCCGGGCCGACGCCTGCGCCATTTCTCATCCCGCCGCCTTGCATGCAAGGGCCGCCACCCCAGCCGCCGCCCATTCCCGGACCGGGTTGCGCAAGAACAGGGGCAGCCAACGCTGCGCCGACAAGCGCGATCAACGCAATAACCTTGACGTTCATTGTCGATTTCATGGTGTACCTCCTCCGATGGTGACTGATCCGTATCGGGACAGATATTCCTTATCTGTCCTTGGTTTGCATTAGAAACCGATGATGTAAGGCGCGTGTTTCGCGGCACGGCAGATTTGTATCGGCCAGTTGCAACAAGCGATGGCGATACAGTGCGTTACAAAGCCGGTTCGGAAAAGATCTCGTCGACGGCGATGGGCCCAGTCAGGTGCAGGCGCGCAGGTCCATGCCCGAGCGAAGGAACTCAGCGCATTAATCGAAGAACGTCACTTAAGACGCGGAGCAACGGCGCTGAGTTTGTGTCTATCGGCGCGATACGCGATTACGGCCGGCTCGCATCGCCAAGCACGTAGCCTGGCCGGCCCGGCGCTGTATGTCGGCAATGGAGGCCGCTTCGCTGCACTTGGTCGCCATGCCTGCGCCCCGTCAATTCTCGACTACTCGCACTTTGACGGTTTTTCCCTTGACCTTGCCGGTCGCCAATTTGCGTACGGCTTCGCCAGCGATCTCTCGCACGACGGCAACGTAGGTGGATTGATCGGTCACCGTGATCTTGCCGATCTGCTCACGGGTGAAATTCGGAGCACCCGGGGCTTCCGCTGTCAGTGCACCGAGAACGTCGCCGGGGCGGATTTTGTCTTTGCGTCCGCCAAGCATTTGCAGGGTGACCATGGGCGGGACCAGAGGCTCGTCATTGCCGCTTTGCAATGAGCCGAGCGTGTGCCATTCCGGTTCGCTGCCGGTCAGACGAGCGATGGTGTCGACACGGCGCCGGTCACGCGGACTGCACAGACTGAACGCCCAGCCGTCCTCATCGGCGCGGCCAGTGCGGCCAATGCGGTGGATGTAGATCTCTGGATCGGGCGTGACGTCGACATTGACCACCACTTCGAGCCGGTCGATGTCCAGACCACGCGCGGCGACGTCGGTCGCGACCAGTACCGAGCAGCTACGATTGGCGAACTGGATCAGCACTTGATCGCGTTCGCGTTGCTCCAGGTCGCCATTCAGCGTCAGCGCGTGAAAACCGTCGGCCTGCAAGGCAGCAAGCAAATCGCGGCACTGCTGTTTGGTGTTGCAGAAGGCCAGTGTACTGATCGGCCGGTAGTGCTTGAGCAGCGTCGCGACAGCCTGCAGGCGTTCTTCATGTTTGACCTCGTAAAAACGCTGGCGAATTTTGCTGTTCTCGTGTTGTTCCAGCAGTTTGACTTCCTGCGGATTGCGCAAAAACTGGTTCGCCAGCTTAGCGATACCCTCCGGGTAGGTGGCCGAGAAGAGCATGGTCTGGCGGCGGACAGGGCAATGTTCGGCGACGACCACGATGTCATCGTAGAAACCCATGTCGAGCATGCGGTCGGCCTCGTCGAGCACCAGTGTATTGAGTGCGTCAAGACGCAGGCTACCGCGTTCAAGGTGATCCATGAGGCGCCCCGGCGTGCCGACGACGATGTGCGCACCGTGTTCGAGACTGTTCCGTTGCGGGCCGATAGGGGTGCCGCCGCACAGGGATAGCACCTTGATGTTGTCTTCGAAGCGCGCCAGCCGGCGGATTTCCTGCGTCACCTGCTCGGCCAGTTCGCGCGTTGGGCAAAGCACCATGGCCTGCACGGCGAATCGGCGCGGATTTAGGTTGGTGAGTAACGAGATGGCAAAAGCCGCTGTTTTGCCGCTACCTGTTTTGGCTTGTGCGATCAAGTCATGGCCGTTCAGCAAGATCGGTAGGCTGGCCGCTTGAATCGGTGTCATCGTCGCGTATTCAAGCTGTTTCAGCGCGGTACGAAGATCTGGCGACAGGGAGAGCTTGTCGAAGGATTGGTTTTCGCTTGTGGCTTGGGGTTCAGTCATCTTAGTCCATCGTTTTTCCGGCACGTCTGGCGCGGCGGGTGTGGGTTAGGGCGCGGTTCGTTGCCGTCAGTGGTCCGGGAACGATGCTTCGGATGGTTCTACTCGGCGTTCCAGACAAGCAACGATCCCGGTTGAGCCTTATCTGGCCGTCCCCACATTCGCCCGCGCCCGGTGCAGTTTCTTGTAGCTGTCAATCAGGCGCTGGTGCCGATCAAGTCCCTCCAGTTTCATGCTCGTCGGCGTCAAACCGTAGAAGCGCACGGTGCCGTCCACTGAACCGATCGCCGCGTCCATCCGCGGGTCGCCGTACATCCGACGGAAATTGACCTCGTAATCGGCCAGTTCCAGATCATCGTCGAGCAGCACTTCGAGCACCACATTCAAGGCTTGATAGAACAAGCCCCGCTCGACGGTGTTCTCGTTGTATTGCAGGAAGGCTTGGGTCAGATCTTGTGCCGCTTCGAATCGCTTCAAGGCGAGATTGATCAGCAGCTTGAGCTCAAGAATGGTGAGCTGTCCCCAGTCCGTGTTCTCGTCAAACTCGACGCCGATCAAGGTGATGATGTCGGTGTAGTCGTCGAGTTCGCTGTCTTCCAGACGTTCAAGCAGCGCGGCCAGGGCTGCATCGTCGAGTTGATGCAGATTCAGGATGTCGGCGCGGAACTGCAGCGCCTTGTTGGTGTTGTCCCAGATCAGATCCTCGATCGGGTAGATCTCCGAATATCCCGGCACCAGGATGCGGCAGGCCGTGGCGCCGAGCTGGTCTGACCTTCCCCCGAAATTTCGTCTGCCATAGGTGACGTACCATTGACGTTACTTTTTGAAGGCAAGAGATGAAATTGACGAGACAAGCATTCACGCTGGAGTTCAAGGAGCTGGCAGTTAGGCGGGTGAAAGATGGACAAAGTGTTGGGGCGGTGTGCAAGGACTTGGGACTGAGCGACCAGACCTTACGCAACTGGGTGAAGGCCTCGGCGGCTGGGCGGTTGAACGGTGCTGGCGCAAAAGTGGTGACACCTGAGGAAATGGAGCTGTCCAGGCTGCGAGCTGAGAATCTGCGGCTCAAGCGAGAGCTTGAAATCATAAAAAAAGCGGCGGCGTACTTCGCCAAGGATGCGCTGTGAAGTACGCCTGGATTGATGCGCAGAGTCCATCGTTCCCGTTGTCCGAGATGTGTGACGCTCTTGATGTCAGCGTGAGCGGCTATCGAGCATGGAAACGGGGCGGACGACCGGACCGGAAGCGCTTGACGGACAGCCAGATGCTGGCGCTGATCCGTTCCATCCACAAAGAATCCAAAGGGGCCTACGGTGGGCCGCGAGTGGTGCGCGAGCTTCGGAAACGCCGGTTCTCGGCGAGCAAGGGACGCGTTGAGCGACTGATGCGCGAGAACGGCATCCATGCGCGGCACAAGCGGCGCTACAAGGTGACGACGGACTCGAAGCACACGCTGCCGGTTGCTGAAAACCTGCTGGCACGCAACTTCGCACCGAGTGCGCCGAACCGGGTCTGGACGTCGGACATCACCTACCTTTGGACCGAAGAAGGCTGGTTGTATCTGGCGATTGTCCTCGATCTCTTCAACCGCGAAGTCGTCGGCTGGTCGATCAAGCCGCGTATGACTGCCGATCTGGTGACTGATGCGCTGACCATGGCCTGGTTCCGGAAGCGGCCGGCGGTCGGGTTGCTGCATCACTCTGATCGCGGTAGTCAATATGCCAGCCAGGCCTTTCAGAAGAAGCTTGCGGACTACGGCATGACCTGCTCGATGAGCCGCAAGGGCAACTGTTGGGACAATGCGCCTACAGAGAGTTGGTTCAACAGCTTCAAGAACGAGCGTATTCACGGTCTTCGCTACGCAACGCACGCCAAGATGCGGGCTGAAGCCTTTGAATACATCGAGGTCTTCTACAACCGGAAGCGACTGCATTCGACGCTGGGTTACAAGTCGCCGATGGAATTCCTGGACGACTGGAATCAACAGCAGTGTGCGGCGGTCACGTTTTTTCGGACAGTCGGCTAAGCTAAGGCTGACCGGTTGAAAGGGACGTGAAAGATGGGAACGAAGCGCAAGCAACACAGTGCGGAATTCAAGGCGCAAGTAGCGATGGCGGCCTTGTCGGGAGACAGGACGCTGGCGGAACTGGCGTCGGAGTACGGTGTTCATCCAACGATGATCAGCACTTGGAAGCAGGAGTTGGTGAAGAATGCCAAGGAACTGTTCGAACGCGGCAACAAGAAGGCGGCCGACCCGCAGGCCGTGATTGACAACCTGCATCGCAAGATTGGGCAGTTGCAGGTCGAACGGGATTTCTTGGCCGGACAGCCCGCCATTGCCCGCCTGTTGAAAGGCGGACAATGATTGCCCCGGGGAGTGCGCTGTCCGTTGCCCGGCAAGCCAAGCTGCTTGGTGTCTCGCGCAGCAGCGTCTATTACCGGCCCCGTCCGGACTCGCAGGAAGAGCTTGATCTGCTCAAGCGCCTGGACGAACTCTTCACCGAGAACCCGGTGTATGGCAGTCGGCGCCTCCAGCAGATGCTCAAGCGCGAGGGCGTTCGGGTCGGTCGCCGCCGCATCAGGCGCCTGATGCGGAAACTGGGCCTGTGGGCGGTTGGGCCGAAGCCGGACACCAGCAAGCCGCATCCTGAGCACAAGGTGTATCCGTATCTGCTGCGCGGACTGAACATCGAGCGCCCCAACCACGTCTGGGCGACCGATATCACCTACATCCGCATGCGTCACGGCTTTCTGTACCTGTGTGCCATCCTGGACTGGGCGACGCGCAAGGTGCTGGCCTGGCGGCTATCGAACACACTGACCACCGACTTCTGCACAGCCGCGCTGAAAGAAGCCCTGGCGCGCTATGGCACACCGGAGATCTTCAACACCGACCAAGGCTGCCAATTCACCAGCGCGGAATTCACGGAGGTACTGAAGACGCACAGCATCCAGATCAGCATGGACGGTCGCGGGCGTTGTCATGACAACATCTTCGTCGAGCGTTTGTGGTGGACGGTGAAACACGAATGGGTCTATCTGCGTCCCTGCGAGAATGGTGTCGAGCAAAAGCAGAGCCTGGCCGAGTGTTTCGACTGGTACAACCGCCGCCGTCCGCATCAGTCGCTGGACTGGCAGACGCCGGACGAAACCTACTTCGGTGCGCCGGCCAACGCAAAGGCGCTGGCGGCCTGAAATGCAAAAGCGATGCACTGTGGATTTATGGACAGCCGGCTGCGCCGGTTCCCGCCTGACCGCGCCAGCGCGGTCTCCTATGGACAAACCGTGGGCAACGCGACGCGTTGCCCACCGCTTGCCCACAGGTCGGCGGCTGCCCACAAGCTCCACAGCGCTCAATCCAATCGATATAAAATCCGGGAAAGTCAAAACCAAATCCCCGGCACCGGCCTTAGCTTATTCCTCCCCGGTGACTGTCCAAACGACCGGGACCACCGCATCCGTTTGTTTGTCGCAGACTTTGTTGCAACTCACTCCATGCGAGAACTGCGCCCCATGAATGTGTATCGGAGACTGCCAAGTTGGCGTCCGCCTGCAAGTGACGCCAGGCGGAAGTCTTTCGTCTCATGCTTTATTGGCCATGAACAGTTTGTAATCTTTGACAATCATTAAGGCTCTGCCTGATGTCGGTTTTCACTGAGTTTCGAACTATTTTCATTCAGTTCTGAATTCTTCAATTAGGCTGAGTCGTCCAATTGGCAACTCCAACAGAGGATTTGTTGTCGGCAAAAACAGCCGAGGTTCTGCTGTGGGCAAGACCAAAACCCAAAACGAAGGTCGATTTTCGCCGTATCAGCGTATCTCTCTCGACCTACTGGCGCTCATTTCGGCTGCTTTGTTCAGGTCGAGCCCGACAACCTGAGCGTCTTGATCAGGAGGCTTTGCAGACTATCGACCGCTTTCGAGCCGCGCGAGTCGCGGCTCCGGTAGACGGCGAATCCGCACCGGTGTGTTACGCGCCGGTGAACGATCGGGCGTGCGCTCAGCGCTCCGGCGGCTTCGCGCCGAGCATTGACCCAGGCGACGACTTCGTCGTAATCCCAAACCACGCAGCGCTGGGTCAGGGCAAAACGGCGGGGGAATTCTCCGCGCTTTTCCATCTCGTAAATCGTCGAGTCGGAGAGCGGCACGAGCTGCTTCAGCTCGGGGCGGCGCGGCGAGATGCCAAAGGAGACATCGTCGCCCAACTCCGGCGCAC